>Ga0247817_10001366_pt1 | contig 12843 bp, 8 predicted proteins | sample UWRJL212509R1_FD_178010 | JGI IMG/M metagenome (GOLD analysis project Ga0247817, IMG submission 178010) | Plant litter microbial communities from Arlington Agricultural Research Station in Wisconsin, United States - UWRJ-L212-509R-1 | ecosystem: Environmental > Terrestrial > Plant litter >... | reverse complement strand
TTCGTCCTGTTGTTTGCCATGCTGTTAGGGCAGGGCTCGCTGCCACTCAACCCGCAACAATTGCCGGGCATGGAATGGTCGCTGGCGTTCAACACGGCGATGAGTTTCGTCACCAACACCAACTGGCAGAGCTACAGCGGCGAAGCGTCGTTGAGCTACTTGAGCCAGATGGTCGGCCTGACCGTGCAGAACTTTGTCAGTGCCGCGACGGGTATCGCCGTGTTGCTGGCATTTTGTCGCGGCATCAGTCGGCGCTCGACGCAAAACCTCGGCAACTTCTGGGCGGACATGACCCGGGTCACGCTTTACGGCCTGGTGCCGCTGTGCATCGTGCTCGCGCTGTTTCTGGTCTGGCAGGGCGTGCCGCAGAGTTTTGCTCACTACGTCGATGCGCTGACCTTGCAAGGCGCGGATCAAAGCCTGCCCATGGGCCCGGCTGCCAGCCAGATCGCAATCAAGCAACTGGGCACCAACGGCGGCGGCTTCTTCGGCGTCAACTCGGCGCATCCGTTCGAGAACCCGACCGCCTGGAGCAACCTGTTCGAGCTGGTGTCGATTCTGCTGATTCCGGCGGCGCTGGTGTTCACCTTCGGTCATTACGTGAAAGACCTGCGCCAGAGCCGGGCCATCGTCGCCTGCATGTTGGCCTTGCTGTTGATCGGCGGCGGCGTATCGCTGTGGGCCGAGTATCAGCCGAACCCGACGCTGAACCTCGCGAACGTGGAGCAGACTGCGCCGCTGGAAGGCAAGGAAAGTCGCTTCGGCACCACCGCGACCGTTCTCTGGGCGACCGCCACCACGGCGGCGTCCAATGGGTCAGTGAACGGCATGCACGACAGCCTCAACCCGCTGACCGGCATGGTCGCCCTGGCCAACATGATGGTCGGCGAAGTGATCTTCGGCGGCGTCGGCGTGGGCCTCAACGGCATGCTGCTCAACGTGTTGATTGCTGTCTTCCTGGCCGGCCTGATGATTGGCCGCACTCCGGAATATCTGGGCAAAAAGTTGCAGGCCCATGAGGTCAAGTTGCTGGTCGCCACGCTGCTGGTCATGCCGGTCGGTGTGCTGGTGCTCGGCGCGGTGGCGGCCAGTCTGCCCGGCCCGCTGGCGTCGGTGAGCAATCCTGGTCCGCACGGCTTCAGCCAGTTGCTCTACGCCTACACCTCGGCCACCGCCAACAACGGTTCGGCGTTCGGCGGGTTTAGCGCCAACACCGTGTTCCATAACCTGATGCTCAGCCTGGCGATGTTCATCGGTCGCTTCGGCTACATCCTGCCGGTGATGGCTCTGGCGGGAAGCCTGGCAATGAAAAAAACCGCTCCGCTTGGCCTGAACAGCTTTCCGACCCACGGCCCGCTGTTTGTCACCTTGCTGACCGTGACCATTTTGCTGGTGGGCGGCCTGACCTTTCTGCCGACCCTGGCATTGGGCCCGATTGCCGAACACTTGAGCCTGGGCTTCTGAGGAACCGATCATGACGATGCACATTCCAGCTGCAAAAACCGCTGAGCCGCAGTTAAAGGCTGAGTCGGGCAAAACCCGCCTCTCGGCCCTGTGGCGTCCGGCGCTGATCCAGGCTTTTGTCAAACTCGATCCACGCCAACTGGTTCGCTCGCCGGTGATGCTGGTGGTGGAACTCACCGCGATCCTGACCACGATTCTGTGCGTCATTCCCGATCCGGCGGTGCCAACCTCAGTGGCGGTGCAAATCGCCCTGTGGTTGTGGTTCACCGTGTTGTTCGCCAACTTCGCCGAAGCGCTGGCAGAAGGTCGTGGCAAGGCTCGCGCCGACAGCCTCAAGGCGGGCAGTGAAGGCCTCAAGGCACGACGCCGTGACGAGGCGGGCGCGTTCAGCGTGGTCAATGCCAGCGCCTTGCGCAAAGGCGACGTGGTGCGGGTCGAAGCCGGGGAAATGATTCCCGGTGACGGCGAGGTGATCGAAGGCATCGCCGCCGTCAACGAGGCGGCGATTACCGGGGAATCCGCCCCCGTGATTCGCGAGTCCGGCGGTGATCGTTCAGCAGTCACCGGCAACACGCGGTTGGTCTCGGACTGGCTGCTGGTGCGGATCAGCGCCAACCCCGGCGAGTCGACCCTGGACCGGATGATCGCCCTGGTCGAGGGCGCCAAACGCCAGAAAACGCCCAACGAAGTGGCGCTGGATATCCTGTTGATCGGCCTGACGCTGATCTTCCTGCTGGTGGTCGTGACGTTGCAGCCATTCGCCCACTTTGCCGGTGGCAGCTTGCCGCTGGTGTTTCTGGTGGCGCTGCTGGTCACGTTGATCCCGACCACCATTGGTGGCTTGCTCTCGGCCATTGGCATCGCCGGCATGGACCGACTGGTGCGCCTCAATGTCATCGCCAAATCCGGGCGCGCCGTGGAAGCGGCGGGTGACGTGCATGTGCTGTTGCTGGACAAGACCGGCACCATCACCTTCGGCAATCGCCGTTGCACCGCGCTGTATGCAGCGCCGGGCGTGTCTGCCAAGGAACTCGGCGAAGGCGCATTGCTGGCGTCGCTGGCCGACGATACGGCGGAAGGCAAATCCATCGTCGAATACCTGCGCAACCTGCACCCGATGCTGGAGCCGCAGCCCACCGAATTGACCGCCGTACCCTTCAGCGCCGAGACGCGGTTATCAGGCGTCGACTATCAGGCTCGGGTATATCGCAAAGGCGCGGTGGATTCGCTGCTGGCCTTTGTCGACATGCAACGCAGCGATCTGCCGCCAGCCCTGGCGCGGGAAATCGACAAGATCGCCAAGACCGGCGGCACACCGCTGTTGGTGTGTGTGGATAAAAAGCTGTTGGGGGCCATTCACCTCAAGGACGTGGTCAAACCGGGCATTCGTGAACGCTTTGCCGAATTGCGCAAGCTGGGCATTCGCACTGTAATGGTCACCGGCGACAACCCGCTGACCGCTGCGGCCATTGCTGCAGAGGCAGGCGTCGACGACGTGCTGGCCGAAGCCACGCCGGAGAAAAAGCTCGAACGTATCCGCATGGAGCAGAACGACGGTCGTCTGGTGGCGATGTGCGGCGACGGCGCCAACGATGCGCCAGCCCTGGCCCAGGCCGACGTGGGCATGGCGATGAACGATGGCACCCAGGCGGCGCGGGAAGCGGCGAACATGGTCGATCTGGACAGCGACCCAACCAAACTGCTGGACGTGGTGCAGATCGGCAAAGAGTTGCTGGTGACCCGTGGGGCGCTGACGACGTTCTCCATCGCCAACGACATTGCCAAGTATTTCGCGATTCTCCCGGCGCTGTTCGCGTCGATTTATCCGCAACTGGGCGTGCTGAACATCATGCAACTGGCCAGCCCGCAAAGCGCGATTCTGTCGGCCATCGTCTTCAACGCCTTGATCATCGTTGTACTGATCCCGTTGGCCCTGCGCGGCGTACGCGTACAAGCCGCCAGCGCCGCGCAATTGCTGCGTCGTAATCTGCTGATCTACGGCCTGGGCGGGATCGTCGTGCCATTTGTGGGGATCAAGGCCATCGACATGGTGTTGGTGGGCCTGAACCTGGTCTGAACCCGATCTGAACCTGTTGGCGAGGCTTGCCCGCGAACCGATTTCACATTCTTCCGAGGATTTTCATCATGTCCACATTCTTCCGTCCCGCCCTGAGCATGCTTGCCTTGATGACGCTCATCACCGGCGTCGCTTATCCATTAGTGGTCACCGGGATTGCTCAAGTCGCTTTTCCTGAACAAGCCAATGGCAGCCTGATTTATGACGCAGCGGGCAAAGTGCGCGGTTCGCAATTGATCGCGCAGTCGTTCAGCGGCGATGAGTGGTTCCATTCACGCCCCTCGGCCGGGGCGTTTGCCACGGTCGCCAGTGGTGCGAGCAACCTTTCGCCGAGCAATCCGGCGCTGGCCGCGCGCATCACCGAAGACGCCAACAAAGCGTCGGTGCCAGGTCAGGGCCCGGTGCCATTGGCCTTGCTGACCACTTCCGGCAGCGGCCTCGATCCGCATCTGCCGCCGTCGGCGGTGATTTATCAGGCCGCCCGAGTGGCCGCTGCCCGGCAGTTGCCGCTCGATAAAGTGCAGGGTTTGATCGAGGCCAGCACCGATCGGCCGCTGATCGGCCCGCCGGTGGTCAATGTATTGGCCTTGAATCAGGCGTTGAATGAGTTACCGTCTGCGCAACGCAATGCCCAGCTATGAATGAGCAACCACAACCATGAGTGATTCCGGCCGAGCCGACGCGTTACTAGCCGATATGCCCAAGGACGGGCGTGGTCGTCTCAAAGTGTTCCTGGGCGCCGCGCCGGGCGTGGGCAAGACCTACGCCATGCTTCAGGCCGCGCATACCCAGTTGCGTCAGGGCGTAACGGTGCTGGCCGGCGTGGTGGAAACCCACGGCCGCGCGGAAACCGAAGCTTTGCTCGGCGGGTTGGTGCAACAACCGCTGGTGCGCTCGCAATACCGGGGCGTAACCCTGGAGGAAATGGACCTCGACGGTGTGCTGGCGCTCAAGCCCAGGCCCAAGCTGGTGCTGGTCGACGAACTGGCCCACAGCAACGCCCCCGGCAGTCGTCACAGCAAACGCTGGCAGGACATTCAGGAACTGCTCGCGGCGGGCATCGACGTCTACACCACCGTCAATGTTCAGCATCTGGAAAGTCTCAACGATCAGGTGCGCGGCATCACTGGCGTGCAGGTTCGCGAGACACTGCCGGACTGGGTCTTGCAGGAAGCCTACGAACTGGTGCTGATCGATCTGCCGCCCCGGGAATTGCTGGAGCGGCTGCGCGACGGCAAGGTGTACGTACCGGAGCAGGCGCGGGCCGCCATCGACGCGTTTTTCACCCAGACCAACCTCACGGCGCTGCGCGAACTGGCGATGCAGACCGCTGCCGCGCAAGTGGACGACGACCTGGCCCAAGGTTATCGGCAACTGGGCCGCGACGCGCCGCCAGTGCGCGGTCGTTTGTTGGTGGGCATTGATGGCGATGTGCATGCCGAGCGTCTGGTGCGCCACGCCAGTCGTGTGGCGCAACGGCGGCATCTGCCCTGGAGCCTGGTGCATGTGGATAACGGCCGGGCTTTCGACGAACAGGCCCGCACACGCTTGCAAAACGCCCAGCAACTGGCGGAGCGCCTGGGGGGCGAAGTGGTGCTGCTGCGCGCGGGAGAAGTGGCCAAAACCTTGATTCAACATGCCGCCGAACGCCGCGCCAGTCTGATTCTCGTGGGTCAGTCGCGGCCGCGCTTCTGGCGCCGGTTGCTGGGCGGTGGCGTGGCGGCGCGGCTGCTGCGCGAAGCCCATGGGCTGGAAGTCAGTGTGCTCGACAGCGAGCCGCAGCCGGACCAGCCGCGCAGCCGTTCGCCGGGACCTATCATCTGGTTCGATTACGGCCTGGCGCTGCTCGCCACGGTGCTGGCCAGTGCGCTGGCCTGGGCGGTGTCTGGCGTGCTGGCGTTGCCGAATATTTCGTTGGTGTTTCTCGCTGCGGTTTTGCTGGTGGCGGTGCGCAGCAGCGTCGGGCCGGCATTGGCTTGCGCGGCCTTGTCGTTTCTGGCCTATGACTTTTTATTCATCCCGCCGAACTTTTCCCTGAGCATTCAGCGAGAAGAAGACGTGCTGACCTTGCTGTTCTTCCTGTTGATGTCGGCCCTGACCGGCAATCTCGCCGCGCGCCAGCGACGGCAGTTGCAGGCCCTGCGCGACACCCAGCAAGAAACCAGTGAGCTGCTGGATCTGTCGCGCAAACTGACGGCGGCCACTGATCGGCAAGCCGTGCTCAGTGCGGCGGGCCAACACCTCAATGGCTGGCGCGAGCTGGACGTGTGCCTGATCGAACATGACGGCGAGGGTGGCTGGAAAGTGGCGAGCGGCACTGCGGTGCAATTGTCCGAAGCGGAGCGCGCGGCGGCGGACTGGGCCTGGCAGCATGATCAGGCCGCAGGCCACGGCACCGGTACCTTGCCGTCCAGTCGCTGGTGGTGGTGGCCGTTATCCGGCGAACAAGGCCCATTGGCGTTGCTTGGCGTTTGTCCTCGGGTCGGGCAGCCGTTCACTGCCCAGCGCCGTCGTTTGTTGACTGCCCTCAGCCAGCCGCTGGCCCAGGCGTTGGCCCGTGCGCAACTCGCCGAAGACCTCGAAGCGGCGCGCCTGCATGGCGAAACCGAGCAGTTGCGCAGCGCTTTGCTGGCCTCGGTGTCCCATGACCTGCGCACGCCACTTACGGCCATGCGCGGCAGCATCGACAGCCTGTTGTCGCTGGGCGAAGCAATCCCTCTGGAGGATCGTCGCGAATTGCTGGAAGGTACCCGTGACGAGGCCGAGCGCCTGGACCGCTATATCCAGAATCTGCTGGACATGACCCGGCTGGGGCACGGTGCGTTGAAACTGGCGCGGGACTGGGTCTCGGCTGGGGATATCGTCGGCAGTGCACTTAATCGTCTACGCGTGGTGCTGGCATCGCTGCAAGTCGGCGTCCAGGTGCCCGCCGAACTGCCGTTGCTTTACGTGCATGCGGCTTTGATCGAGCAGGCGCTGGTCAATGTGCTGGAAAACGCCGCGCGCTTTTCACCGGTCAATGGCCGCTTGCAGCTGGAAGCCGGTGCCACTGACAACGAACTGTTTTTTTCGGTCAGCGATGAGGGACCGGGGATTCCCGAAGATGAGCGGGCGAAAATTTTCGACATGTTCTACACCGCGGCTCGTGGTGATCGCGGCGGGCAGGGCACGGGGCTGGGCCTGGCGATCTGTCAGGGCATGGTCGGTGCCCATGGCGGGCGGATCAGCGTCGGGCCGGGCATTGAAGGCCAGGGCACCTGCATCACCTTGCATCTGCCGTTACAAACGCAACCGGAAGCTGAAATAGAGTCGCCGTCTGATAGTCTGGCGGTCATTTCGCCCACTGCACCGCCAAGGCACTCATGAGTCAGACCGCAACCATTCTGGTGATTGACGACGAGCCGCAGATTCGCAAATTCCTGCGGATCAGCCTCGTGTCACAGGGTTATAAAGTCATTGAGGCCGGGACCGGCATTGAAGGTTTGAGCCAGGCGGCGCTGAACAAACCGGATTTGCTGGTGCTGGATCTCGGTTTGCCGGACATGGACGGCCAGCAGGTGCTGCGCGAGTTTCGCGAGTGGTCCGGCGTGCCGGTGCTGGTGCTCTCGGTGCGCGCCAGCGAAGCACAGAAAGTCGAGGCCCTCGATGGCGGTGCCAATGACTACGTGACCAAACCCTTCGGTATTCAGGAATTTCTCGCCCGCATTCGCGCCTTGCTGCGCCAGGCGCCCAGTGGCGAACCGCAAAGTGCCGCCTTGCAGTTCGGGCCATTGACCGTGGACCTGGCTTATCGTCGGGTATCGCTGGACGGCGTCGAAGTGGGCCTGACCCGCAAGGAATACGCGGTGCTGGCGCAACTGGCGCGGTATCCGGGCAGGGTCATCACCCAGCAGCAATTGCTCAAGGACATCTGGGGCCCGACCCATACCGAAGACACCCATTACCTGCGCATCGTTGTTGGCCATCTGCGCCAAAAACTCGCCGACGACCCGACCGCGCCGAGGTTTATCGTCACCGAGGCGGGGGTTGGGTATCGGTTGCGGGAGGTGTAACCAACACACACCGTTGGAATAAGGTCATCCCGTAGGACCGGCTTTAGCCGGGAGGAGGCCAGTCCATCCGCAGCAGATCCGTCGTCAGGACCTTAGCCCTCCCGGCTAAAGCCGGTCCTACGGAGTTTATTCAGCGCTTACGTTCGGCCTCATACCGATCCAGCGTATCGCTGGCAATTTCGCGGCCCAGCGCGATGAGTTCCGGGGCTTTGTAGAACTCGAAAAACCGGCACACCCGCTTGGGAACGTTGATCAGGATGTCCGGCGGGTAACCGGCGATCTTGTACTGCGCCAGCGAGGTCTGCATGACCTCGAAGCTCTGGTTGATCAGATCCAGCAGCGAGGCGGGGCCGACGTTATCGATGATGACCGAACCGGTAGCGGATTTCGGCGCGCTCTCGCCCTGAGGGGCCGCCGCCGGTTGTTGCCCTTGCGGATCGGCCGAATCTTCGCCCAGCCACGGGTTGGCAATAGTCGCCGCCCGGGACTTGAGGCTGTCCTGCTCCAGGCGCAGGACATCACCGCCCGCTGTATCCAGCTTGCGGCGAAACGGCAAGCGCGAACCCAATGAGCTGATCAGGCTGTCGAAACGCTTCTTCACCGCTGGCGGCCGTTCGATGACCGGTAACTGGTAATGCCCCTGATTGGTGGAGTTCAGGTTCACCGCGACGATCAAATCACAATGGCTGGACACCACCGGGACAATCGGCAGCGGGTTGAGCAAGCCGCCATCCACCAGCATGCGGCCGTCCTGCATGACCGGCGTGAATAAACTGGGGATAGCCGCCGACGCGCGCATCGCTTGATGCAGGCAACCTTCCTGGAACCAGATTTCCTGCTGATTGGTCAGGTCAGTGGCCACCGCCGTGTAAGGGATACGCAGGTCTTCGATATTGATTTCACCGACGATTTCCCGGATCTGGCCGAAGACTTTCTCACCGCGTATGGCGCCGAGGCGAAAACTGACGTCCACCAGACGCAACACATCGAGGTAATCCAGGCTTTCGATCCACGCGCGGTACTGCTGCAACTTGCCCGCCGCGTAGATGCCGCCGACCACCGCCCCCATGGAACAGCCCGCGATACACGCGATGTCGTAGCCGCGCCGCTCCAATTCTTCGATGACGCCGATATGCGCATAGCCGCGTGCGCCGCCGGAGCCGAGTACCAAAGCGATGCGTTTTTTCATGTCGGGCTCCTGAAGGGATGGTTCTTACGCGCAAATAGGCATGATCGGACTTCACGGGCGGCCTGGGAAGCATTGTTGCGGGCAAAAAAACAGTTACTCTTGCGGCCCGGCTCTACGGCACTTTTAAACGCCCGGACCGTCCAACTCGCACATTCGATTCTTATTCCCGAGGTAACACCGATGAAAGCCTGGATCTGCCTGCCATTATTAGCTCTGGTTTTAACAGGTTGCGCCGGCAAAACCGGGTACCGCGACAGCTGCGCCACGCAACTGGACTCGGCCTGGCACGAATTGGACCTGGCCAAGGCTGAAGGCTTCGCCGGAACCGTCAGCTATTCCAAAGCCCTGTCATTGCTGACCGGTGCCAAGACCCAGCAGCAATTCGAGGCCTTCGAAGGTTGTACCAGCAAAGCCGAAAAAGCGCGCTTCTATATCCGCGAGTCCCGCGCCGGGCGATAAGCCTTTTCAATTCGCTCCTTCACCGCAGGAGCGAATTTATTCGCGAAGCAATGTTTCAGGCGCTGAATCTCTGTTGGATGTGTCGGCCCTACGCGAATAAATTTGCTCCTGCGGATTGGGATTTCACGCCTGGCTTTCCCCGCCGCACCGCCTGCAAACGGCTCATCTCCAAGCTTTTCCCTCCCCGCTCTGGCGAAACGACCTACGCTGACCTTAAAGTGGCTGCATATGTTGCGTCGTTCGCACGCCAATGGGTCAGAGGCAGTCGCCTGGAGAGTGTTTTTCTATGGGCAGGAAACTCGATGAGTGCCTCAACGCCATCAATGAGGTGGTGCTAGGCAAGGAACCGCAAGTCCGACTGGCCATGACGTGCCTGCTCGGCGGTGGGCATTTATTGATCGAAGATTTGCCCGGCATGGGCAAGACCACGCTCAGCCATACGTTGGCCAAAGTGTTGGGCTTGAGCTTCCAGCGCATTCAGTTCACCTCGGACCTGCTCCCGGGCGACATTCTCGGCACATCGGTATTTGATCGCGACAGCGGGCAGTTCACCTTTCATCCTGGGCCGATCTTCGCCGAACTGGTGCTGGCTGACGAAATCAATCGCGCCACGCCCAAAAGCCAGAGCGCCTTGCTCGAAGCCATGGAAGAAGGGCAGGTGACCATCGAGGGCGCGACGCGCCTGCTGCCCGATCCGTTTTTCGTCATCGCGACCCAGAACCCGTTCAGCCAGGGCGGCACCTTCGCCTTGCCCGAATCGCAACTGGATCGCTTCCTCATGCGGCTTTCCCTGGGTTATCCCGCCAAATCGGCGGAAAAAGCCCTGCTCATGGGCGAATCGCGCCGGGATTTGCTGCCGCGCCTGCAACCCTTGCTCAACCATGCCGAGCTGGCGTTGTTGCAAGCGCAGGCGCGGCAAGTAAGGGCCAGCGATGCGTTGGTGGATTACGTGTTGCGGCTGGTGGATGCCACGCGCAGTCAGCCGCAATTCGCCTACGGGCTTTCGCCCCGCGCCAGCCTGGCGATTCTGTCGGCGGCACGGGCCTGGGCGCTGTTGATCGGTCGCGACTATGTGATTCCCGAAGACGTGCAGGCCGTGCTGCCCTCGGTCGTTGGCCACCGTTTGCGCGAGCGATCCGAATCCACCGGGCATGGCAGCGGGGCGCTGGTCCAGTGGCTATTGCGCGAGGTGCCAGTGCTTTGATCGAACAGCTCAAACCGATCTGGCAACGCTGGCTGTCCCGGCGAATTCCCCCGGCGCCACGCGTCACCCTCGATCACCGGCGCATCTTCATCATGCCCACACGCACCGGGGGTACGTTCGCGCTGGTGCTGTTTTTGATGTTGCTGGTCGCGATCAACTACCAGAACAGTCTGGCGTATGGCCTGACCTTCCTGCTGATGTCCATGAGTGTGCTGGGCATCTTGCACACCTACCGCAACGTCAGCGGGCTGATTCTCAGCGCCGGCGTGGCACGCTCGGTGTTCGTCGGTGAGGCCGTGCACTTGCGCTTGCGCCTGGAAAGCGCCGGGCATAGCCGCCAAGCCATTGCCGTGGGTTGGGACGCCAGCCAGTTGCAGCAGGTCGATGTCATGGCCGACGGCCTGGTCGAGATCGAGCTGACGTTGCCTGCGGAAAATCGCGGTTGGTTGCGCGCGCCGCGTCTGCGGGTCGAAAGCGTATTCCCCTTGAGCCTGCTGCGGGCGTGGAGCTGGCTTGACCTGGAACAGACCGCACTGGTTTTCCCCCGGCCGATTGGCGGGGCGATGCCGCTGCTCAAAGGCGTTCAGCCCCACGCCGACGATGAAGGCGAAGCGACTCAGCGGCCGGGCGTGGACGATTATCATGGCCTGCGGCCTTATCAACCCGGCGACAATCGTCGGCGCATGCACTGGAAAGCCTGGTCCCGAGGGCAAGGTCTGCTGGTCAAGGATTTCACGGACTTGAGCGGCCACGACCTGTGCCTGGATTTCATGGCGCTGGGCGGTGATATCGAAGATCGCCTGTCGCGGCTGTGCTATTGGGTGGTGATCCTGTCCCGGCGTCATCAGCCATTTGCCCTGCGTCTGCCGGGTTTTCTTTCACCAATGGACAGCGGCGAAGTGCACCGCGAAGCCTGCCTGCGCGCTCTGGCGCTTTACGGTACTCGGCCATGAAGGCTGATTCGGCGCTGAGTCAGCCGATTCCCCGGGGCAGCCTGATGTGGTTGCTGCTGGCGCAGGCCTTGGTGATCGTGCCGTTCATTACCCATGTGCCGTGGTCGATCCTTGGGCTGTGGCTGGCGTGCAGCCTGTGGCGCGTGCAGATTTTTCGCATGCGTGTGCGGCCTCCCGGCACCTGGGTCAAGTCGGGCTTGCTGGTGGGCACGGCGGGCGGCGTGTATCTGGCCCGAGGCAGTCTGGTCGGACTGGATGCCGGCGCGGCGCTGTTGATTGCCGCGTTCATCCTGAAAATGCTGGAAATGCACACTCGTCGTGATGCGCTGGTGCTGATCTTTCTCGGCTTTTTCTGCGTGGTGGTGGGTTATCTGTTTGAAGACAGCCTGCTGTGGGCGGCCTTCACGCTGTTGCCGGTCAGCACGCTGCTGGCCGCGCTGATCGGTTTGCAGCAGACCGATGCGCCGGGCAACCCCGCCAACAGCCTCAAGCTGGCGCTCAAATTGTTGCTGCAAGCGGTGCCCTTGATGCTGGTGCTGTTTCTGTTCTTTCCCCGCCTGGAACCGCTGTGGTCGTTGCCGCAACCGAGTAACAAGGCCCTCACCGGGCTTTCCGACAGCATGGCACCGGGGGATATCGCGGAATTGAGCAAATCCGCCGCGCTGGTCTTTCGCGCCAGTTTCGACGGCGCGATACCGGCGCGTAATCAGTTGTACTGGCGCTCGCTGACCCTTGAGCAGTTCGACGGTCGGCGCTGGTCCCAGGCCGGGCGCGCGCAAACGGTACAGCTGCCGCAATGGCAAAAACATGGCGAAGCCGTGAGTTACAGCATTGTCATGGAACCCAGCGGGCGTCCCTGGCTGTCGACCCTGGACGTCGGCGAGAGCAGCCTGCCGGACGTGCGCCAGATGAGTGACTTCCGCCTGCAACGCCGACGCCCGGTGGAGCAGTCATTGCTGTATAGCGTCAATTCCTGGCCGGACGCGACCCGCGATGGGCAACTCAGTGACAATATCCAGCGCCAGGACCTGCAACTTCCGCCCAAGGGCAATCCCCAAGCGCGGCAATGGGCCAGTGACCTGCTGCGCAGCCATCCCAAACCCGACGCACTGGTCGACGCGATGCTCGGTTATTTCAGCCGTGAGTCGTTTCATTACACCCTCAAGCCGCCGACGTTGGGGCCGGAGAGCATCGACAGTTTCCTGTTCGACAGCCGCCGCGGCTTCTGTGCGCATTACGCCGGGGCCATGACCTTCGTCCTGCGCGCAGCCGGGATTCCGGCGCGGGTGGTGGCGGGTTATCAGGGCGGCGAGCTGAACCCCGACGGCAATTACCTGACCGTGCGCCAGTTCGACGCCCACGCCTGGGTCGAATACTGGCAACCGGGCATTGGCTGGCGCAGCGTCGATCCGACCGCCGCAGTGGCCCCGCAACGTATCGATCAA
>Ga0247817_10001365_pt1 | contig 12843 bp, 10 predicted proteins | sample UWRJL212509R1_FD_178010 | JGI IMG/M metagenome (GOLD analysis project Ga0247817, IMG submission 178010) | Plant litter microbial communities from Arlington Agricultural Research Station in Wisconsin, United States - UWRJ-L212-509R-1 | ecosystem: Environmental > Terrestrial > Plant litter >... | reverse complement strand
TGGCGGAATTGTTCGCCGAGGATGGCGCGGTGGTGTTCCTCAGCGGCGAATATGTCGGCCATGCGGGCGTGAAGCGGCTATATGGCGACTGGATCGCCGGGCGCTTCACCGGCGGCAAGCCCGGCCCGGTCAACGGGTTGCTGCTCGACCATTTTCAGATGCAGGACATCATCACCGTCGCCCCCGATGGGATGACCGCGAAGGGCCGCTTCCACGGCATTCTGCTCGGCGGGTGGCACGACGATTTTCAGGAAACGCGCGAGGCGATCATGCCGCAGCAGTTCATGGAAGCGGGCATCTACGAGAACGATTACGTGAAAGTAGACGGCGTGTGGAAAATCAAGCGGCTCGACTACATGATGCAGTGGCAGGGCGATTACGAAAACGGCTGGGCGCACACCACCGCGCATCTGCAACCGGCGGCCAAGACCTTCCCCGAAGACCCGCTCGGCCCCGATATTCTGCTGACTGCCGAACATCACCGCCAGACCTGGCCATACCGGCAGGACGTGCCGATGCATTTTGCGCATCCAAAGTTCGGCATCGCCTTTGCTGAGGCGGCCAAGTGAGGGCGCTGCTCGTAGCTGCCTCGGCGTTGGCGCTGGCCGGATGTTCCGCCGATAGCGAGCCTACTGCGCCCGAACCGCAGGCCGATGCTGGCCCTGCCGATGCTGGTCCGGTCGATCCGATGGACACCACCAACCGAGCCGAACTGTCGGACCGGCAAGCGTCCGAGCGGTTTATCGAGGTGTTCTACAACCAGAACCGCCTCACCGATGGCTTCCGCGCGTGGGTTCACCCGGATTACATCCAGCATGATCCCAACTCGCCCACGGGCCGCGATGCGACCATTGCCGTGCTGGCCGCTCATATGGAGGCCAACCCGCAGATGACGCATGACGTCAAACGGGTGATCTACGGCGACGACGGAATGGTGGCGGTGCATTACCACTTCAAGCGCAATCCCGAAGATCGCGGGCAGGCGGTGGTGGACATCTATCACGTCAAGGACGGCTATCTGGTCGAGCATTGGGACGTGCTCCAGCCTGTGCCCGATCCAGCCGAGGTGCTGAACGACAACACGATGTTCTAGTTATTGGGTTCTAGATATTGGGGGCGGGCGCATGAGCAAACTGGCAGACGGCAGCGAAAAAGGCCTCAAGGGCCATTTCAAGGAAGATTTCAGCCACCGCACCCGCATCGGCCTGGCCCCGCGCGCGGGCCATGTGGACCGCGCTGCGCCGTACAAGCGCATCGCCACCGAAGAAGCGTGGACCTTCCCGGCGCTGGTCAAAGCGCAGCTCGAATATTTCAACTCGGGCGAGGCGCCGCACGACGATTCGCTGCGGATGGGGGCGATGTTCGCCAATATGCCCAGCTTGCAGGAGATGTTGCAGGATCTGGGCGACCTGCGCATCGCGCATATGGACGAGCTCGGGATCGACCGTCAGCTATTGCTCCTAACCGCGCCCGGCGTGCAGGTTGTCCGTCCCGGCGAAGGCACACCGCTCGCGCGTGAAGCTAACGATATCGCCGCCGATGCCTGCGCCCGCCATCCGGAGCGGTTCAGCGCGCTGGCCGCGTTCGATCCGCGCGATGTGCAAGGCAGCGTGCGCGAACTGGAGCGTGCCGCCGCGCTCGGGCTGAACGGCGCGGTGCTCAATTCGCACTGGCAGGGCCATTACATCGACGAGCCCGAATACACCCCGATCCTCGAAGCGCTCGAAGCACTCGATCTGGCGCTGTATATCCACCCCACCGCGCCGCACAGCGCCCCGCATTACGAGACGCGCGGCTTCTTCGGCGCATTGGGCGGGTTTCCGCACGATGTATGGCTGCACACGCTCGGCATCGTGTTTTCCGGCGCGTTCGACCGCTTCCCGAAATTGCGCCTCGTCATCGGCCATCTGGGCGAGGCACTGCCGCTGCATCTCTACCGGCTCGACTGGATGCAGGGCAATGCCGATGGCCGCAGCCACTTGCGCGGAGGCACTCAAGGGAAACTGGAGCACCCGGTAAGCCACTATTTCCGCAAGAATATCTGGATCACCACCAGCGGTTGCGGGTGGGAACCGGGGATCAAGTTCTGCCAGGAAGTGCTCGGGCCTGAACGGGTGATCTATGCGATGGACTACCCCTATCAGCAGTCCAGCGACGAACTGGCCGCTTACGACCGGATGAAGATGGAGCCGTGGGTGAAAAAGGCGCTGATGGAAGGCAACGCGCGCGCCGTGTTCAGGCTACCCGCCTGATGTTTCGCTAATCCAGTAGTAATGGCAAACCCCTGCTTCGGCATATCGCGAAATAAATTGCGTGTCGTAGAGAAACACGCATTCCGAGGCTTATTCCATAACCAATAGTTAATGCCGGTCTTTTTCCCCATTGCCGTTGGTAGAGGCGTGCCCTAGCGCCCTTCTTCTGAAAACGAACGATTTTTCAAACGAAATTTCGAGACTTTAGCGTGGCCAACCCGCGATCGGCGGAGCCATGTCCACATGTTTTAGGGAAAATTGCCATGGGCGTCGCACCAGTAACCAAGCCAGTTCCGGGCGTACCGAACAATATCTCCGGCACCGACGCGAGTGAGAACCTCAGCGGCGCTGGCAAGAACGATACGGTCGCCGGCAATGGCGGTAATGATACGATCATGGGTCGCAACGGCCACGACATTCTGGATGGCGGCGCGGGCGATGATTTGCTCAACGGCGGCAATGGCGGCGACACGCTGCACGGCGGCACCGGCAATAACACCCTGATCGGCGGCAACGGCAACGACCGCTTCGTGTTCGACGGCAATCTCGCGGGCCTGAGCATGGACACGGTGACGGATTTCGATGTCGCCCGCCAATTGCGCGACATGACCTTCTCCGACAAAATCGAGCTGACCAATGTTGGCGGCAAGGCAGTTCGCTACCAGCAGAATGGCGACGATGTTGAGCTGTATGTCGACAATGTCCTGATGGCAGTATTCAACGGTTCGCAAGGCGCGCTCAATGCCGCCGACCTGCTGGCTGTAACGAAAGTCGTCGGCACCGCACCGGCTTCGCTGGCGGTCGGCGCTGCGCTGCCCGATCCGATCAGCGCGGTGTTTATCATCGGCGTCGATAAAAGCGATTCGAGCGGATACTCGGTGGCCTCGGCTGGCGACGTCGACGGCGACGGGCTCGATGATGTGATCATCGGCGCCTATGCCGCGAACCCGGGCCGTGCCCTCCAAGCAGGGGAAACCTACATCGTGTACGGCTCCGCACTGGCCGCCAGCGGCGGCACGATCGATCTTGCCACACTCACTCCCGACCAAGGCGTGTTGATCAAGGGCAAGGGCGCTTATAACAATATCGGATTTTCGGTTGCGTCAGCAGGCGATGTCGATGGTGACGGGCTCGGCGATGTCATTATCGGCGCCCCGGGGGCAGCCAGCAACTCCGGTGTGACCTATCTGGTTTATGGGGCGGCACTGGCCGCCAGCGGCGGCTCGATCGATCTTGCCGCCTTCACTGAAGAACACGGCGTGTTGATCAAGGGCCCCACACCCGGTGAGTGGAGCGGTGTTACCGTGGCCTCGGCCGGCGATGTCGACGGTGACGGGTCCGGCGATGTCATTATCGGCGGTTTCGGGTCTGACGGCAATGAGGAAGCTTTTCTGGTATACGGCTCGGCGCTGGCCGCCAGCGGGGGAACGCTTGATCTCGCCGCTCTCACCTTCAGTCAGCGTGTACTGATCAATGGGTTTGACAGTCCTGAAGGCACCATCATAGCGGTTGCCGCAGCAGGCGATGTCGATGGCGACGGCGTCGGTGATGTTATCATCGGTGCCGTAAGCGCAGGAGAATATGCCGGGGCGAGCTATCTGGTATTCGGCGCGGCGCTAGCCGCCAGCGGAGGCACGCTTGACGTGTCCGCGCTTACCGCAGCGCAAGGCGTGCTGATTACGGGCATGGCCCCATGGGACCTTAGCGGGATATCTGTCGCCGCGGCCGGAGATGTCGATGGTGATGGGTTCGATGATCTTGTCATCGGCGCTCCCAATAGCGCTACCTACGCAGGTGAGACATTCCTTCTTTACGGCTCCGCGCTTGCCGCCAGCGAAGGCGTGATTGATCTGGCTTCTCTCACTGCCGAGCAGGGCGTGCGAATCGTGGGGGCAAGCGAAATGGGATATAGCGGCTATTCGGCGGCGTCAGCAGGTGACATCGATGGCGACGGTCTCGCGGACCTCATAATTGGTGCTTATGGGTCCGACGAGAATGCGGGCGAGACTTTTGTGCTGTACGGCTCGGCGTTGGTCGCCAGTGGCGGCCTCATCAATCTCGCTGACTTGACGCCTGATCAAGGCGTGGTCATCAAAGGGATCGACAAGAACGACTACAGTGGCTGGTCGGTGGCCGGGGCAGGCGATGTCGATGGCGACGGGTTCGATGATATCATCATCGGCGCCGATGGCGCAGCCAATGGTGACGGAGCCGGTGCCGGGGAAAGCTACGTACTGTCAGGCGCATTGCTGACCGCAGAAAAACTGGACGATGGCGTGATCGAACTTTCCGACTTCCTGATCTGAGGCTGAAAGTGGGGCGGCGGGCGGTTCAGGCCGCTTGTCGCCCCCACGCGGCAATTGCCAGAGGACTGAGTTGGCCGAAGAAGCGAATATCCGCCAAACGGCCTTCTCGCCGTACCACGCGGCCATTTATTTCGGCCTTCCCCTCCAGCGTCAGGCCCAGAAAATCGAAATCGTCCTGCCACTCGGCGGGTGCGGTGGCGGTGCAGCCTTCGGGGGAGAGGTGCGATACATCCACCACAAATGCGCCTTGCGATGTCTGGCATAAGCCGTGCAGAATTTGCTGATCAAGCGCGGCTTCGATTTCAGGCATTTTACGTCTCGCACAGGTTGGTTTGACGACCATAACGCGCGAGCCTTAATTTCGCCTTGATTCGTGGTTCAGGGTAGGTGAAGATTCGCCGCGTTTGTTTCGGCGCAAGTAAAAGGGGGCGGCATTCCAAATGGAAGCCGCCCCCTTTTGCGTTCGGATAATCCGTTCAGGCGTGAGGCTTTAGCCCCAAACGTCTTCGGCCACTTCCACGCACAGGCGAATTTTCGCCGCCTGCTGTTCGGTGGTGATGTCGTTGCCGTGGACTGTGCTGGCAAAGCCGCATTGCGGGCTGAGCGCCAGTTGATCGAGATCGGCGAACTTGGCCGCTTCGTCGATCCGGCGCTTCACATCGTCCTTGGTTTCCAGATCGCCCAGCTTGGTCGTGACGAGGCCGAGCACCACGGTCTTGCCCTTGGGCAGGAACCGCAGCGGTGCGAAATCGCCCGAGCGCGGATCGTCATATTCAAGGAAGAACGCGTCGATCGCCAGTTCGTTGAACATGATTTCGGCCACTGGTTCATAGCCGCCTTCAGCTGCCCAGCTGCTGCGGAAGTTGCCGCGGCAAAGGTGGATCGCCTTGATCATGTCGGCCGGTGCGGATGCGAAGCTGTCGTTGATCAGCTTGGCATATTGGCGCGTGGTCGCGTCCGGGTCCATCCCGCGAGCGGCGGCGGCGGCGCGCTGTTCGTCATCGCACAGATAGGCGAGGTTGGTGTCGTCCATCTGGATATAACGGCAGCCTGCATCGGCCAGGCTTTCGACTTCGGCGCGGTAGGCGGCGGAGATGTCGGCGTAGAATTCATCCATCGTGGGATAGATGCTTTCGGGAATACCGCTGCGTCCGGCGCGGAAGTGGAGCATCGACGGCGAAGGAATCGCCACCTTGGGCATTGCACCCGGCGCACTCACCTGTTCCTTGAGGAACTGGTAGTCGGCGAGCTGGATGGGTTGCTGGTGCGCGATCTTGGCGTTCACAATCATCACCGGCGGCGCGAAGCTGACATCCTTGCCCGCATCGTTCTTGAACGCCTTGGCCATGCCGCCGCGTTCTTCGACGCCAGCCAGTTTCAGCAGGAAATCGGTGTGGAAGAAATAGCGCCGCAATTCGCCATCGGTGATCGCTTTCAGGCCGAGGCCTTCCTGCCACTTGGCGAGGTCCGCAATCGCCGCATCTTCGGTGGCGCGCAGTTCTTCGTACGAGATGTTTTCCGCCTGCCGGTGCTGGCGGGCTTCGATAACCGATTGCGGACGCAGGAATGAACCGACGTGGTCGGCCCGCGAGGGAAGTTTGGTAGACATGAAAATGGTCCTGTCATGGCGGTTTGCGATTGGGGCAAAGCCAGCGGTCACAACGCGGGCTCGCGCTCGACTGACAGACGCGCCTTAAGCCGTTTGTGCGGCGCAGCGCAAGGCGATTGTCACTCGCAACCGCCAAAGCGATGCTTGACCTTGGCGGCGGCAATACTAACGAAGGTTACGGTTAGCCTTGCCCTGCTACGGGCGCGGCAAAACGCTTTGGGAGAAGCGATGATGCGTGCTTGGAAGTTTGCGGCCTCGGCGGCGCTGGGTGTGCTGGCTGCGTGCCAGACTTTACCGGTGGAAATGGCTGCTGCTCCGACTGGCGACGTGGGTACTGTCGAACGCAGCGATTTACTCACCGCCGCCGCGAATAACAGCAACTGGCTCACCTATGGCCGCGACTATTCCGAACAACGCTACAGCCCGCTGGCGCAGATCAACACCGGCAATGTCGGCCAGCTAGGCCTCGCATGGTCCGCCGATATGGACACCGCACGCGGGCAGGAAGCGACCCCGCTGGTGATCGACGGCAAGATCTACATCACCACCGCGTGGAGCAAGGTTAAGGCGTATGACGCCCGCACCGGCGCGCTGCTATGGGAATTCGATCCGCAAGTGCCCGGCGAAACCGGGGTCAAGGCGTGCTGCGATGTGGTCAATCGGGGCCTCGCCGCATGGGGCGACAAGCTGTTCCTCGGCACGCTGGACGGGCGGCTGATCGCGCTGAACCGCGCGAGCGGCGCGGTGGTCTGGTCCACCGTCACCGTCGACCAATCCAAGCCCTACACCATCACCGGCGCCCCGCGCGTGATCGATGGGCGCGTAATCATCGGGAATGGCGGCGCTGAATACGGCGTGCGCGGGTATGTCAGCGCCTATGACGCCGAAACCGGCAACATGGACTGGCGCTTCTACACCGTCCCCGGCGACCCATCCGAAACCGGCTCCGAGCCGCAATATCTGCGCGATGCACGCGGCACCTGGAACGGCAGTTTCTGGGAGCTCGGCGGCGGCGGCACCGTGTGGGATGCGATGGCGTATGACCCGGCGCTCGACCTGCTCTATATCGGCGTGGGCAATGGCAGCCCGTGGAACCAGTCCTACCGCAGCCCCGGCGGCGGCGACAACCTGTACCTCTCAAGCATCGTGGCCTTGCGCCCATCGACCGGCGAATATGTGTGGCACTACCAGACCACCCCCGGCGAAACGTGGGACTTCACCGCCACCCAGCACATCATGCTGGCCGACCTGCAAATCGGCGGACGCACCCGCAAGGTGCTGATGCAGGCCCCCAAAAACGGCTATTTCTACGTCATCGACCGCGCCACCGGCGAACTGCTGGCGGCCGACAATTACGCCCCCGTAAACTGGGCCACCGGAGTCGACATGGCCACCGGCCGCCCGATGGAAGTGCCCGCCGCACGCTACGGCGAAACCGGCGTGCCGTTCGTCTCCTCCCCCGGCGCGGGCGGTGCGCATAGCTGGCATCCGATGGCGTTCCATCCGGGCGAGGGCCTAGTCTATATCCCGGTGATCGAGGCGGGCTTCCCCTATATCCCGGAAGCCAACTGGCGGCCCGACCCAGCGCGCGGCTTCAATGTCGGGATCGACCAAGGCGCCAGCGCCATGCCCGCCGACCTCGCCATCCGCAACGGCGCAGCTTCGGGCGTGAAGGGCGCGCTGGTGGCGTGGGATCCGGTCACGAACTCGCAACGCTGGCGAGTGGAATTCCCCGGCCCGTGGAACGGCGGCCTGCTCGCAACCGGCGGCGGGCTGGTGTTCGAAGGCCTCGCTTCGGGCCACATGGCCGCATTCAACGCGCATGACGGCACCGAACTGTGGCGTTATCCTGTGCAGACCGGCGTAGTCGCCCCGCCGATCACCTACGAACTCGACGGTGAGCAGTATATCGCAGTGATGGCCGGTTGGGGCGGCATCTGGGCGCTCGCACCCGGCGGCATCCTCAACGAAACGTCCGGCCCGGTGCCCAATATCAGCCGCCTGCTGGTGTTCAAACTCGGCGCGACCGGCGCATTGCCCCCCGCCCCGCCGCTAGCCCGCCGCCCGATCGATCCGCCCCCGTTCACCGGCAACGACGCGCAAGTCGCCACCGCCGCTTACGACTACGGCCGCTATTGCGGCGCGTGCCACGGCGATGCAGCGATAGGATCGACCGTCCTGCCTGATTTGCGCCGTTCTTCGGTTCTGGCCAGCGAACAAGTGTGGCAACAGATCGTGCATGACGGTATCCTCAACAGCAGAGGCATGGTGAGCTTTGCGCCCAGCATGAGCCGCGAACGCATCGAAGGCGTGCGCCAATATGTCATCCAGCGCGCGCATCAGGACAAGGCGCTCGGCGGGCGCGGAAGCTAGCGCGCAGCACAAAGATTGCTATAAGTCACAACAAACACAGATTCGTTTCGGAGAAGGAAGCTCAACATGAACGACATGACCCCAATCGACCGCACCCAGCGCGAATATGCCCCCGGCGTCAAAACCGCCCTCGCGCGCAAGCCGCAGCTCTATATCAACGGCGAATGGGTCGACAGCTCCGGCGGCGAGACCATCGAGGTTGAAGATCCCTCCAACGGCAAGATCATCAGCCACATCGTCGAAGCGACCGATAAGGATATCGACCGCGCCGTTGCCGCCGCCCGCACCGCATTCGACGATGGCCGCTGGCGCAACCTGCCGCCAATCGCGCGCGAGCAGATCATGCACAAGATCGCCGATCTGATCATGGCCAATGCCGATGAATTCGCCGAGCTCGAAGCCATCGACGTGGGCAAGCCCAAGGGCATGGCCGCTGCGGTGGACGTGCCAGGTGCGGCCGCGCATTTCCGCTACATGGCCGGTTGGGCCGGCAAGTTCGGCGGCGAAACCACCGCGCCTTACTCCATGCCCGGCGGCATGATGTTCGCCTACACGCTCAAGGAACCAGTCGGCGTCTGCGCGCAGATTGTGCCGTGGAACTTCCCGCTGCTGATGGCATGCCTCAAGATCGCGCCAGCACTGGCCGCTGGCTGCACCACCATCCTCAAGCCCGCCGAACAGACCAGCCTGACTGCGCTGCGTCTGGCCGACATGATCCATGAAGCGGGCGTTCCTGCAGGCGTGGTCAATATCGTCACCGGCTACGGCCACACCGGCGGCGACCGGATGGTGAAGCACCCCGATGTGGACAAGGTGGCCTTCACCGGCTCGACCGAAATCGGCAAGCTGATCAACCGCAACGCCACCGCCACTTTGAAGCACGTCACGCTCGAACTGGGCGGCAAGTCGCCTGTGGTGGTGATGCCAGACGTCAACGTGGCCGAAACCGCTCCCGGCATTGCTGGCGCGATTTTCTTCAACTCCGGGCAGGTCTGCGTCGCCGGTTCGCGGCTTTACGCGCATAAGTCGGTGTTCGACAAAGTGGTCGAAGGCATGGCCGAAACCGCCGCCTTCTGGGCCCCGCGCCCCTCGCTCGATCCCGCAGGCCACATGGGCCCGCTGGTTTCGGCCGAGCAACACGAACGCGTGATGGGCTATATCGACGCGGGGAAACGCGACGGCGCCACCGTGCTGATGGGCGGCGACAGCCCCTCGTCCGACGGCGGCTACTACGTCAACCCAACCATCCTGACCGACGTAAACCCCCAAATGAGCGTGGTCCGCGAGGAAATCTTCGGCCCGGTGGTGGTTGCCCAGCGCTTCGAAGATCTGGACGAAGTGGTGCGCGAAGCCAACGACACGCAATACGGGTTGGCTGCCGGCGTGTGGACCAAGGACGTCTCCGCCGCGCACCAGATCGCCGCGCGTTTGAAGGCAGGCACGGTATGGGTCAATTGCCACGCGATGATCGACCCGGCGCTGCCGTTCGGCGGCTACAAGGAAAGCGGTGTCGGGCACGAGCAAGGACGGCTCGGGCTTGAGGCTTACCTTGAGACTAAGACTGTTATGATGAAGCTTTAAGCCGGTTCAGGAGGGGGCGGCTAATTCCGTCCCCTCCATTTCCCCTCGCCCGCCATCGCTTTCCTCTCGCCCGTCATCCCAGCAAAAGCTGGGATCGTTATGAAGCTGGCACCGCGATTGCCGAGAGCGATACCAGCTTCCGCTGGTATAACGGCGGCGGTGGCAGCGGCCCAGCCGGGCTACCAGTTCATCCGCTCAAACAGGTCTTCCCAATCCGGGTTCGCCGTCTCGATCAGTTCGATCTTCCAAGCCCGCTTCCACGCTTTCATCGCTTTCTCACGAGTGATGGCATCGGTTATGGAGGGATGATGCTCACGATGCACCAACAGCTTCAGTCCGTATTTGCGGCAGAAGGCAGAGCCGGTCCCCGCGCGATGCTGCATCATCCGCGCTGGAAGGTCAGAAGTCACACCGATGTAAAGCACACCGTTCGGCTTGTTACAGAGAATGTAGACCCAGCCGCCCATTGCTGCCGAAGTAGTGCATAATCGAGAGCGATCCCAGCCTTTGCTGGGATGACGCAGCTTTATCGTCATGCCAGCGCACGCTGGCGATCCCAGCCTTTGCTGGGATGACGCAGCTTTATCGTCATGCCAGCGCACGCTGGCATCGCTCACCGTAACGACAAAGGTTTCCGCCGCCTCAAACTAGCGCACGATCAATAGTACGGTTCGCAAGCAATCCCATCGCCATCGCCGTCCATGTTCTCGCGATACCCCGGCTCGCCGCTATAGATCGGTGCGGTTCCCGCTGCACGGGCGTCGTCACAACCGCCCCAGCTATCTCCCGGTTGCGGTGAGCGCGCTCTGACCAAGCCCATGAATACCGCCGCTTCGGATAGATGCGCCGAAACCTGCTCCCGGCCTTCCGGGCTTGATGCAATCGATCCGTATCCCACCGCCCCGCCAATCGCAGCAGCCCCGAAGATAAATTTGCCGAAAGTTGCGATCGTGGTCATGCCCCAAGACTACCGGCCCACAATTAAACAAAGAGTAACGCACTGGCTCTTCGCGGACTCACGCATTAGAACCAGATGAAACGCCGCAAAGGACGCCTCACTTGCCCATAGACCTCACCAAAATCCGCGCCATCGATGTCCACGTTCACGCGGAAGTCTCCTGCCACGATCCCGAAGACCCGGTGATGGGCAAGTTCTTCGATGCCGCGTCGGCCTATTTCAAGGCTCCGCGCGAGCGGCCGAAGATGCCGGAAATCATTGAACTTTACCGCGAATCCCAGATCGCCTTCTGCATGTTCACCGTCGATTGCGAGAGCGGGATGGGGGCCAAGCGCGTCTCGAATTACGAGGTGGCGGAACTGGCCAACAAGAACGACGATATCTGCATCCCCTTCGCCAGCATCGACCCGCACAAGGGCAAATACGGCGCGCGCGAGGCGATCGATCTGATCGAGAACCACGGCGTTAAAGGCTTCAAATTCCACGGCATAGCCCAGAACGCCCACCCGTCGGACCCGATGGGCTATCCGATCTACGAGGTGATCAACGAATACAAACTCCCCGCGATCTTCCACACCGGCCACTCCGGCATGGGCACCGGAATGCGCGGCGGCGGCGGGATGCGGCTAAAATACGGGCAACCGATCCTAGTGGACGACGTGGCGGTGGACTTCCCCGACATGAAAATCATCCTCGCCCACCCAAGCTGGCCGTGGGTCGACGAAAGCCTTTCGATGGCGCTGCACAAGAACAACGTGTTCATCGACCTGAGCGGCTGGAGCCCGAAATACTTCCCCAAGCAGGTGATCCAGCACGCGAATACCCAGCTCAAGCACAAGATGCTGTTCGGCACCGACTTCCCGCTGATCCACCCGGACAAGTGGATCGCCGCCGCGAAAGAAGTCGGCTTCCGCGATGAGGTGATGCCGGGGATCATGAAGGACAACGCGGCCAAGGTGTTGGGGTTGGTTTGAGGGGGCGGCACTTCTCCCGCTCCACCTACAACCCTTCGTCATTCCCGCGTTCGCGGGAATGACGAAGGGTGGGAGTGGTAATTGGCTCAGGTCGAGGCGGGTGATCGGAATCGGTGGAACGTGGGAGGCAGGCCTGTGACCAACGACCCAACCGACATCCGCAACTTCCTCCGCCTGTCCAAAAACATCACCACCTCCGGCCGCCTCCAACCCGGCGACCCCCAACGCCTCGCCGCAATCGGCACCGCCCGCGTGATCAACCTCGCGCTGGCGGATCACCCCGAAGCGCTCCCAAACGCACAGCAGGAAATGCCCGGAGCCGGGCTGACCTATCTCCACCTCCCGGTCCCCTTCGTCGAACCTGCGGAAGCCCATTACAAAGCGTTAGTGGCCGCGTTAGAAGCCGCGCAAACGCCGGTCCACGTCCACTGCATCATGAACTGGCGCGTCTCGGCATTCTTCTACCGCTACCACCGGGAAGCTTGCGGGATGGCCGAGCCTGAGGCACGGGAATGGCTGGAAAAAATATGGTCGCCGCACACGAGCGACACGGCTGAGGCCGCCCCTTGGCGCGCCTTTGTGGAGAGGACGCAGGACTGATGGATTTCACCGGACAGCATATTGTCGTCACTGGCGGATCGAGCGGGATCGGGCTCGTCACCGCCAAGATGCTGGCGTCGCGCGGAGCAACTATCACGTTGATTGCGCGCCGTTCCGACATGCTCCAGACCGCCTGCGCCGAGATCGGCGGCAGCGCGAAATGGGCCGCCGCCGATGTGGGCGACAAGGC
>Ga0247817_10001364_pt1 | contig 12844 bp, 12 predicted proteins | sample UWRJL212509R1_FD_178010 | JGI IMG/M metagenome (GOLD analysis project Ga0247817, IMG submission 178010) | Plant litter microbial communities from Arlington Agricultural Research Station in Wisconsin, United States - UWRJ-L212-509R-1 | ecosystem: Environmental > Terrestrial > Plant litter >... | reverse complement strand
GTGCCGCGCTTCCACTCGGCGAGTACGCCAAGCAGGGTTCCGAGAACGAAGGCGACGATCGTCACGAAGCCGACGAGCACGAGCGTGTACGGCAGCGCGGTCGAGACGAGCTCAGAAACGCTCTGCGGATAGAACGTGTACGAGATACCGAAATCGAGCGTGATCACCTGGTGGAGGTAGGCGAGGTACTGCTCGAACAGGTTGCCGGTCGGCACGCCGAGCTGGGCTTCGATCGCGGCCTTCGTGGCCTCGCTGACCGGGCCGTTCTGCGACAGCTTCGCGAGTGCCGCGTCGGCGGGCGAGCCGGGCATCAGCCGCGGCAGGATGAAGTTGAGCGTCACCGCGGCCCACAGCGTCAGTACAAACAGACCGAGTTTTCGAGCGATGTACCGGATGGCGCGCCCGGCGCCGCCCGTTGGTGCGGCGGGGGCCGTGGCATCCGTAGGCCCGTTCGGGGAGCCGCCGTGTTCGGCGAGGCCCGGGGCCGTCGTCAAGCTAGTCATCGTTGACCTTCTTCAGATGGGTGAGCACGAGCAGAGGGGTGGATTCGTAGGTTTTGGGGCTCGCGTAGGGGTCGTTCTCGCTCGGCCAGCCGGTGAACTTGGCGTCGCTGACGAGTCCCCACGAACCGCCGTAGTAGAGGCTGAGCACGGGCAGTTCGTCGTAGACGATCTCCTGAAGCTGGTAGCCGAGTTGCTTCTGCTCCTCCGGGTCGACGGCGAGCTTGTACTCGTCGAGGATGCGGTCGGCCTCAGCGCTTTCGAAGCGTTCGAAGTTGTTGCCGGCTTCTTCTCCGACGGGCTTGAGGTAGTCGCTCGAGAGCAGGGCGTTGAAGTCGCGGAAGATCGAGCCGGTGCCACCCGTTCCACCCATCGCGAGGTCATACTCGCCGTTGCGCAGCGCGAGCTGGTAGGCGGCGGGCTGCGGGGAATCGACCTTGACGTCAATGCCCAGCGCGCCCCACTGCTTTTGGACTTCCTGTACGCCCTTGAGCCAGTCGTTGTAGCCGTTGGCCGTGGTGATCGTGAAGCTCAGCTGCTCGCCGGCCTCGTTGACGAGGTTGCCGTCCTGCTGCGTGTAGCCCGCCTTCTCGAAAAACTCGAGCGCCTTCTCGTCGTCTTTTTCGAGCAGGCCGTCGTTCGGGATGTCGGGGTTCAGCGCGTCTTCCTGGAACGGCAGGAGGATGTTCGTCTGACCAGCAGGTTCCATGTAGCCCTCGGCAGCGGAGTCGCCGACCGCAGCGCGATCGAGCGCCGCGGAGAGCCCCTTCCGCACGTTCAGGTCGTTGAACGGAGCCTTGGTGAGGTTGGGGAAGAGCGCGATCGTTCCTCCCGGCGGAAACCAGTAGGTGTTCTTATTGCCTGCCGCGACCCAGGTTCCGTCGACGTCGCTGATGAACGAGTACGCCCAGTCGTAACCCTTGGTTGCGACATCCAGCTGGGTATTGGTCGCCGGAAGGATGATGTGCTCGGCGGCGACCTTGTCGGCCTGCCAGTAGGTCGGGTTCTTGTCGACCGTGTACTGCTGGGCGGCGAAGTTGCCGAGTACGTATGGGCCGGTGCCGACGGGGTCGGGGTTGCGGTAGGTCTCGGGGTCGTCGACGTCTTTCCAGATGTGTTCCGGAACGATGAGCGTCGTCGCCGCGATCAGCTGGGCGGCCGGTACATCGGCGTCGTTGAGGTGAACCGTCACGGTCGTGGCGTCGGTTTCGACGCTCTCGATGTAGGTCCAGATGCCCTGGATGTCGAAGGCCGGAACGTCTTCCAGCAGCTGGAAGCTGTAGGCGACGTCGTCGGGGGTAAAGTCTTCGCCGTCCGACCACGTCACGCCGTCGCGGATGGTGAAGACGACGGTCGACGGGTCGGGAAGCTCGTATCCGGTCGCGAGCCACGGGGTCTCTTCGCCAGTGACGTTGTCGAGAATCACGAGCGGCTCGTACATGTACCAGGCGGCGATGCGCTTGTTGGCCATGTACGGGTTGAAGTTGCGTTCGAACAGCGGTGATCCGTTGTCGGCGGCGACGAGCATGGTGTCGTCGGGGATGGACGGATCGGGTGCCGCCTGAATCTGGATGCTGCAGGCCGCGAGCGTGGCCGTTGCGACGAGCGCCGCGATGGCAGCCGTCAGGCCGCGCTTTCGCGTGCTTCGCTCTCGAATAAGGTGCATCATTACTACCGTTTTCTCAGTCGACGTTGAACTGATTGCGTGCTGCTTAGCCAACTGTATGCGCTTACAGTTGACGGATGCAAGTGGCTTCAGGTCGCTCGCAGGTTACTCGTCCGCTACGGGCAGCTGTCCCGGAGCACGACCTGCACCGGCAGGGTGAGCGACTGCGGTTTGCGCTCCGGGTCATCAAGTCGTGCAGTGATGGCATGGATCGCGGCTCGCCCGAGCTCAACCATCGGCTGGTGAACGGTGGTCAGTCGCGGCCGCGAGTGCCGGCCCGCGGCGATCCCGTCGAACCCGGTAACGACGACGTCTTCCGGCACGCGGATGCCGTGCTCTTCGAGCACGTCGAGCACTCCAAGCGCCATCTGGTCGTTGGCGCATACGATCGCCACCCGGCCCTCCCGCTGGTTGAGCTTGTGGAAACCCTCACGCGCAACAATTTCCTCCGCCGCGCTCCTCCCCCGCTCCCGCGTGAAGTCCCCTTTCAGCACCTCGACGCCCTCGACGACGCCATCCCCCACGGCATCCTCGAACCCCTGAAACCGCTCAACGGCATCCGGAGAATCATCGGGCCCGCTGATGTAGAAGGTAGCTGCGGGCGAATGCTTCCGAAATACATGCGCAGCCAGCGCCTTCATCCCCGCGCGGTTGCTGGAGCTCACATGGTCGAACTCGTCGACGCGCTCGCTGCCGGCCAACACCACCACCGGAATCCGCCGAGCAACATGTGCCAACAGCTCATCCGGAACAGTGCGCGCCAGTACAGCCAACCCATCAACGCGCCCTGCGATGTCGCTAACGAGCGCATCTTTCGACGCTCCGCGCCCGGCCGCGACCATCAGCGCAAATCCATGCCGCCAGGCCTCGATTTCGGCGCCGCGCAGCACCTCGTCGAAGTACAGGTTCTCCATCTCGAAGTCCGGAGCTCCGTCGTCCACGATGATCGGCACTTCGTCGCTAGCAGCCGGATACCCCTGCGCTGGCCCGTCCACGTCATCGTGTCCAGGGAAGAACAGCCCAATCACGTTGGTCCGCCGCGCAGCCAGCCCGCGGGCGTTGGCGCTGGGCACGTACCCCAGAAACCGCACGGCTTCCATGACCCGCTCGCGAGTCTCTTCGCGCACCGAATCCGGCGATCGCAAAACCCGAGAGACGGATGCGATAGACACCCGGGCGCGCTCGGCCACGTCGTACACGGTGGGAGTTTTGGCCACGCAGCACTCTTCCTGATCGTTTTTCAAAGAGTAACCTCACGCAACGTGGACCGACACGAATGATCGGACGCACGTGGAAAAAAGATACTGGAGAGGCTGAAAACGACAAAGTCTTGCGTTACAGTTCTGGTGATAAACGAGAGGCCAGGAATGCCAGCGAAAAGCCCTAAGAGCTCGAAACAGCTTGCGGTGGAGTACGACGATCCAGATTGGCAAGTGAAATACGTAGGGTTTTGCGATCTGATGGAGATTCTCACTCAGTGCATAATCAGCGCGGATTATCACATTTCGGACGACATCAATGATGCTCTCATTCTGTCCAAAGCAGGCACTGAGCTGGTCGATCGGGTGCATCGCCGGGAGGGTATCCCGGTCAAGGAGGCAAGGCTAATGTGTGCGCTGACACTGGGCCAGGTCGATCTGTTCGTCGATATCGAGGCCACAAATGTCGAGACTCTTGCTTCTGCGATCAATAAGCAAATGCAATCAGGCGACCTACGCTTTCCGTTCGTGCACGGGCGGGATTTATACGACGCTTTTGCTGCGAAATTCGATGAGGAAAAGCAGTCTTTGAACAACGAGCACACGCACGAACTACTTGACTCGTTGCCAAATGGCGTGATCCAGCAAGGACGGTTCGTTACTGGGCCGCTTGGTTTGCTTGAGAGTCGAGAAGGTCGGATTGTCGCGAATAGACGCAACGTGCCTGCGTATCACTGCTCCGAGCCTGTCTGCGAGAAGGTCCACACAACGCAATTGAGCACCAGCCCGGACGCGCCAATCAATAAGCATCGGGAGACTTTCCGAAAGTTCATCACCAACGAAGCCCCCGAAGCATCCGAGTGGTGGGAGTTTATGAGGGAGCTGACCGAACATACCGCTGCATTCTTTGCAGATACCGAAGGTGGCTCCGTGGCGTACCTAATAGGCGATGCCTTCTCGGTCGAAGAACTGCGCTTGATTGTCAGCGATTTGATTTCGGACAGGAAGAACGAGTTACGCACTCGAGCAGGATTGATTGCAAGTACGGGCGATCCCGTCGAAATCAGTAGAAAACTAGATCGAGCTGAGCTCATCCAACTCGTACTCCTGTGCGATGAGAAGAGCATCACGGCAACGCTCGACAAACTCGTTCATAGAAAAATCATTCGAATCCCTCAGGGAGAAATCAGAACAACCGTCACGAACAGCCGCGCGCGCACAGGTGCTTTCCAATTGTCAGCCCAAATCGGACGCTACGGAGTGCGATTTGTCTCTACCGATCCCGGACTGGCATCGCTGCGACTCCGACGTTTGCTGCGGAAGCTCTACGTACAGAACATCAAGACGGACCTCGCTGAACTGGAGTGGCAGCTCCGAGGTTTCGATGCGTCAAATCTCGATGAGCGTCTCGAAGAATTCTTTCGGTCAGTCGACCCAGAGACCGCCCTCAGGAGACTGGTATTGGCTCGAAAGACCAACATGATCACTGCATGCGAGGAGGCTGGCATCGAAGACGGCGAACTTCTTGACGACGACGAGCTGGTCGAATCTCTGCTCTGGAAGCTCGGCTTCGACGTTCGCCTGTTCGACGACCCGCACCGGCGCCTTTGGGACCTCAATGACAGGATGACGGCTCTGACGCGCGCGTCTAGGATTTCAGGGATCGGTGACTCCGAGACCTTCCTTGGTGTGGCCAGTAACTATTTTCGCGAATTGGAGGGTGCTCTCGAGGATTCCTTGAGCTTCGCAGCTTGGTCCCTTCTCACCGACCATGTCGCTGCTTCAAAATCTTTTGAGTTCGATGAGGACCGCGATCGGTCTGGCGGATTTGCGCTACTCAACGCCTCAATCAACAACTCGAGCGCGGAAGAGCGTTTTGAGTTTGAAGCTGGAAAGAATTCGCTATATTCACTGTCTCGGGGGTTTCAGCTGCTGTCCAAACATCTGGGTCAACTCGAAACTTCGAGCGGAGATCTACAGAGATCGGATTCGGAATATCCTGCGTTTAGAGGCAAGACGAGCCTGAAAGACTTCGTCTTCGAACACACGTGCCCATTCTTAGATCTGAACCCCAATTCGCGCTTGAGAATCAAGCGGGACCTGGAATCGATCTCGAAGAAACTTGTGGGGGCCAAAGTCCACGAGATCAGGAATGATTTCGCGCACTTCCGGCGGACGGATCCTGAGATCCTCAAATTAGAGGCTGCGATTGAGGCAGTTCGATTTAGCCTTGAAAAGATCGAGGACTTGGGATTCTTCCGGGCGCTTTACTGGCCAGATTCCATCACCGTTGACGCCTGGGGCCGATCCCACCATCGGTTTACAGGGACACGAAACTTAGAGCAGCTGTTTGCACGACCCAGTAGCTACGACTGGATGGGACTACCGGCGCTTTCAGATCCGCAATACATCGTGCGGGCGGCGAAATTTGCAGAACCTAACGAAATTCTTCGCTTCGCCCCTCGATATCAGAGCGAATACTCAAAGATGTGGGAAAACTACCCGCTTCGGCGACGAAAGCCAGAGGACATTCTGAGTCAGTATGAAGACGCCCCCGATCACTCGAACGGCGTATCAATCGCGAAGTAACTGCGGTCGTACCGGCGGAAGAAACTCCACGCGTCAACTTTCTAGTGTCATTCAACCGTCGTAAGTTCGACGCCAGCGGCGAACTCATCATCCGCGGCGGTCCGCTTCGATCTCTCAGAAGGTTTTTCACGCGTGATGCATCAAAACCCGATAGCCCAGAGTGCCAAACCACGGCACTAGATATTGCAGCCATCTACGCCAGCTCCGGTGTTTGTAGCCAGGTACATAGTCTTCCTCAAAAAACAATCCGCAATGAATTGTTGTGAAGTGGCGTACTGTTTCTCCCTAGTCCTCATTTAGGGGGACACGGCTGAGGGGAGCTGATGATGGCACGAGTGAGCCCGTATTACTCCGCAAAGCCGAGCTCGCCGGACGTGTATCACAACCACGACGACTGTTCCGCGGGCAGCAAGGTCGTTGGACACAACCGCCGAAAAGGCACGCACCGCTACCGCCAATGCGACGAGTGCGTGGCCCTCAGCGAGCAGCAGGGCGAGTTCGACGAGTCGCGCCAGGAGCGTGGCTATTCTTTCGACGAACCAGCTACGGCATCCGGAGCCTGAATCTTTAGGTCTGCGAGATCACGATCTTGCCCGTGGCCTGGTGCTTCTCGTACTGCTCGATCGCGTACGCTCCTCGCGAGAGCGAGAAGCTGAGGTTGATGCGCGGGCGAATCGTGCCGTTGTCGAGCAAGGATGCCAGCTCGGCCAAATCCTTCAAGGTCACCAGCGAGACTAGTCCGACCTGTTTCTGCTTGCTGAACAGCGATCGAAGGCTCGCGCCGAGCTGGCGCTCGAGGCCGCCGAGGAATGGGCCGCCGGCGCCCTCTCCCCCGACGATGATGTGGCGTCCGGTTGGGGTGAGTGCCCTGCGGGTCTGCGCGAGGGGGCGGCTGCCGCCGGTGTCGATGATGAGGTCGAAGGTGCGGGTGCCATCGGTGACATCCGTCGTTCGATAATCGAGCGCTTCGTCGGCGCCGAGCGAGCGCACGAAGTCGCGCTTCACCCCGCTACTCACGCCGGTGACGTGCGCGCCGGCTGCTTTCGCGAGCTGCGCCACAAAGTGGCCCACTCCCCCAGACGCCCCGAGCACGAGCACCCGGGAGTTCGGCCCGAGGGCGCCGCCGGCGCGGATCGCCTGCAAAGCGGTGCAGCCCGAGACCGGAGTGGCGGCGGCTTCGTCCCAGTGGACATCCGCTGGCTTCCGCACAATCTTCTTTGGGCTGGCGACCGCGAACTCGGCGAACGTGCCGTTGCCTGCACCGAACACCTCGTCACCAACGCTGAAGGTGGTGACCTTGTCCCCAACCTTCTCGATCACGCCCGCGACATCCATCCCCAGCGTGTGATTCTTGGGACGCTTCACGCCGAGCCCGACGTACCGAACCAGCAATGGCGTGCCGGTCATGAGGTGGACAACTCCGGCGTCTATCGCCGCAGCCTTCACTCGAATGAGTACCTCGGTCGGCTTGATGGTCGGAACGGGGACGTCATCAACGCGAAGCACCTCGCTGGTGCCATATTCGTCACGTACTAGCGCCTTCATGCTGCCCCTCCCGGGTACTGGAAAACGGTGCCGAGCGGAACGCCGAAGACGTCCGCGATCTGAAAAGCGAGTTCGAGCGACGGAGAGTACTTGCCCTGCTCGATGGCGATGACGGTCTGGCGGGTGACGCCGATCCGCTCGGCCAGGTCAGCCTGCGTCATCTCGCCATTCGCGAACCGCAGCGCGCGAATGTCGTTGGTGATTCTGGTCGGTTTTACCATTTCTGGAACCCCACCCGGTAGCCCACGATTTTCAGCACGGATGCCAGCACGGCCGACAGAACGAAGGCCAGGTAGATCTCGTTGGCGATCCAGAAGTGATCCGTCTCGATCATCGCGAGGATGAGCGCACCAAGCGCCCCGGCAATGACGAAGGCCTGGCCACCCGACTCGCCGAATCGGTAGATTTCCCGGTCGCGGTCGTCTTTTTTGCGGGCGTTGCGCGGCGAGACGATGCTGACGGAGATGTTGAGAATGATGTTAGCGAGAATGGCAGCACCGATCGTGAGGATCAGGGCGGGCACATAGTTGACGGTGTGGAGCGGCCCGCCCTCGGCGGCACCAAAAAGCAGCGCGATGTAGAAGCCGTAGGCAACGATCGCGATCACGCCCATGAACCAGGCGTTCTTTTCTTCGAGAGCCATGATGACCTTCCATGTCAGGAATTGTTTACATCGCTAATGTAAGCCTGGGTGTACATGGTGTCAAGGATTATTTACATGAGGTCGTGGAGAGAGAAGACGGATGTGCGAGGTTGAGGCCCTTCGACAAGCTCAGGCAACGGGGCCGAGCGGGCCGGGAATGACAAAACTCAGGCCCTGGCGGGGAGCCAGCCTCGTATAGAGGTTGAGCACCCTGCAGGGCCTGAGTTTTGCGAAAAACTGAGAGTGAAAAGAAGGGAGAGAGCTAGGAGATTTCTACCTTGCGGCCCTCGCCGTAGCCGTCCGCCTCGACGGAGGTGACCATGGCGAAGACGCCGGTGGGCACTCCCGAACGGTTGGCGATGCGGTTCGCAATGTTGAGCAGGGTCTGCTCGTCGGCGGCGTTGATCGTGAAGACGTAGACGTCTCCGAACTCTTCGCCGTCGTCGTACATTGCCGCTTCGTCGCCCTCATCGAGGTCGAGGAGGTACTCGGTGATGTCTTCGATCCAGGGGAACTGGTCTTCGTCTTCCGGAACGGTCGGGTCGACAACGAGCGGGATGTGGATTTCGACCAGGAGGTCGCCGTCTTCGATCACAGCTGCTGCGCCCTCTCGAGTACGAGCTCGCGGACGCGGGCGGCATCCGCGGTTCCGCGCATAGCCTTCATGACGGCACCGATGACGGCACCGGCGGCCTGCACCTTGCCGTCGCGGATCTTCGCGAGCACGTCGGGCTGAGCCGCGAGCGCTTCGTCGATGGCGATGATGAGCGGACCGTCATCCGACACAACGACGAGGCCGCGCGCCTTGGTGACCTCGGCGGGCGAACCCTCGCCTGCGACGACACCCTCGAGCACCTGGCGGGCAAGACGGTCGGTCAGCTCTCCGTTTTCGATCATTGCGACGAGTTCGGAGACATGAAGAGGCGACACGAGCGATGCCGCGTCGACACCGGCAGCGTTGGCGAGGCGAGCGATCTCGCCCGTCCACCACTTGCGAGCCTGGGCAGGAGCAGCGCCAGCGGCGACCGTCTCTTCGACCTCGACCAGCAGGCCGGAGTTGAGCACATCCTGGAACTCGAGATCGGTGAAGCCCCAGGCGTCCTTGAGGCGCTTGCGGCGAAGAGCCGGCGCCTCGGGCAGAGCCGCACGCAGCTCTTCGATCAGCTCGAGCGACGGCTCGACGGGCAGGAGGTCGGGCTCGGGGAAGTAACGGTAGTCATCGGCGTCGCTCTTCGGACGACCGGCCGAGGTGCGGCCGGTGTCTTCGTGCCAGTGACGAGTCTCCTGGATGATCGTGCCACCTCCGTCGAGGATCGCAGCCTGGCGCTGGATCTCGTAACGGATGGCGCGCTCGACCGAGCGGAGGCTGTTGACGTTCTTCGTCTCGGTTCGGGTTCCGAGCTTGCCCGAACCACGCGGCGAGAGCGAGATGTTGGCGTCGCAGCGGAGGTTACCGCGCTCCATCTTCGCCTCGGAGATCCCGAGCGACACAACGATGTCGCGAATCGCGGAGACATAGGCCTTGGCGAGCTCCGGAGCGTCGTGCTCGGCGCCGGAGATCATGTTGGTGACGATCTCGACGAGCGGAACACCGGCTCGATTGTAATCGACCATCGAGTACTCGGCACCCTGGATGCGGCCGGTCGAGCCACCGACGTGCGTGAGCTTGCCGGCGTCTTCTTCCATGTGGGCTCGTTCGATTGAGATCTGGTACTTCTTGCCGCTCGCGAGCTCGACCTCAACGTTGCCGTCGAAGGCGATCGGCTCGTCGAACTGGCTGATCTGGTAGTTCTTCGCAAGGTCGGGGTAGAAGTAGTTCTTGCGAGCGAAGCGCGAGGTCGGCGCGATCGAGCAGCCGAGGGCGAGGCCGAGGCTGATCGAGTACTTGACCGCCTGCTCGTTCACGACGGGAAGGCTGCCCGGCAGACCGAGGTCGACCGGAGTGATCATCGTGTTCGGGGCGCCCTCGATGGCGTTGGATGCGGCGGGGTTGGGGGCATCCGAAAACATCTTCGTCTGCGTGTTCAACTCGACGTGCACCTCGAAGCCGAGCGTCGGCTCGAAGAGTTCGAGGGCCTTATCGAAGTCCATCAGTTCTGCTTTAGCCATTAGTTGGCTCCGTTCAGGAAAAGTGCGGGGGTTTCGACAAGCTCAACCAGCGAATGGGGCTCGACCAGCGATGGGCGCATCAGACGGCACCACGCGACGCGGCGAGCATCTCGGACTCGAGGAGGTCGGGCGCCTGCGACAGCAGCGTGTGGCCCCACTTCTCTTCGAGCAGGCGCTCGAGCGTTGCACCGACGCGGTACAGGCGGGCGTCTTCGTGAGCGGGAGCCATGAACTGGATGCCCATGGGCAGTCCGTCTTCTGGCGCGAGTCCACCAGGAAGGCTGATGCCGGGGATGCCGGCCAGGTTCGCGGGGATCGTCGTGATGTCGTTCAGGTACATCGACAGCGGGTCGTTGACTTTCTCACCGATCTTGAAGGCCGTGGTCGGCGCCGAGGGCGAGATGAGAACGTCAGCCTGGTCGAACGCGGCCGCGAAGTCGCGCTGGATGAGCGTGCGAACCTTCTGCGCGCTGCCGTAGTAAGCGTCGTAGTAGCCGGCGCTCAGTGCGTAGGTACCGAGGATGACGCGACGCTTGACCTCTGGACCGAAACCGGCCTCGCGGGTCGCGGCCATGACATCCTCGACCGTTCCGCCACCGGCAGGGTTGACGCGGAGGCCGAAGCGCACCGAGTCGAACTTGGCCAGGTTGCTCGAGGCCTCGGCCGGAAGGATCAGGTAGTACGCGGCGATGGCGTACTCGAAGTTCGGCGCAGACACCTCGACGATCTCGGCACCGTTGGCGGAGAGCAGTTCGAGGGTCTCGTGGAAGCGCTGGCTGACCCCGGCCTGGAAGCCGGGGGCATCGAGCTCTTTGACAACTCCGACGCGGAGGCCCTTGAGCGACTCGGCTGCAGCACCCTCGCGGGCGGCTGCGGCGAACGAGGTCCACTCGGTACGCAGCGACGTCGAGTCGCGGGGGTCGTGACCACCGATCACGTCGTGCAGAAGACCGGCGTCGAGCACCGTGCGGGTGACCGGACCGACCTGGTCGAGCGACGAGGCGAGGGCGATGGCACCGTAGCGCGAGACTCCACCGTAAGTGGGCTTGACTCCGACCGATCCGGTGACGGCTGCGGGCTGGCGAATCGATCCACCGGTGTCAGAACCGAGCGCGAGCGGCGCTTCGAAAGCCGCTACGGCAGCGGCCGAACCACCACCGGAACCTCCGGGGATGCGCTCGAGGTCCCATGGGTTGTGCGTCGGGCCGTAGGCGCTGAACTCGGTCGACGAGCCCATGGCGAACTCGTCCATGTTGGTCTTGCCGAGAGGCACGAGCCCGGCGGCGCGCATTTTCGCGACGACGGTCGCGTCGTACGGCGGAACCCAGCCCTCGAGAATTTTCGAACCGGCGGTTGACGGCATGTCGATCGTGCAGAGAACGTCTTTGATCGCGACCGGAACTCCGGCGAGCTCGCCGAGCTTCTCGCCAGCGCCACGACGCTTGTCGATACCGGCGGCGGTCTCGAGAGCGTTCTCGGAAACGTGCAGGAACGCGTGAACGTCACCATCCACCGCGGCAATGCGGTCGAGGTGCGCCTGCGTCGCTTCGACGGAGGTCACATCCCCTGAGGCCAGCTTCGACGCGAGGTCAGCTGCAGAAAGTCTCGTCAGGTCAGTCATTACTGCTCCTCCCCCAGAATCGCGGAAACCTTGAATCGCACACCGTCATGCTCCGGAGCTCCGGCGAGCGCCTGCTCGGTCGTAAGCGTCACACCCGGAACATCGGGGCGGAACACGTTCGACAGCGGGATCGGGTGGCTCGTGGCGGGAACGTCAGGCGTGGCGACTTCGCTCACCTTGGCGACGTTGTCGACGATCGCACCGAGTTCGCCGGTGAGCTTCTCGATCTCTTCTGGCGACAGCGCGATACGGGCGAGGTTCGCCAGGTGCGCAATCGTCTCGGTCGTGATTTCAGACATGGGGCTCCGTGCGGTTTTTCGCCGACGCGCGTTGGCAGCGCCGGGCGATGGGGTGCCAGCAGTGCTGGCCGGAATGACACTCCAGTCTATCCGGCAGCCCGCTGCGTATAGGGGCGGTCAGATGACGAGCGGATGCCGTGGTGGCGTCAGGCTGCTTCGAGGATCGTCGAGATCCGGGCAGCGAGATCAGCAGACGTGTACGGCTTGGTCATAACCGCATTGACGCCGGCCTCGAACGCGCGGTCGATATCTGCCGGGGCGGACTTCGCGGTCAGCATGATCATCGGGGTGGTGGCTATCTCGTTGTCAGCGCGGACGGCAGTGCAGACCTCGATGCCGTCCATTCCGGGCATCATCCAGTCGAGCACAACGAGCTCGGGGTGCTGGTCGCGAATGGCGGCAAGACCCGTCTCGCCATCGTGCGCGGAAGTGACGTCGTGACCAGCCTTGGTCAAACGAATAGCGGTGAGTTTGGCGAGATCAAGGTCGTCGTCGATGACAAGCAAGCGAGCCATGAAATCCTCCAATAGTGCAGTACTGTCAACTCATAGGTACGTCTGCCCAGTACGTGCAGAAATTTAGGGTTTTTTACAAGTGACGCACCCAAATCTAGCCGCTCGAGCACGGGAATTACCCCGTCGGGAAAAAGTACTTGTTGTACTGCTCATCATCC
>Ga0247817_10001363_pt1 | contig 12853 bp, 7 predicted proteins | sample UWRJL212509R1_FD_178010 | JGI IMG/M metagenome (GOLD analysis project Ga0247817, IMG submission 178010) | Plant litter microbial communities from Arlington Agricultural Research Station in Wisconsin, United States - UWRJ-L212-509R-1 | ecosystem: Environmental > Terrestrial > Plant litter >... | reverse complement strand
GGACACAGAATTCCTGCGGGAACTGGTATGAGAGAATACGATAACACTATCGTAGGATCTAAAGACGATTACAATGAAATGATGGCTAATAAAGAAGAATATATCTATTAATTAGGAAACTATGAGTAATCCGAAACAACAACAAGAGCAAATTAATATTGAATTAGATGAAACTATCGCAGAAGGAATTTATTCTAATCTTGCGATTATCAATCACTCTTCATCAGAGTTTGTTTTAGATTTTGTGAGCATTATGCCAGGTATTCCTAAAGCCAAGGTAAAGTCAAGAATTGTTTTGACACCACAACATGCTAAAAGATTATTGAAGGCAATAGGTGAAAATATTCATCGTTTTGAAATTGCTCATGGCGAAATCAAAGACACTGAACAAGCACCAATACCTCTTAATTTTGGTCCTACAGGACAAGCATAAATCAGAAAGCCCCAGAAATGGGGCTTTTTTTTGGTCTAATTTTTACAAAAAATTATGGTATATGCAGTTAGACGGATTTTAGTTTAATTTCCTCGACTTAGTTTTTTCTATCAGAATTTTCATTGTAATTTGCCTGTTCTTAGTGAAATACGTTAATTTTTAGAATATAAATGACTTACTACAGGTTGATTAATTCAAAAAAAAAAGCGCCAACTTGTTTAAGTTGGCGCTTTTACTATTTTTATAAAGATTTATTCAAACTCTGAAGTAAAGAATAACTTTACGTTTGGATATTTACTTTGTGTCATTTGAATGGTAAAATCTGAATCAGCTAAAAACACCAATTGACCGTACTTATCATGAGCAAGGAATTTTTGTTTAATACGTTTAAACTCTTTAAATTCATCACTTTTAGGATCATTAGGTTTTACCCAACACGCTTTGTGTACCGGAAAATTTTCATAAGTACATTTTGCACCATACTCATGCTCCAAACGGTACTGAATAACTTCGTACTGAAGTGCTCCAACCGTTCCAATTACTTTACGATTATTCATCTCTAAAGTAAACAGCTGTGCAACACCTTCATCCATTAGCTGATCGATACCTTTATCAAGCTGCTTAGCTTTCATTGGGTCTGCGTTATTGATATATCTAAAGTGTTCCGGTGAGAAACTAGGAATACCTTTAAAGCTCATTATTTCGCCTTCTGTCAATGTGTCGCCAATTTTAAAGTTTCCTGTATCATGTAAACCAACAATATCACCCGGATATGAAATGTCTACAATTTCTTTTTTCTCTGCAAAGAAAGCATTTGGACTTGAAAATTTTAAATTTTTCTTTTGACGAACGTGATAATATGGCTTATTTCTTTCAAAAGTTCCTGAAACAATTTTAATAAATGCCAGGCGGTCTCTATGTTTTGGATCCATATTGGCGTGGATTTTAAATACAAATCCAGTTAATTTATCCTCAGCAGGATCAACCAAACGTGTTTCAGAATCTTTTGGTCTTGGAGATGGGGCAATAGCCACAAAACAATCCAACAATTCGCGAACTCCAAAATTGTTTAAAGCCGAGCCAAAAAATACAGGCTGAATTTTTCCGTCTAAGTAATCCTGACGTTCAAATTTAGGATATACTTCATCGATTAATTCTAATTCTTCACGCAATCTATCCGCTGGTTTTTGACCAATTATTTTTTCTAATTCAGGATTTTGTACATCAGAGAAAGCAATTGTTTCTTCGATGTTTTTACGGCTGTCTCCACTAAAAAGATTAATGTTTTGTTCCCATAAATTATATATTCCCTGAAAATCATATCCCATTCCGATAGGGAAACTTAGCGGCGTAACTTTTAAACCTAATTTCTGTTCAACTTCATCCATTAAGTCAAAAGCATCTTTTCCTTCACGGTCTAATTTATTGATGAAAACAATCATCGGAATGTTTCGCATTCTACAAACAGCAACTAATTTTTCTGTTTGTTCCTCGACCCCTTTTGCAACGTCAATTACAACAATTACGCTGTCAACAGCAGTAAGAGTTCTAAAAGTATCTTCAGCAAAATCCTTGTGACCCGGAGTATCCAGAATGTTGATCTTTTTATCTTGATAATTAAAGGCAAGAACAGATGTTGAAACCGAAATACCTCTTTGGCGTTCGATTTCCATAAAATCACTTGTTGCTCCTTTTTTTATTTTATTATTTTTCACGGCACCAGCTTCCTGAATAGCCCCTCCAAACAACAGTAATTTTTCAGTTAAAGTCGTTTTACCGGCATCAGGATGCGATATAATTCCAAATGTTCTTCTGCGTTGTATTTCTTTTAAAAAGCTCATATTTTGTATAAATAGGTTGCAAAAGTACTACTAATTACTGCTTAATAAAAATATTCACTTCTTAAATTGGAAGTCTTTTATATTTAGATCTGGGTATACTAAAACAAAAGGCTGTCGTTTGAACAGCCCTTAGTATTGAAATTTTTAAAATTATTGATTAACCGACCAAATAGTGTAGCCTTTTGGAGGACATTGAATTTTTACCCACTTGTCTCCCTGTGTAGTTGGGTACCAGGCAGAGTTTCCTGTAAAATCTTTAATTTGTGTAGAAGCCCAGTTGGTTTCTACCCATCTTTCCTGCCATGAAGTCGAGTTATTAATGTAAACCACTAATCCCGGATTACCGTTATATCCATTTCTTCGGGCAACATATTCATCATTATCAGAATATAAAATAGAAGTGTTACCGGTAGCTTTGTTGTTATGAATCCATATAAGATTGTTCAGTTTGTTTTTATCCAGCGTTTCTTCATAATCTTTATAGAATAATGTTGGATAACCTTCATGAGTTAAGATATACGAGTAAGCTAATAATTTGTTAGAAATCTCATCCGTATCATGATTGGTTACAAAAGTTACCGCTTTAAAAGGATTTCTCTTCCACATCATATCATCATTAAGTAGAGCAAGATTGCTTCCGTCAAAAGCATCATTCATTTTATAGTAACAAGCAAAATCAAAAACAGAACTGTTCGCATTGTTGGCCCACCATTCAAGTGTATTTACATTAGCATCCCAATATTCACCCACAGAAAATCCGCCAACATTCGCATTCCAGGCATTTACTACCCACGGACCGAAACCTTTTACATAGTCAAATCGCCATCCGTCAAACTTCATTGTGTTTTTATAGTACTTACCAACCCCGTCAGCTCTAATCCACAACCAATCTTGTACATAAGGATCAGCATGGCATAAGTCGGGAAAACCGCCAAAAAAGCCTTCATCATTATTACCAAAACTGTTTTTATAAAAATTATTATAAGTTCGCTTGAATTTTCCGGAAGCGATTCCTGTAAAATTAGTCCAGGTATTTGTTCCTGTAAACGGATTAGCTTCAGATTGACCTCCACTATTGTGATTCAAAACAATATCAGCATAGACTTTCATGTTCTCAGCATGAGCCTTTGTAATTAGACTCACCAGTTCTGTTTTAGAACCAAATCGGGTTTCAATAGTTCCATTTTGATTGTAATCTCCAAAATCAAAATAATCTGTTGGATCGTAACCCATGGATAAAGGTCCGTTTTGCGCTTTAGATGCCGGTGGTAACCAAATCGATCCAATTCCTGCATTTGACCAATCCGTTAATTTTCCGTTTACGGTATTCCACCAATTTCCGCCAGCAGGAACATCCCAGTAAAAAGCTTGCATCATAACGCCTCCACCTGGATTTTCTACATATTTTCCAGTTTCAGAAGATTTTGCATCCCCTGTACTAAAAGGTTTTCCGTCATGATTCGTAACGTTGATGATTTTAAATTGCTGACTTTCAGCTTTAGCATCTACGCTGTCTGTTTCATTTTGCGAGCAAGAACAAAAAAGAAATGCAATTGCGGCAACAAAATAAATTGAGGCATGTGTTTTTTTCATAATTTTTTGATGTGGTTAAGGTTAATAAAGTTTGAATTATATAATTTAAAAGAGATATTCTTAATTTTACCGTCTATAAATTATTAATTACGCATCTAAAGTATATTTTATTTGATGTAATTGTATTTTATAAGAAAATATTTATATCACGAAAACGTTGTAGTGTTAAAAACTTTTTATTTTTAAGAGATTTAAAGGCTGCCATTATCTTTAAAAATTGATTTTACAGAGCTGATAGAGAATTAAAACACAGGAGATAGAAGAACTTTAAATTCAATTTTAAATGAACGGCTATAATTTTTTGTTAATAGTATAGCTGATAGTTGTATTATGTAATTGAATTGTTATTTTTGTTCGTTATAAGTTAAAAGAACTTAGATCTTAATTATTTGTTGTTTTCAAAAAAATCTGAAAATATAAGTAAATTAATTACGTTTAAAATTCTATTGCTAAAGCAAGACCTTTACATTAAAATTAAATTTAAAATAATGTTATTAAAAAAATTACAGCTAAAAACAATTGATTACAAGTTTGTACTAACAATGTGTTTTTTACTTTTTTTCACTTCAATTGTTTCTGCGCAGGAAATTATACCCGATGCCACTGTTGTAGCAGAGAAACCCCTAGAAATTCCAGCTGGACAAAAGCTTAAAATTGATGGTATTATTGCTACTGTAGGAGATTATATTGTTTTAGATTCAGATATTGATAAAGCCTATTTAGAGATTGCCGGTCAGGGAGGTAATATAAAAGATATTACAAGATGCCAGATGCTTGGTAAACTTTTAGAAGATAAATTATATGCACACCAGGCTATTCAGGATAGTATTATTGTAAGCGACGCCGAAGTAAGAAGTATGATGGAGGAGCGTTTGAATTACATGATTCAGCAAGTAGGAGATATCAATAAAGTAGTTGCTTATTACAAGAAAGGTTCTGTAGAAGAATTTAAAAGTTATTTCTCAGATATTTTAAAAGAGCAAAAGCTAGCGTCAGAAATGACAAAGAAAATTGTTGATGCTGTAGAGATTACCCCGGAAGAGGTTCGTAATTTCTTCAAGAAAATACCAAAAGATGAGTTACCAACGTTTGGTGCTGAAATGGAAGTAGCGCAAATTGTTATTGAACCTAAAGTTACCAAAGAAGACAAGCAAAAAGTAATTGACAGGTTAAACGGAATTAGAGCAGATGTACTGGAAGGCTCCAGTTTTGCAACAAAGGCAGTTTTATATTCTCAGGATCCGGGATCTGCACCCAATGGAGGTTTTTATAAAATGACCCGAAAAACACCTTTCGTAAAAGAATTTAAAGATGTTGCTTTTAGTTTGGCAGAAGGAGAGATTTCAGAGCCTTTTGAAACCAACTTCGGATACCATATTATTATGGTAGATAAAATAAAAGGACAGGAAGTAGAATTACGTCATATTTTGATTTCGCCTACCGTTTCAGAAAATGCTTTAAAAGAAGCAAAAGAAAGAGCTATAAACGTTAGAAGTAAAATTGTAAACAAAGAACTTACATTTGCAGATGCCGCTAGAACAGAATCTGACGAAAAAGAAACGAGAGCAAACGGAGGTACATTAGTAAACCCTAATACGCAGGATACACGTTTTGAATTGACCAAAATGGATCCAACATTATACAGCCAGGTTTCAAACCTAAAAGATTTTGAAGTTTCTCAGCCACTTTTAAATACAGATGATAAAGGTAAAAAGACCTATAAGTTAATTACCGTTACCAACAGAATTGACCAACACGTTGCTGATTATGCTAAAGATTATACTAAAATTAAAGAATTAGCATTGAAAGAAAAACAGATCAGCACAATTGCAAAATGGTTTGATACGAAAATTAAAGATACTTACATTAAAATTAGTGGAGAGTACAGAGATTGTAAGTTTACAAACAACTGGTTGAAAAAATAATTTTTATTAAATAAATAAAAAGAGTTAGTTTTATGATTTCATATTTCTAACTCTTTTTAATTTAAAATACATTCATAAATGTCTGACGTAACAGCAATTCATAACCTAGTTCAAAAAAGGAACGAATTAAAAGCCGAAATAGCAAAAATTATTGTGGGCCAGGACGATGTCGTAGATCAAATATTGATTTGCATTTTTTCAGGTGGGCATGCACTTTTGATTGGTGTGCCGGGATTGGCAAAAACATTATTGATAAATACATTGTCTCAGGCTTTAGGATTAGACTTTAAGAGAATTCAGTTTACACCGGATTTAATGCCTTCTGATATTTTAGGAAGTGAAATATTAGACGAAAACAGAAGATTTAAATTTATAAAAGGACCTGTTTTTTCTAATATTATTTTAGCCGATGAGATTAACAGAACACCTCCAAAAACGCAAGCTGCTCTTTTAGAAGCAATGCAGGAGCGTTCCGTAACCATTGCGGGAGAAATTCATAAATTAGATTTACCTTATTTTGTATTGGCAACACAAAACCCAATTGAGCAGGAAGGAACCTATCCGTTGCCTGAAGCACAATTAGACCGTTTTATGTTTGCTATAAAATTAGAATATCCAACATTCGAAGAAGAGGTGCAAGTCGTAAAACGTACCACATCTGATGTAAAGACAACCATAAACCCTTTGTTCTCTGCACAGGAAATTATTGATTTTCAGCATTTGATTCGCAGAATCCCTGTGGCTGATAATGTAATTGAATATGCAGTAACATTAGTAAGTAAAACACGTCCTGATAACGCTTTAACCAATGATTTTGTAAAAAACTATCTGGATTGGGGTGCAGGGCCAAGAGCTTCTCAAAACTTAATATTAGCAGCAAAAGCACATGCAGCTTTTCATGGTAAGTTCTCACCGGATATCGAAGATGTAAAAGCTGTTGCTACAGGAATATTACGTCATAGAATTATTAAGAACTATAAAGCAGATGCTGAAGGAATTACAGAAGAAATGATCATTCAGAAATTATTGTAATTCAGAAATTATTTTACAAAGCCTGACACTTACAATGTCAGGCTTTTTTTTGGTTTTATTTAAAGTTAAAAACAGGTTTAATTTTCACAATTCAGTTTTTGTAGAAATGTATAATTGAGACGCAAAAAAGGATTACTATAACGTTGTAGATTCTAATTTAGAATGATTCTTTGTTAAAAACCAATCAAAACAAGGCTTTGTTTGTAACAACAAATTTCGACTTTGTTAAAGAAAAGATTTTAAAATGTTAAAAATTTATTTTTTTAATATTAATTTGATTTTTTAGCAAAAACAAGCAGTCAAAATCGTTTTTTAGCAATAATAATTTTTGAAAACACGAGTTCTATTATATTTTGTTTAATTATCAGGTTTAATGTTTAAATTTGCGTAAAAAAATAATCTGCCTTAATTATGAACATTTATAAGGATTACATTCAAGAAATTGAAGAAAGAAAAACCCAGGGTCTTCACCCTAAGCCAATTGATGATGCTGAATTAGTAAGCGAGATCATTGCGCAAATTAAAGATTTAAATAATGAATACCGTAATGATTCGCTTAAATTCTTTATTTACAACACTTTGCCTGGTACTACTAGCGCTGCTGGTGAGAAAGCTAAGTTTTTAAAAGAGATTATTCTTGGTCAATCTGTGGTAGCAGAAATAACTCCTGCATTTGCATTTGAGTTGCTGTCACACATGAAAGGAGGGCCTTCTATCGAAGTACTTCTTGATTTAGCTTTAGGAAATGATATCGCTATTGCTAAAGAAGCGGCAAACGTTCTTAAAACACAAGTTTACCTTTATGATGCAGATACAGACCGTTTAAAGGAAGCATTTAAAGAAGAGAACCCAATTGCCAGAGAAATTATTGAAAGTTATGCACAAGCTGAATTCTTCACTAAACTGCCTGAGGTAGCAGAAGAAATTAAGGTTGTTACTTATATTGCCGGAGAAGGAGATATCTCTACCGATTTATTATCTCCGGGAAACCAGGCACACTCACGTTCAGACCGTGAACTACATGGAAAATGTATGATTACGCCTGAAGCACAAGAAGAAATAAAAGCATTACAGGCGAAACATCCAGACGCAAGCGTAATGTTAATTGCTGAAAAAGGTACAATGGGAGTTGGTTCATCTAGAATGTCAGGTGTAAACAACGTGGCACTTTGGACAGGAAAACAAGCTAGTCCTTATGTTCCATTTGTAAACTTTGCTCCAATTGTAGCAGGGACAAACGGAATTTCTCCAATCTTCCTTACAACTGTAGATGTTACAGGTGGTATTGGAATTGACCTTAAAAACTGGGTTAAAAAATTAGATGCAGACGGAAAACCTATTCGTAATGAAAATAACGAGCCAATTTTGGAGCAAGCATACTCTGTTGCTACAGGAACAGTTCTTACCATTAATACTAAAACGAAAAAGCTTTACAACGGTGATCAGGAGTTAATTGATATCTCAAGTTCATTTACACCGCAAAAAGTTGAATTTATCAAAGCAGGTGGATCTTATGCTATCGTATTTGGTAAAAAATTGCAAACATTTGCAGCTAAACTTTTAGAAATCGAAACACCGCTTGTATTCGCTCCGGCTAAAGAGGTTTCTCACGAAGGACAAGGACTTACAGCAGTAGAAAAAATCTTTAATAGAAATGCTGTTGGTTTAACGCCAGGAAAAGTTTTACATGCAGGTTCAGATGTACGTGTAGAAGTAAATATCGTAGGTTCTCAAGATACAACAGGACTTATGACAGCTCAGGAATTAGAGTCTATGGCCGCTACGGTAATTTCTCCAATTGTTGACGGTGCATACCAATCAGGTTGTCATACTGCTTCAGTATGGGATAAAAAAGCTCAGGCAAACATTCCTAAGCTTATGAAATTCATGAACAACTTTGGTTTGATTACAGCTCGTGATCCTAAAGGAGTTTATCACGCTATGACCGATGTAATTCACAAAGTACTTAATGATATTGTTATAGACGAATGGGCTATCATCATTGGTGGTGACTCACATACAAGAATGTCAAAAGGTGTTGCTTTTGGTGCAGACTCAGGAACAGTTGCTTTAGCACTTGCTACAGGAGAAGCTTCAATGCCAATTCCTCAATCTGTAAAAGTTACTTTTATAGGAGAAATGAAGGGTTATATGGATTTTCGTGATGTAGTTCATGCTACACAAGCGCAAATGCTTCAAAAATTTGGAGGAGAAAATGTTTTCCAGGGAAGAGTAATTGAGGTTCATATCGGAACTCTTACAGCTGACCAGGCATTTACATTTACAGATTGGACTGCAGAAATGAAAGCAAAAGCTTCTATCTGTATTTCTGAAGATGATACTTTGATCGAATCATTAGAGATTGCTAAAGGCAGAATCAAGATTATGATCGACAAAGGAATGGACAACGAAAAACAAGTTCTTCAAGGATTGATCAACAAAGCTGACAAAAGAATCGCAGAGATTAAATCTGTAGAAAAACCAGCGTTAACTCCAGATGCAAATGCGAAGTATTACGCTGAAGTAGTGGTTGATCTTGATCAAATTGTAGAGCCAATGATCGCTGACCCGGACGTAAACAATATTGATGTTTCTAAAAGATACACACACGATACTATCAGACCTTTATCTTTCTACGGTGGAGAGAAAAAAGTAGATCTTGGATTTATTGGATCATGTATGGTTCACAAAGGAGATATGAAGATTCTTGCTCAAATGCTTAAAAATATTGAGAAACAGTATGGAAAAGTGGAGTTCAAAGCACCACTTGTTGTAGCACCGCCAACATACAATATCGTAGATGAGCTTAAAGCGGAAGGTGATTGGGAAGTGTTACAAAAATATTCCGGATTCGAATTTGATGACAACGCTCCAAAAGGTGCCGCACGTACTGAATACGAAAACATGTTGTACTTAGAGCGTCCTGGATGTAACCTTTGTATGGGGAATCAGGAAAAAGCTGCTAAAGGAGATACTGTAATGGCAACATCTACACGTCTTTTCCAAGGAAGAGTTGTAGAAGATAAAGAAGGAAAAAAAGGAGAATCATTGCTTTCTTCTACACCAGTTGTAGTACTTTCTACACTTTTAGGAAGAACGCCTACAATGATCGAATATACTGCTGCAGTAGAAGGTATTAACTTAACTAAGTTTGCGCCATCTAACAAACAGTTAGTAATGTAATCGAAGATTATAATCGTTATAAATTCCAAAGCCCGAGTCATAATACTCGGGCTTTTTTTGTGATTACTGGGCTATTTTTTGTACCTTGTGTTGTTCAAAAAAGAATAATAAAAACAAACAAATCTTATGGCTTTTGATATTGAAATGATAAAAAAGGTATACAAAAATATGCCTGGTCGTGTAGATAAAGCACGCGAAATTGTTGGTCGTCCCCTTACTTTAACCGAGAAAATTTTGTACAACCACCTTTGGGATGGAAATCCGACTAAGGCCTTTGGAAGAGGAGTAGACTATGTTGACTTCGCACCAGACCGTGTAGCCTGTCAGGATGCAACCGCACAAATGGCATTGTTGCAATTTATGCATGCTGGTAAATCTAAAGTTGCAGTACCGACAACAGTTCACTGCGATCACCTAATTCAGGCAAAAGTAGATGCTGTAACGGATTTGGCGAGAGCAAAAACACAAAGTAATGAAGTTTTCGATTTCTTATCGTCAGTTTCTAATAAATACGGAATAGGTTTCTGGAAACCAGGAGCAGGAATTATTCATCAGGTAGTACTTGAAAATTATGCTTTCCCAGGCGGAATGATGATTGGTACCGATTCGCATACTGTAAATGCAGGTGGTTTAGGAATGGTCGCTATTGGTGTTGGTGGAGCAGATGCCGTAGATGTCATGTCTGGTATGGCTTGGGAATTAAAATTTCCTAAACTTATTGGAGTAAAACTAACGGGTAAATTATCAGGATGGACTGCTCCTAAAGATGTTATTCTAAAAGTTGCCGGTATTCTTACTGTAAAAGGTGGAACTGGTGCTATTGTAGAATATTTTGGAGAAGGTGCAACCGCTATGTCTTGTACAGGTAAAGGTACTATTTGTAATATGGGTGCAGAAATTGGTGCAACAACATCAACTTTTGGTTACGATGCCTCTATGGGACGTTACCTTCGTTCTACAAACAGAGCCGATGTTGCCGATGCGGCAGACAAAATAGCTCCGTACTTAACAGGAGATCCGGAAGTATATGCAAATCCGGAACAATATTTCGATCAGGTTATCGAAATTAACCTATCAGAATTAGAGCCGCACTTAAACGGGCCATTTACGCCGGACTTAGCTACGCCAATTTCTAAAATGAAAGAGGAAGCCATCAAAAACAACTGGCCATTACAAATTCAGGTAGGTTTAATAGGTTCTTGTACCAACTCTTCATACGAAGATATCGCTCGTGCTGCGTCATTAGCAAAACAAGTGGCTGAGAAAAACTTAAAAACAAAAGCGAAATTTACCATTACTCCAGGTTCAGAAGTGGTACGTTCTACAATAGAAAGAGACGGATTTATTGACACCTTCAATAAAATTAACGCTACCGTATTCGCTAACGCCTGCGGACCATGTATTGGTATGTGGGACAGAGAAGGAGCAGAGAAAGAAGAAAGAAACACAATCGTTCACTCTTTCAACCGTAACTTCTCAAAACGTGCAGACGGAAACCCAAACACACTAGCCTTCGTAGGATCGCCGGAATTGGTAACCGCATTAGCAATTGCAGGTGATCTAAGTTTTAATCCTTTAACAGATACATTAATCAACGAAGACGGTGAAGAAGTAATGTTAGACGAACCAACCGGAGATGAACTTCCGGAAAAAGGCTTTTATGCCGAAGATCCGGGTTTTCAAGCCCCGGCAAAAGATGGTTCAGGAGTTGAGGTAGTAGTGAATACAGCATCAGAGCGTTTACAATTATTAGCTCCGTTTGATGCATGGGATGGTAAAAACATCACAGGAGCTAAACTATTAATCAAAGCATTCGGAAAATGTACAACAGACCATATTTCTATGGCAGGACCTTGGCTACGTTTCCGTGGACACTTAGATAATATTTCAAACAATATGTTGATTGGTGCTGTAAATGCATACAACCAAAAAACAAACTCAGTTAAAAATCAATTAACAGGCGAGTACGATGCTGTTCCCGCTGTAGCTCGCGCTTATAAGGCAGCCGGAGTTCCGTCTATTGTAGTAGGAGATCACAATTACGGAGAAGGTTCTTCACGTGAGCACGCTGCTATGGAGCCTCGTTTCTTAGGTGTTAAAGCTGTATTGGTAAAATCTTTTGCCCGTATCCACGAAACAAACCTTAAAAAACAAGGTCTATTAGGATTAACCTTCGCCAACGAAGCAGATTACGATAAAATTCAGGAGAACGATACCATCAACTTTACAGATTTAACTGAGTTCGCTCCAGGTAAACCTTTAACGTTAGAATTTGTTCATGATAATGGTACTAAGGATATCATCCTTGCCAATCATACTTACAATGCTGGTCAAATTGGCTGGTTCGTTGCAGGTTCTGCATTAAACCTAATTGCTGCAGGAAAAGCATAATCTTAACGATTCAATTATACCCAAAAACGTGCTGTGAAAACAGTGCGTTTTTTTGTTTAGTAGCTAATCCAGCTGTGCGCTATATCTTTTATGGCGAACCCCGCCACAAAAGGATGCCGCTTCCATCTGGGCTAGGACATCCATTTTCAAAAGAAAAAAAAGAAAAATTAATTTACTTCTGATTTTTGCACCAATGTTTTAATACGATTCGGTTTCGTAGTATCAAATTCATCAATCGAAATACTATACATGTTTGCTGAAGGAGTATTGCTGTACTCATTAAAGGTATAACCTCCAATGATGTACAAATGGTTATCGAAAAAATGCATTGCAGCCGATTTTAATTCAAGGTCAATCGTGTATTCCTTCAATTCTTTTGAAACCACATTGTAACAATAAATCTTTCGGTTTTCAAAAAAGTAAATAGCATTATTATTTGAAGTCACTGCAGGTCT
>Ga0247817_10001361_pt1 | contig 12856 bp, 12 predicted proteins | sample UWRJL212509R1_FD_178010 | JGI IMG/M metagenome (GOLD analysis project Ga0247817, IMG submission 178010) | Plant litter microbial communities from Arlington Agricultural Research Station in Wisconsin, United States - UWRJ-L212-509R-1 | ecosystem: Environmental > Terrestrial > Plant litter >... | reverse complement strand
CCTTTGCAACTGCCGCGCAAAACTGGCCCATAAACGGCGTTCCGCCAAATCCTATAGCGTGGCTGTACGCGGTAGCTAAAAACAAAGCGAAAACGGCAATGCAACGCAGTAATTTGTTTGACAGCATAATATCGCCGCAATTGGAAACAAACACCCACGTTTTTATTGATGAGATAGACCTGTCGCCGCAAAACATAAGCGACAGTCAGCTGCAAATGATGTTTGCTATCTGCCATCCGGCTATTCCAACTGAAGCGCAGGTTGGCCTGGCTTTGCGCATACTTTGCGGTTTTGGAATTGACGAGATTGCCGACGCTTTTTTATCCAACAAAGAAACTATAGGTAAGCGCTTATACAGGGCGAAAGAAAAACTAAGGCAACAAAAAATCAGTATAGAACTGCCCTCGGCAACGCAGATAGATGCACGTTTAGATAATGTTCTGCTAACCATTTACCTTTTATTTAACGAAGGTTATTACTCCGTGACCGGCAACAAAGTGGTTAATAAAGACATTTGTTTTGAGGCCATCCGTTTATGTACTATGCTGATAGAATGTCCCCTTACTAATAAACCCGCTGTTAACGCGTTGCTTGCTTTAATGTATTTTCATGCATCGCGACTTGATGCCCGCACAGACGAAAACGGTGCGCATATTTTATATTACGACCAGAACACCGACTTGTGGGATAAGTATTTGATAAGCAACGGCGCTCTATACCTGCATCGCTCGGCAAACGGAAATAACCTTTCAAAATACCATCTTGAAGCGATGATAGCCTATTGGCTTACACAAAAAACAGATAGTAAAGAAAAATGGCAGGCAGTGCTGGGGCTTTATGATAAGCTGCTACAAATAGCCTATTCGCCGGTAGCGGCTTTAAACAGAGTTTTCGCTGTTTCAAAGGTATTTGGCAATGAGTATGCTATTGCAGAAGCTGCTAAATTAAAGCTACAGCAGGATCAATTTTATTTTATGCTGATGGGTTATTTATATACCAGTGTAAATAACCAGCAGGCCGTTTTTTATTATAGTGATGCTTTAAAGCTGGCTAAAACGTCGGCTGATAAAAGCGTAATCAAAAAAAAAATCAATGATTTAAACGCAGAATCGTAATAGGGCACTCCCCCTTTTATCGCCCCTTTAAAAAACCTTTGCCGCATTCAAAAAAACATCTACTTTTGTTGAGCCTAAAAACAGCAAATGCCAGCAAAGGAAATCACCGGATCCCTCTTCAATAAAATTGAAACTTACGGACACAAGAAAGTTGTGTTTTGCAGTGATCCGGACACTGGTTTAAAAGCCATCATAGCCGTTCATGATACTACTTTAGGTCCTGCTTTAGGCGGTACGCGTATGTGGGCCTACAAAAACGAGGAAGATGCGTTGGACGATGTTTTACGACTATCCAAAAACATGACTTACAAGGCTGCCATATCCGGCCTTAACCTGGGCGGCGGCAGCGCGGTAATAATTGGCGATTCGCGCCGGGATAAAACGGAAGCTTTACTGCGCAAATTCGGTCGCTTTATAAAAAACCTTAACGGCGAGTTTATAACTGCCGAAGATGTGGGCACCAATCCGCGCGATATGGCGCACATCCGTATGGAAACGCAACATGTAACCGGCCTGCCCGAAACCATGGGTGGCAGCGGCGACCCAACTCCTATTGCGGCAATGGGTGTGTTTATGGGCATAAAAGCATCGGTTAAAGAGCTTTTTGGTACGGATAGCCTGACAGGCAAATCTGTTATAGTGCAGGGTATTGGCCAGGTTGGCGAAAACCTGGTAAAACTACTTCGCGACGAAAATGTTAAGGTGTACGTGAGTGATATTAACGAGGAACGTACTGGCTTTGTATCAAAAAAATACGGCGCGCAGGCAGTTTCAAACAACAGCATATTTGATATAGACGCGGACATTTATTCGCCATGCGCGTTGGGTGCCACGGTAAACTCGCAAACTATTAAAAAATTAAAATGCGCTATAATTGCCGGCTCGGCCAATAACCAGCTGGAGGATGAAGAAGTGCACGGACAAATGTTATTGGAGAAAGGCATCTTATTTGCCCCAGACTACGTTATAAGTGCAGGTGGTGTTATTAATTGCTACTCGGAGTTAATGGGCTTTAGCAAAAAACATTCCTTACAGCTTACTGAGAATATTTACGAGGCTACAAGAAATGTGTTAAAACTATCTAAAGCAGAGAATATACCAACTATACAGGCGGCAAATAAAATGGTAACAAAACGTATTGCCGACATTAATAAGGTAAAATCATCCTATTAAAAATAAATAATAACAATAATAATAAACTGGATTCGTCCTAAAATCGTTCTTACATCATGTTAAACAGAAGGCACCTACGGGTAAAAGTATTACAGGCATTATATGCGTATCATCAAACAGGCGCAAGTAGCCTTAGTCAGCACGAAAAAAACCTGCTTCAAAACGTAGACAAGGTTTACGAGATGTATATATGGATGCTATCGCTGATAACCGAAGTTATTGAATACGCATCAAGAGATGCCGAAGAGCGTGCGCACAAACACTTACCCACCGCCGATGACCTCAACCCTAATTTAAAAATTCTGAGCAATCGCTTTTACACATCGTTAAACCAGAATAAAGAATACCTGGCGGGTATAAAAAAATACAAAGTAGAATGGAGCTTTGATCCGGAATTGGTTAAAGGTCTTTTTAAAGCTTTAAAATCTGCGCCTGAGTACGAAGAATATCTTCAAAAAACTGACGATACTATTCAAACTGACAAGGATATTATAAAATTCATCTTTAAAAAGGTAATACTAAAATCAACCCTGGCAGAACAGCTTTTTGAAGAGAAATTTATCTTTTGGCCGGTTGATAAAGAGGTTTTACAAGCACTGATAGCTAAAACCTTTAAAAACTTCGCCTTTGATGAGCCAGCTAAAAACAAGCTTGCCGAAGTAACCGGCAATTGGGATGAGGACAGGGAGTTTATTGTAAACCTGTTGCAAACCAGTATTAGATATGATAAAGACTACCAGGAAATGATAGGCGTTAAAACGCAAAACTGGGAGCCGGAGCGTATTGCCATGATGGATACTTTGCTGATGAAGATGGCTATTGCTGAGTTTTTAAATTTTAACTCTATCCCGGTTAAGGTTACTATTAATGAGTATCTTGAAATTTCGAAGGAGTTTAGTACACCAAAAAGTAATTCGTTTATAAATGGTATTTTAGACAAAATTTTAATTGAATTAAAAGAGAATAAAAAAATACGTAAAACAGGCAGAGGCCTTATTGAATAACATGAAAAAACTTTTTTTAATACTACTTGCCGCAGGTGCTTTATCGGCCTGTAACAGTTCAGAAAAAAGCGCTGAAAGTGCGGCAGCAGACACAGCCGCCGCTGCTAAAGCAGATCCGGCTATTCTTAAATTTAACGAAGAAAGCCACAACTTTGGCAAAATAACCGAAGGCGAAAAAACATCATACAGCTTTAAATTTTACAATGGCAGCATGCAGCCATTGATCATTACAAATGCTGTAGCATCATGCGGATGCACCACCCCTACCTGGCCAAAAACGCCGATACTACCCGGCAAAGAAGGTGTAATTTCGGTTACATTTAACAGCGCCGGCAAACAAGGCTTACAAGACAAACAAATTACGGTTACTGCCAATACAGACCCTGCACAAACAGTTGTGCATTTAATTGGCGAGGTATTACCAAAAAAATAAATCTTAAACAATGACAACAACTATTTTATTACAGGCTAGTGGATTCGGGTATCAACAAATAATCATGTTTGGTTTGATCGCGTTGGTATTTTATTTTTTCATGATCCGTCCGCAGCTTAAAAAACAAAAAGACCAAAAGAAATTTGCCGACGAGTTAAAAAAGGGCGATAAGATTATAACTACTGCAGGTTTACACGGCCGCATTGCAGAGGTAAATGATACCACTATAGTAATTGATACTGAGTTTGGCAGCAAACTGCGTTTTGATAAATCAGCCATATCGCTTGATGCATCAAAACCTTTGAATACACCTGCAAAATAAGCGAAAAGCTTAAGGCATAAAGCTTAAAGCTTTTTTAACAAAAACAATATTAAGCGGAAAGAAAAGCAAAAGCTTTCTTCTTTCCGCTTTTGGCTTTCAGCTAAAAAAATGGCAATAATTAAACTATCGGCAACAGAGCGCAGGCGGATCTCCGTTTTTTTAACCTGCCTTGTGCTGGCCATTTGTGCCTGGCTGGTAGTCTCGCTTTCAAGTACTTATTCCTACACCACCAAAAAGGTTATCCGGTATAAAAACGTTCCGCTTAAACGGTCTTTTCATTCGCTACAGTCAGACACTATTGAGGCGGTTGTGACGGGCACCGGCTGGCAGATGTTGTTTGCCAGGGTTAATGAAATAAGTGTGCCGATAACCGTTGATCTGCAGTCGCTTGAGCAGCGGCCTTACGTAACCCTAAGCAGCCAGTTGCAAAGTATCAATGCCGAAATGCCGCGTAACAATCCTATTAAATCATTTAATCCGGATACCTTATACTTTGATTTTTCAAACCGCAGCATACGGCGCATACCGGTTAAGCTGTTAAGCGCTATTAATTACCAGAAACAGTTTTCACAGTCAGATAATGTTGTTATCCAGCCATCCTACGTTACCATAAGCGGACCAAGCGGAGAGATAGACCGGATGACCACCTGGCCCACCGACTCGTTAAAAGCCACTGACATTGACGAAAGTATAAAAACAGCCATTAACCTTAAACCGCCGGCGGAAGGTAACATTACTATCTACCCCAAAACGGTACAGGTAAGGGTACCCGTGAATGAGTTTACCGAGAAAACCATAAAGATCCCTGTTAAGATCATCAACAACCCCAATTATTATAACGTAAAGCTGGTTCCGCAACGGATAGAGGTTACGTTTACTACATCGTTAGACAGGTATGCCGATATAGGCGCTGATCTATTCGAGGCACAGGTAGATCTGGATTACTGGGCAAAGTATGGTTATAGCTCACTTCCTGTGAAAATTATCAGGGTGCCCGAGTTTTGTAAAATAGTGCGCATTGAACCGCGTAATATAGATTTCATAGTAAAAAAATAATGCTAAAAATTGGGATAACAGGCAATATAGGCAGCGGCAAAAGCACCGTAGCACGTGTGTTTGAACTTTTAGGCATCAAGGTTTTTTATGCTGACGCCGAAGCTAAAAAGGTAATGACTACCGATAAATTGCTTATTGACGGCATAAAAAAAAACTTCGGCAATGATGCTTACCTGCCTGATGGTCTACTTAACCGGAAATACATTGCAGATATAGTTTTTAAAAGTGAGAACGAACTAAAAGCCCTTAACGCGCTTGTGCATCCGGCCGTGTTCAGGGCATTTGATGAATGGGCTAAGGGTTACGCCGATGAGCCTTATGTTATAAAAGAGGCTGCAGTGTTGTTTGAAAGCGGATCTTATAAATTTTGTGATAAAACCGTTTTAGTTTCGGCACCGTTAGAGATGAGATTGAAAAGAGTGATGGATCGCGATCACATTACCCGTGCCGAAGTAGAAATACGCGAAGCACGACAATTTACCGAAGAAAGAAAAAAAGAACTGGCTGATTATATTCTCTACAATGACGATACGCAATTGGTAATTCCGCAAATATTAGCGCTGCATCGTCAGTTTTTACAGTTGGCTAAATGATTACTGACGACTTTCTTTTTATTGACGCCAACGGTCTGTATTGTAAATACGGCGATTTTTACCTTGACCCTAAAGAGCCTGTAAAAAACGCTGTAATATCGCACGCTCATGCAGACCATGCCGTAAGCGGCAATACCAATGTTTATTGCACTGCCCCTACCCGCGCTTTTATGGAGCTGCGCTATGGCCGGTATGCGGCTAAGGTATTTTATATAGCACCTTACCATACGCCATTCAGCATAAATGGCGTGCAGTTAACATTTATTTCTGCGGGCCACATGCTGGGCTCGGCAATGGTTTTGATGGAATACAATGGTGCCAGCTACCTGTATACAGGCGACTATAAGCTACAGCCCGACGCCACATGCGAACCAATTGAATTTGTACAAGCAGATGTGCTGATAACAGAAAGCACTTTTGCCGATCCGAAGGTAATTCATCCCGACCCGGTTGCCGAAATACAAAAACTGAATAGCATCCAAAGCAATATACTTTTAGGCGCTTACTCTACCGGCAAAAGTCAGCGACTGATAAGAATGATAACAGACCAGGCGCCGCAAAAGAAAATATTGGTGCACCACCGCATACTGCCCATTAATAAAATATACGAGGCTGCCGGCATTGCGTTAGGTAATTATCAGCTTTACGGACGCAAACTGATGAAAACGCAAGACCATTTTGTTTACATTGTACCGCCTTTTACCTTTAACAGTTACATACGTGCTACGGATGTAAAGCGGCTTTTCGCGTCAGGTTGGAGTAATCTTCAGGTTAACAAAGAGGATACCTTATTTATATCAGACCATGTTGACTGGAACGATATACTTACAGCGGTAAAGCAGATTAACCCTAAACAAATATGGACGCTGCATGGCAACGGTAAACATTTGCAAACCCATTTTGGTGACGATATTTTTGTTAAATTGCTCAACTGATCTGGTTACTGCTTTAAGCTTTGTTGCATTTAAATACGTAACTGCCTGAAAAAGTGATAAAAAAATAAACATATTTGTATTTGCACAAGTTAATAAGCCTATGCGGATAGACGAAGAAATTAAGAGCTCAAACTTTGAAGACAATTATCACAAGGTAGTTGTTAACATTGCCTATACCGAAGGCTGGCTTAACAACACCCTGCGTTGCCACTTTGAGAAATACAATTTAACCAACCAGCAGTTCAACATTCTGCGCATACTGCGTGGGCAATACCCTAAGCCGGCTACTATAAACCTGCTTAAGGAGCGTATGTTAGATAAAATGAGCGATGCATCGCGCATTGTTGACAGGCTTATACAAAAGGAGCTGATTACCCGTTGCACTAACGATAAAGACAGGCGTGCGGTTGATATCCGCATAAGCGATAAAGGATTGGAAACTCTTGCTAAAATGGATGCCGAATTTAAAACCAAAGAGTTTCTGAAAGACAACCTTACACCCGAAGAAGCGGGTTTATTGAGTGATCTGTTGGATAAATTAAGGGGATAAATACGCGCGACGCATTCAGTCATCTCATTATGGTCTTAGCAAGTTAAAAAGCCGCTTAACTTGAATAATCAATTCTATTAGTCTACTTTTGACTAACGGACAACCCGCCTTGCGGACCGTCCGACTTTATGAAAGATCTGGCCTATTTAAATAAGTTTTTTTACAAATACCGCTGGCGACTTATCCCGGGCGTATTATTTGTAATTATATCCAATATTTTCGGGGTACTGCCGGCGCAGGTAATACGTGTGGCATTTGATCTGGTTAACGAAAACATTGGCACCTACCAGCTATTTACAGGCTTTAACAGGCAAAGTATCATATACGACATATTTGGCGCCAGCCTGATGTTGTTTGGCGCGCTGGTGCTTGTTTTAGCCATCATAAGGGGGCTATTCCTGTTCTTTATGCGGCAAACTATTATTTTAATGTCGCGGCATATTGAGTATGATCTGAAGAACGAGATCTACGATCATTATCAGGCCCTATCCCTGGCATTTTACCGCAGGCATAATACCGGCGACCTAATGAACCGCGCTACCGAAGATGTAAGCAGGGTGCGTATGTACCTTGGCCCCGGCATTATGTACACCATTAATACCGTGGTGCTGTTTGTTCTGGTGATATATGCCATGTTAACAGTGAACGTGCGTTTAGCTGTATTTTCTATACTGCCACTGCCCATATTGGCGGTTATTATTTATTATGTAAATAATATTATCAATTACCGCAGCGAAAAGATCCAGGAGCGGCTATCATCACTTTCCAGCTTTGTGCAGGAAAACTTTTCTGGTATACGCATCATGAAATCGTACGTACGCGAGGCTTCCGTGCGCGAAAAATTTGCTATCGAGAGCGATCATTATAAAACGCACTCCATGTCGCTGGTTAGGGTGCAGGCCATGTTTTACCCTATTATGCTGTTGCTGGTGGGGCTAAGCAACGTTATTATAATATATGTAGGCGGAATTGAGGTGATGAAGGGCAACATGACACCCGGCAACATTGCCGAGTTTGTAGTTTATTTGAGTCAGCTTACCTTCCCGGTGATGGCATTGGGCTGGGTAACATCCTTAACCCAACGTGCCGCGGCTTCGCAAAAGCGCATCAACCAATTTTTAAATGAACAGCCAGAGATAGTATCAAAAGTTGATACCCCGCATAAACTCCAAGGCTCAATCGAGTTTAAAAACGTATCGCTCACCTATCCCGATACGGGCATACAGGCGCTTAAAAATGTATCATTTACAGCAGCTCCCGGCCAAATGGTAGCTATAATTGGTCGTACGGGGTCGGGCAAATCAACCATCGCCAACCTTATGCTGCGGATGTATGATACAACAGAAGGCGAAGTTGTAATAGATGGCAAATCTATAAAAGCGCTTAACCTGGTAGATTACCGCCACCAGGTAGGTTACGTGCCGCAGGAAGTATTTTTATTTTCTGATACCATTGCCAATAATATTGCTTTTAGCGCAGATGTAATGGATATGCCTGCCGTTGAACAGGCCGCGCGGGATGCGGCAGTTTATAATAATATTATTGATTTAGAAAATGGCTTTGAAACGCTGATCGGCGAGCGTGGCGTAACTTTATCAGGCGGGCAAAAACAGCGGGTGTCCATAGCGCGGGCAATAGCTAAATACCCGCAGGTGTTGATATTTGACGATTGCCTGTCGGCAGTTGATACCCGCACTGAAGAAGAGATACTGAATAACTTAGGGCGCATAATGCAGGGAAAAACCAATATTATTATCGCGCACCGCATATCAACCATTAAAAATGCCGATAAAATTTTGGTGCTGGATAACGGCGAGATAATAGAGCAGGGTAGCCACCAATACCTGTTAGGTTTGCAAGGAACTTATTTTGAGTTGTACGAAAAGCAATTGTTAGAAGAAGAGCTACCCGAAAGCCTTAATTAGCAGTTTTTTACCCATTTTACTCAATTGTTTTATACAATTTTCAATATTCTTTGATTTAATACTTGCAGATTGAAAATTTATTTATATTTATGCCAATCAAACTAAACTACAACACTATTTAAAATGGGAGATTTCGACAACAGAGAGCGCGAAGAGGTTTTTTCAAAGAAGGTAAGAGCGGGGAAAAGGACTTATTTTTTTGATGTAAAGGCAACACGATCAAACGATTATTACATAACAATAACCGAAAGCAAGAAGAGATTAGAGGACGGCGTATTTATTAAACATAAAATATTTTTGTACAAAGAAGATTTTGAAAAGTTTATTGAAGGCCTGAACGGAACCATGGACTATATTAAAGATCACCAGGAAGTTGTTGAAAAACGCTATGAGTTTAGCGAAGCGCCTGAAACCGCAAAAGCATCAGCCGACGAAGATTTCTCTTTTGATAATTTATAAAGACCAATCACACTAAACCAATTATAATTTAATTAAAACCCTGCCCGGTAAACGGACAGGGTTTTTTGTTATTAAACTTGATGGCCGCCGGTGAAAGCCGACACACCTGCCGCAGCAGTAATTATAAAACCTATTATCATTAATATATATAGCGCTAAAACAACTATCAGAATAATGCCTTTCCATTTAAAAAATGAATGTAGATTCTGAAAAGCGTTACTAACCTGTTCTGTGCTCTGAAACTCAATGCCATTTTTAATACTCCCGGCGTAGCGGTATAGGTGGCGCGAGATGATAAAACAAATTATAGCCCCTGCAATGTAAAAAACTGAAATAATACCCGCAAATCCTGTCGGGAAACGTCCTCTTGGACCAGCAAATGTAGATATGGCCGACATCATTACACCGAAAAACAAACCGCACAATAATATAAAGCCTGAACCTATAAAGCCCATTATCGCCAAAAAATTAGCCCACTTGCCTGATTGATGCAGCGCGTATTGCGCGTCCTGTAATAATAGTAATCCCCGTGGTTCCGCCGGGATCTGCGGCTCATTTGTTTCGGTTTGCTCCATTGTTTAAAAGATTTAGTTTCCTAAATATAAATCAATTGTAAAACAAAACAAGCTAACAGGCACTATTTTATTAACAGGTGCTGCATGGTGATAACAGCTATACTGAAATAGATCACCAGCCCCGTTACGTCTACCAGGGTGGCTACAAATGGCGCTGAGGAAGTGGCCGGGTCGGCACCCAGTTTTTTCAATACAAGTGGAAGCATTGACCCCATAAGCGAGCCCCACAAAACTACACCTACTAAAGAGAAGCCTATGGTTACGGCTACTAAAAACGAGTGGACCCCGTAAACATCACTAAACTGACTGCGGATAATTACTTGCAGAAACCCTATTATACCTAAAACTACACCCAACATCAGGCCAGACATTATTTCGCGGCGCATTACCCGCCACCAGTCAGCTATGGTAACTTCGCCTAATGCCATTGCTTGAATAATCAACGTTGATGCCTGCGACCCGCTGTTACCACCGCTGGATATAATTAACGGGATAAATAAGGCAAGCACCACCGCCTTTTCTATTTCCTTTTGAAAAAAGCCCATTGCTGTGGCGGTAAGCATCTCGCCTAAAAAAAGAATAATAAGCCAACCAACCCGCTTTTTTACCAGTTTAAGCAGGGAGATATCCAGATAAGGCTCATCTAATGCTTCGGTACCACCAATTTTTTGAATATCCTCGGTATACTCCTCGTTAGCTATCCATAAAATATCATCAACAGTAACTATACCCAACAAAACATCGTCATCATCAGTAACCGGCAAAGCCACGCGGTTATTCATCCTGAAAACATTAATAGCGTCCTCCTGCGGATCAGAAGCGTGCAGGGCAATCAGGCGGCCATCCATTAGTTGGTTTACTTTAGTTGATGGGTCTGCTAAAAGGATCTCGCGTATTCTTATATCATCCAATAACACGCCCTTATCGCCCAAAACATATACAACATCAATCGTTTCAGACATTTTTCCGTATTTGCGGATGTGCTCTAAAACACGGCTTACGGTCCAGCTTTTTTTAACGGTGATATAGTCGGGCGTCATTAAACGGCCAACGCTGTATTCGTCGTATCCCAATAAAGAAAGGGCCTCTTTACGGTCGTCGGCAGAAAGATGAAGGATAAGTTTTTTTACCGCGTCGCCATGCAGTTCAGAGAAAAACGCGGTGCGGTCATCGGGTGGTAGTTCGTTTACAATTTCCTTTACCCTATCGCCAGAAAGTTTTTTGAAGATCCGCTCCTGCGTAGGGAAATCCAGTATCCTAAAAACATTTACCGCACGGTTAATGGTAAGCGTTTCAATAAATTTAGGGCCATGCTCCGGAAGCTCATCTATCAGTTCTTCAACATCAGATATATTGAGGTTGTTAAGGTAATTGCGAAGTGTATCATCGTTATTTTCCTCCAGCAATAGTTCTATTTGCTCAACCATTTCTTCCATAACAAGCCTGTTTTTACATCGGTTTTTACTGCATTTAAAATCTGCCACAAAAGTCGTTTATTTTTTCAAAAAACAAGGTGGTATTTTGTCTTATCTTTGCGCAAATTTTGTTCATGGTTGATAGATCATGGTTCATAGAGAAAACTCCTATGAACTATTAACCATGAACCATGAACTAACAAAGAACTATGGGATTACAATGTGGTATAGTGGGTTTGCCAAATGTGGGTAAATCAACACTTTTTAACTGTTTATCAAATGCAAAGGCACAGGCGGCTAACTTTCCGTTTTGTACTATAGAGCCAAACGTGGGTGTAATTACCGTGCCCGATGAGCGTCTGGTTAAACTAACCGAGCTGGTTAATCCAAAGAGCATTGTGCCCAACGTTATTGAGATTGTTGATATTGCCGGCCTGGTTAAAGGCGCCAGCAAAGGCGAAGGCCTGGGCAATCAGTTTTTAGGCAACATACGCGCTACTAACGCTATTTTGCACGTATTGCGTTGCTTTGATAATGATAATGTGATACATGTTGACGGCAGTGTTGACCCGATACGTGATAAAGAGATAATTGACACCGAGCTGCAACTGAAGGACCTGGAATCTATAGAAAAGAAGATCCAGAAGGTAGAGAAGATGGCTAAAACCGGCGGCGATAAAGAGGCTAAAAAAACCTTTGATGTGTTAACCGTTTACCGCGAGCATTTGCTGAGTGGAAAATCTGCCCGTACCGCCCCTGTCCCCGAAGAAGATAAAGAATACATTGCCGACCTGTGGTTATTAACCGCCAAACCTGTACTATACGTTTGTAATGTTGACGAGGCCGCTGTAAAATCTGGCAACGCTTATGTTGATCGTGTTAAAGAAGCTGTGAAAGGTGAGAACGCCGGTGTATTGGTTATATCCGCACAGATTGAGGCTGAGATTTCTGAGCTGGAATCATTCGAAGAACGGCAGATGTTTTTGGATGACCTGGGATTGGAAGAATCTGGCGTTAACAAGCTGATAAAAGAGGCATATAAACTACTTAACCTGGCTACTTACTTTACCGCCGGTGTGCAGGAAGTACGTGCGTGGACCATTACCGAAGGCTTTACCGCCCCCCAGGCAGCAGGCGTTATCCATACCGATTTTGAGAAAGGCTTTATCCGCGCAGAGGTAATAAAGTACGAAGAGTTTGTAAAATATAACGGCGTTGAAAGCGCTATAAAAGAGGCCGGTAAATTAAACATTGAGGGTAAAACCTACATTGTGCAGGATGGCGACATTATGCACTTTAGG
>Ga0247817_10001360_pt1 | contig 12858 bp, 12 predicted proteins | sample UWRJL212509R1_FD_178010 | JGI IMG/M metagenome (GOLD analysis project Ga0247817, IMG submission 178010) | Plant litter microbial communities from Arlington Agricultural Research Station in Wisconsin, United States - UWRJ-L212-509R-1 | ecosystem: Environmental > Terrestrial > Plant litter >... | reverse complement strand
GTTTATTGAACAACTTTTTAGTACCCAAAATTGTTGCTTCAAAAGTTAAAGTCAACGCACTCGTTTCAATTATCGTAGTATTGATTGGCGGCGCACTTTGGGGCGTAGCAGGAATGTTCTTATCCATTCCCTTAATAGCTATCCTTAAAGTTATCTTTGACCGCATTGAAACCCTTGAGCCCTTTGGCTATTTAATTGGCGACGATATGCCGGAAGATGGTTCTATTAAGAAACGTTCAAAAAAAGAATAATTAATTAATCATTTGCAATCAGGCAAAAGGTTGTTGCCTGATTGCATTTCAAAAACTAAACGATTATTTGATTACCTTGATTTTATAGGATTCCCTTGTTTTATCTTTTGCAAAAGTAATTCATTATAAAAATCGAGTGCTAAATAATTTATGCCATCTATAAAATCATGCACAGTCAAATTTACTAAGGCAGCCATTTTTTTATCGTATAAAGCATACCATTCATCTTTGCGAACCGATTGTTCAAAACCAAGCAACTTTAAAACAATTACATTGAGGTCTGAATAGAAATGATCGACTGATGCGCCGGCATTTTCTAAACCTTGTATAAGTTTTACATGACGCATATCTGCCTTAATTATGGTTAGAATAAGTTCTTTTTGAGTTAGGTCGGGTAGTTCAATGTGAGTTACCATAGATCTGCTTTTTAATGTTTTTGAATCAGCTAATTATCAAACCTCTTAAACCATTCCCCGCCACGGATCAATTTCAAAAAAGAGAACTTATTTTTAGGCTGCAAAAGCAAATCTGTTTCCAATTGTTTCTTTTTGCTATTAAGAGCCTCATAAATACGTGTTGCTAAAAACAGCTGATTCTCCCTGAATTTATTCAGGTCTGTATTCAATAACGTATACATAGAGTCTTCATACCAATTGCAGATGATTGTTTCATACTCTTTAGGCATTTCCATTTTTGAAAAAATAAGATCACACAGATTTGTATTGAAGTCGTCTGTAGAAAGGCCCGTAGCTTCAAGCCCCATAAGTAACTTACGATTACGCATATCTGCTAAAATCAGAGTAATAATCTCGTTTTTATTTGTTGATTGATTGTTTGTTTCCATAGCTGTGGAGATTTGGTCATTAATATCATTCCAATACAAATATATAAAAAATATGACACTTAAAGTCCGTTGACTTAAAAACTACAATAAGATAGCTTGCCTATATGGATATTAAGCTAAAAATAGGTGTAAGAATCAAGGAATTAAGGACAGAATTGGGCTTATCTCAGGAGGCATTTGCATATAAAGCAGGAATAGACAGAACCTACGTTTCTGACGTAGAAAATGGCAGAAGAAACATTTCAGCTGAATTATTGGAAAAAATAATAATCGCTTCTGAAATAACCTTTGCGGATTTTTTTAATACTAAGGAGTTTAAGAAATAAGAGCCGCATTATTTTAATACGGCTCTTTCAAAAAAAAATTAATTTCTATTTGCATCATAGATAGCTACTCCTAATCCGGTAATAAGTGAAAGCACTCCAATAGCTCTCACAAATTTATTTTTAGAAGCTGTTGCTGTAATTGCCCCTGCAAAAGCTACAGTTAATGCAGTTTTTTGCAAATCGCCTGAAGTACTTTTTCCTGTAGCAACTTTAGAAACTAAATGTTGGCAGTTATTCAATATATTATATGGTTTAGCTTTAATAACCGCCATTAAACTCCCTTCTATTATTTCAAAAATAGAATTTGAAGGAGCGATTTTTTTATACTCCTCAACTGTTCTACCCTTTGAAAATATAGTAAACAGATCAAGTTTGGGAACTTTATTTAAATAATGATTATGAACAACCCAATCATTACCATTTGCATCTTTACCAATATAAATTCCTGTATGTTTAAGTTTCAATAAAGAATCTATTTTACTTCTACATATAATCTTCCCACTCATTTCATTTAAGAAAATAACATTAGTCGAATTATTTTCGAAGATTATTATAACATGTGTTTTTGCTTTATTAAAAGCAAATTCTTTTACTTCCATTATAGTAATGTTTTAATATTTTAACAATTAATTTTTAAGAGATAAAAGAGGGAGAAAAAAATCTCCCTCTTACTTTTTAAGCTGTTTGAGTTAGTACCAATGTAACTGCTTTACCCGCATAAGGAGGCATTCTGTTTCCTTTTGCAATTGGTGCAGTTGTACTAGGATTACCTACTACTTTCCAGATTCCGCTCTCAGGACAATTTTCGCCTGTAGTAGCTGTTCTTCCAATTGACATAATATATATTATCAATTTCCCCAAAAAATGAGAGTGGGAATATCTCTCCAGAAACTCAGCTTGGAAATGCAACTTGTATACACTATCTTCGATTATCAGATCAAAAGGCAGCTTTTTACAAAGTTGCAAATCCAGCCAGGAGTTTCTTCCTGGCTTTTTTTGTATTAATTAACATATGTTAAAACAAAATTAATCGATATGGTTGACAAATACAACATATATTGTTAATTTTGTCAACCAAGTTACTAACCTATTGTCAACGTATTGCACACACACTTACTAACATCTGATGGATAATTTTGCTGAAAGATTAAAAAATGCAAGAAAAATGTCAGGGTTTTCTATGCAACAGTTGGCTGATAATATGAATAATGTTATCACCAAACAAGCAATTGGAAAATATGAATTAGGACAAATGAGGCCTGACAGCGAAGTATTATTAGCACTTTGTAATGTATTAGGTGTTCGTCCCGATTATTTTATGCGAGAAAATAATATTGAATTAGAAAATGTTGAGTTCAGAAAACTTAAAAAACTTCCTGCAAAAGATATTGAAGCAATCAAGCAAAAAACCATTGATTTTTTAGAAAGGTATTTCGAATTAGAAGGATTACTTGGAATTAGCACTCATTTTGAACAACACATTAAAGCCATATTAATAAGATCACAGGAAGATATTGAACATGCGGCCGAAACATTAAGAGATAAATGGAAATTGGGTATGGATGCAATACCTAATGTTATGGAAATGCTGGAAGATCAGGAAATAAAAGTTTTTGAAATTGAAGCAGATGAAAGTTTTGTGGGAATGTCAACTTTTGTGAAAAATATTCCAGTCATTGTTCTTAACAAAAACTTAAATACTAAACTCGATAGAAAAAGATTTACCGCCATTCATGAGTTAGCTCATTTAATCTTAAATATTCCTGAAGATATAAGCGAAAAAGAAAAAGAAAAAATATGCCATCAATTTGCTGGTGCATTTCTAATACCCAAAGAAATATTTATCAGAGAATTTGGAAAATTTAGAAGTCAAGTATTCATACAAGAACTTATAATCATGAAAGAGCATTTTGGTCTGTCCATGCAAGGTATTATGGCACGAGCAAAATTTTTAGGTTTAATAACTGAACAAACCTATACAAGTTTTAGTATATCTTTTAGCAGTTTAGGATATCGTAAAAACGAACCTGGAAAATATGAATGTAGTTCTGAAACTTCTCATAGGTTTATACAACTTTTGTATAGAGCAGTTGCAGAAGAAGTCATTTCTATGGGAAAGGCAGCGGCCTTGTACAATCAAAAATTATCCGAATTTAGAGACACTCTTGATACTATAGATTAGATGAAACTAGCAGTTACAGATGCTAATATTTTTATTGATTTAATTCATTTAGATTTAGTAGAATCTTTTTTTAGTTTGAATTACGAATTTCATACTTCGTATGAAATTTATGAGGAGTTGAAGGAAATTCAAAAAACTGTTATTAACCCTTTCAAAATTAAAAATCAGTTACTAATTCAGACACCTACATTGATAAAAGCTGAAGATTTAAAGATACCAACATCAAAATTATCCAGTTCAGATGTTTCAGCTATTTTATTAGCACTACAATTGAGTTCAAAAATTCTTTCTGGAGATAGAATGCTAAAAAAAGTTGCGGAAGAAAATAATATTGAGGTACATGGAATATTGTGGGTCATAGAAGCAATAATGAATGCTAAAATTATTTCTAAAGACACAGCATGCCAAAAAGCTGAATTATTAATGAAAGTAAATAAACGTTTGCCAACAGATGAATGTATTGCTAAAATAAAATCCTGGAAAAAATAAATATTTAACACTTACTCCACTTCCTGACTAACCTTATTAAAATCAGCAATCGTTTTACTACTTCTCAATTCTGAAAAACGCGCATACCTGAATACTCTATTGCCACCACCAAGTGTATCAATTTTGGGGGTTATTTCTTTTTTATTTCCTAAAGTAAAAACATAATAAGATTCATCTGAATTCTTATACAATTTATGAGGATATGAAAAAATATCTTTTCGTGAAATCACTTTTATATCTTGAATCTTAAAATAATAGCGAATACCATCTAGTACTGGACAAAAATATTTGAGTTTATCCAAATTACGTATTGTATTTACTAAACCATTTTTTTTATATACTGGCATATGATAAAGAGGAGAAGCTTCATTAACAAAATATTTTTTCTGATCCTCTCCTTTCAAAAACCCAACTAAAACCATTGCATCCGGATCTTCATATTTCATTGACTTATAAGGAATGACATCATCATTCAAAATATTCAATGATTCCTTTTCCAATAAAATCGATTTTAAAAAGTCTACCAACAACAAATTATTTTTTGCCTTCTTTGATCCCGGAATTAAAGGGTATGCACCAATATTTACTTTTGTAATTGATCGTTGAAAATATAAACCTTCAGTTTCCTTTGCTTCATCAGAGCCTGGGAATAATACATATGCACCGATGACTTCTTTCTTCGGTTTTATGCCATCATCATTACTTTGGTAAAATATAGCATCTCTGTATCGGTGCATCTGATTAATTGCATCGTCTGGTGGATAATCTTTCGAATCTTCTTTATCATCAGATATCAACCTGTATTTAGCATCAAATAAGTAGGTAAATATATGATTGTCCTGTAAATCATTCTTAGTAATGCGAAGAACAATATCCGGCTCCTGACTTATAGTATGTGTTAAGTTGTTCTGAAATAATGTGCGTGTGAATTTTAATTCGTGAAACAATTCAACAAGATCACCATTGTCTTTTTTGAAACTGACTTTTGATTTTGTGCCTGATCTTAGTTTTATTGTAAAACCATCAATTAAAATTTCCGCAAGATTTACTTCTTCAGGTTTTTTATTGAGAACTTGTTGAACCATATTCTTAAGTTCTATAAAACACCAGATCTCATATAGTTCTGCAATATTTTTCAATTCAATTTTATTTACACCATCTAAAAAATCAATCCCCTTCTTTAGCATAATCCAAGATCTGAATAGGCCTGAATATCCCGAGGCCTTCTGTAAAACCATTGACTCATTCTTGAAAGATTTGAAATCGCTTATCTGTTTAAAAAACGGGTTTTGTATAATTATTGAAAACTGTTTTTTGATGTGTTCTAATTCTTCTTTGAACTCAGCAGTTATTTTAACGCCATAAATGGAAAGTAACTTATTGTGTATGATATTAAATTTCTTGTAAAGGAATACAATAGAATATTTAAAAAACTGATTCTCTATTGTATTATGACTTAATGTTTTTGTTTCAACTCTATAATATTTTTGAGCATTTTCCTTATGCTCCGCTATATGTTCTTCAAGCAAAGGAGGTAAATGCCTGATTCTATCCCCTTTTGAATAATAAGTGTTTTGCACAAGCCTGTTGTGAGGCTTATTTAATATGAGTCTGGATGAAAGAAGAATGTTCTGATATAACTGCCCAAATACACTCCACCATACAATATCATTATTGATTTCATCTCCATTATTAAAACCTGCATAAGTCTTCTTGAGAATATCAAAAACAAGTGAAGAAAATTCATTATTAATATCAGATAGTATTTCATTGTAATCTGATTTATAATCAAGCTTTACAGGAAACACTTCAAAGTTCAATATGTGGGTTATTGTAACACCCTCTTTTTTATATTTTAAAACAAAATCAGATTTTCCAATATCATTTCTATAATTGACCACACCGGTCAAAAAATATGCATCCTTTACTTTTCTCGCAATAAATGTTTTTTTGATTTCCTCAAGCGGCACATGAATAAGTGGTTCTGCATCTGTTTTATGTTTGAATATTATGTCAAAAAAGTACTCCTTATTTTCAAAAAATACAGGATGTAACTTACTGTTGAATGCAGCAATCGATAAATCATTTTTTAATTGATTTTCACTACAGATTGCTAATTCGAAAACTGAATTACTACCTGAAAAAGAATAGGTTGTCGCTGATTCTATTGAAGTATTACGCAGAGTAGCTCTTCGAAAGGATGTATCTACACCATCAGCTCTCACTGTTAACTCATAATCATCCGTCACAAGGCGCAATACATCCATAAGCTGTTATGACCAGAATGACGTATAATGATATGCATTGCGTTTCTCTATCATTTCATCTGCTTTCTTTAACGAAGCTTGTAAACCTCTGTTTGTAAAAATGTCCCTTAACGCATCTAAAACGTGTGTTTTATGATCATCTCCTTCAATTCGTGGAAGGATTTTCATCAATGTCATATTATCCAGCACTTCAGTAACCCATGTTGCTGGTTTATCTGAAATCAAATTGTAATTATACGCATACAATAAAAATTCATCTCTTACTCTATAAGCAATTTTGAAAGGAGATTTCTCCAAAATTTTATTTAGTTCTTCTAAATACGCGATTATTGTTTGTCCAATTTCTCCTAAATCTGAAAAAACCTGATAACCATGAGTTTTTTCAGAAAGAACGAATTGAGAAGATAATTGAGTCTCTGGATAATCCCATACGTTTCCTTCATCTGTTAATCCTTCAGAAAGATTTATATCATTCATTTCAATCGTCATAGCCCTATCCAATACTTTACGACTAAAGGAATGTGTAGTTTCATCCATGTTGACCGTACCTATTACGATTAAATTACTTGGAAGACAAAGACCTTTTGCGAGCAACTGTTGCTGCAAACCTTCTTCAGTAATATTTAGAGCGTTCCACAAATTATAATCATTAGCTACACCTTCCTCTTTTTCAGCATATTTCTTTATGATTTCATTACTTATTAAACAATCTGTAATTATCTTTCCCTGCTCTTTAATTTCTCGTGTTTCAAGCACGCTGAGATATTCTGCAAAATATTGTTCTACAGGTGCAAGATTCATTTCATCCAGACAAAGAAAAAATGGTGTATCCGGATGTTTATATGACTCTGCGACAAAACGTATAAACTCAGTTACTACATACTTATCCTTTCCGCTGATTCTTGATTCATATCCCAACAAATCTGTTGAATCATGCCAATTAGGTTTAACTTTAATTAATTTAAAATTAGAAGGAGAAGATTTATTTGTTCTGTCTGCATCAATATTGTTGAACTGATACGCTAGGGCACGTACTAAACGTGATTTCCCTGTTCCTGACAATCCAGCTAGAATTATGAAGGGCTTAGTTTTAATTGAAAGATAATTGAACAACGATCGATTTGATATATCATTAATAATTAATTTCAACTCACTATTTACGATAGAATAAGACTGCATGTTATTTTGAATTTCTTCGTCTGCGTTTTCAAACTTCAATATTTCCTTATATTCTTTAATAATATTATTTAAATCTTTTTCAACATCATACCAATCAATTTTATCAATATCGTAAGCTTGATAGACATATGAATCACCATATCTATCTGGTTTTACACCTAAATCATTGAAGTATTCTTTTATAGTTTTAACATTCAAATTCCATTTTAATAAAGGAACTGTTGTCTCACTTATTCCATAAGCTAGGATTAATTTATCCTGCTCCTTGAAGAATAAATAAACAGGATAAATACCGTTACTTGTAGTTTGATTTCCACCTAAAAATGATATCCATGGAATTCTTGCTGAATTACCTTGACCAAAACTTGTTTTTAATTTTAGTTCTTCATAAGAATTAGGGAAATGACTAGTTTTCAAATTTTCAGTTTTACTCTGACTTAAAAAAGCATTTAAAATTCCCTTTATATTCTCTTCCATATACGTAAATGTATTATTTTTACTTCACATTTACTTCTAATAGAAAATAAATGGCAGCTACATCTTTGATTTATAATTCATTGATCTTACAAATAGAACTTCCCTCAAAAACTCCCCAAGCTCATCTTCAAAAACTACTTCACATTCAAATACATCATCAAAATATTGAATGAGCTCTAGAATTGAACTGAAACAATAATAGTAGATCCCATCACGATTGAAAACATATACAATCGCTTTCTGAGTTCCATCATCTAACAAGATCGTTTCGATCGTTTTTGATGGGCGAAGATAAGCTACATCAATAGCGTAATATGTGTTCATGCCGGAATTTTAATTTTATGCAAGTATGTAAAAGTATGATCAAGTGTCACCCCGATATAAGTGACAACTAAAGAATTTATTACTTCTTTACTGCCCCAGTAAAAGCATAGCACAAGGCTACTTACCCCACCCTTATCCCATAGTTATCCCACCTATGTCCCACGTTTGTCCCATATATGTCCCACCTTTGTCCCACCTCAATAGCATAGAAGTACTGTATGAAAGGGTGGTAAAAACGAACAGAAAGATAGACACATGAACGGTTGGGAAAATATAGTAAGCTAGGAAAGCAAAAATGTCCTCAATTACGCTATGACCAGTATGATGGAATACTTTCTGCAAGGGAGCGATAAAGCTTGTATCCCGTCTGAATAATGGTATCTTTATAGAATACACTTTTAAACTTACAACCGTATGAGTACTCCTTCATCTCCTAAAAAAATTACCTGGGCACTCGGTCTTGTGTTTGGTATTTTAGGCATCCTTGGCCATTATGTACATGTTGATATGCTGAGCGAATACAGCTATGCACTTCTATTGACAGGCTTTGTTATTCTGGCTGCCGGCACCACATTTAAAGAATTGTAAGATAATGATGCGTTATGAATTATAAATTATGAATGGAAAGATCAGGCATAATTTATAATTCATAATTTATTTATTCCACCATTTTTCGTAGTTGTTACGCTACATAATTTCAAAAGGATTAAAATGCAGTCAAAGACTGCCGAATGACAGGCACCAGCAGCGCTGCGCTAAGACTGGAGCCAGTGAGTTCATCTTTTATTTTATTCCTCCATTTTTAATAGTCGTTACGCTACATAATTCCAAAAGGATTAAAAGCAGTCAAAGACTGCTGAATGATGGGAACCAGTCACCGCTGCGCTAAGACTGGAGCCAGTGAGCAATATCGCTCACATCCTTGCAGATTCCGTCCAAAAAATTTATATCTTTATTGAAGACCACGGTCTTTTAGTAAATCGTTTACACTAATTCCTCCATAATGATTCAAGATAGCTGCAAGCATTGTGATGATGAACCGCAAAACAAAAAGGAACTACCCAAAGCTGCTGATTCGCATGACCACCACGAAGGCGACGGGCATAACCACGATGATATACATGCAGAGGAAGAACCTCAAGGCTGGAAACATTACCTGCCTGCCATACTCTCTTTTCTATTACTGATCGCAGGTATTGTGGCCGATCAGCAGGTAACTAAATTTCAACGATTCGATTTCTTTCAGGGCTATGTTAGGCTCACCTATTATCTGATCCCCTATCTGCTCATTGGCTGGCCGGTGCTTACACGCGCATACCGCTCTATCCTGCGCCGCGACTTCTTCAATGAATTTATGCTGATGAGCATTGCAACGCTGGGGGCATTCTATATTAAGGAATATCCGGAAGGTGTTGCCGTAATGTTGTTTTATCAGATCGGTGAACTGTTTCAGGATAGTGCCGTGGAAAAAGCAAAACGATCCATAAAAGCATTATTGGATATTCGCCCCGATGAAGTTACGGTGCTTCGCAATGGGAAAGCAGAAAAAGCACATCCTGCTGAAGTGGCTATTGGTGAAACCATTCAGATCAAGCCGGGAGAAAAAATTGCCTTAGACGGAGAACTGCTTTCTGAGAAAGCATCTTTTAATACTGCTGCGCTTACGGGTGAAAGCAAGCCCGACAATACTTACAAAGGCCAGCCTGTATTGGCAGGAATGATCAACCTGAACACCGTTGCTGAAGTACAAGTAACGGCTCTTTTCAAAGACAGTAAATTATCGAAGATCCTGGAAATGGTGCAGGATGCGACAGCGAAGAAAGCAAAAACGCAGCTGTTTATTTCCAGATTCGCACACAGGTATACACCTGTTATGGTGTTCCTTGCATGTGCAATTACACTACTCCCGTACTTCTTTGTTGAACAGTATATCTTTAATGATTGGCTATACCGGGCGTTGGTATTTCTTGTGATCTCCTGTCCATGCGCCTTGGTCGTCTCTATTCCATTAGGCTACTTCGGCGGCATTGGATTGGCTTCACGCAATGGAATCTTATTTAAAGGTTCTAACTATTTGGATGTGATGACGGGCATTGATACGGTTGTGATGGATAAAACCGGAACACTGACCAAAGGTGTTTTCAAGGTGCAGCAGGTAGAACCTGCAGGTATAGACAAAGAAACACTGTTAAAATTTACCGCTGCATTGGAAATACATTCCACACACCCGATTGCTAAGGCTGTTGTTGATTATGCTGCGATGAAGGAATTGCCAAATGCGGAAAACGTAGAAGAAATTGCGGGGCATGGACTGCAGGGAACGATAGAAGGCAAACAGGTATTGGTAGGTAATCTGAAGTTATTAAACAAATTCAATATTGCTTTCGATGAACAGATCAGGAACATTACCGATACAATTGTTGTAACGGCGATCAATGGCACGTATGCCGGCTACATTACCATTGCCGATGAAATTAAGGAAGATGCCTTAGAAGCTATTAAAGCATTGCACAGCCTGGGCATTAAAACAGTAATGCTATCGGGTGATAAGCAGGCCGTGGTAGATGCTGTAGCAAATACGCTGGGTATCGATGCTGCGTATGGTGATCTGCTTCCGGAAGGCAAGGTAGAAAAAGTGCAGGCGCTTAAAAACGAAGGAAAGAAACTGGCATTTGTTGGTGATGGCGTAAACGATGCGCCTGTTGTAGCTCTTGCAGATGCAGGTATTGCCATGGGTGGCTTAGGTTCAGACGCTACAATTGAAACTGCGGATATTGTAATTCAAAACGACCAGCCGTATAAAATATTTTCTGCTATTAAGATCGGAAAGCTTACCAAACGCATTGTGTGGCAGAATATTTCTCTTGCTTTTACTGTTAAAGCTGTTGTGCTCATTTTAGGTGCCGGTGGTTTAGCAACGCTGTGGGAGGCTGTGTTTGCCGATGTTGGTGTGGCGTTACTGGCAATTTTAAACGCGGTACGCATTCAAAAAATAAAGCTGTAACGTGTTAATGGTATTGTTCTGAAGCAGCCTGGACTGCCGGATAATGTCCAGTCAAAATGCAGTCTAAGACTGCCGAATAAAAGGCACCAGTCACCGATACGCTAAGACTGGAGCCAGTGAGGATAGCCCGACCCGCAGGGGCACGCCCCATAGAAATTCCAAAAAACAAATAACAAAATCCAAAAGGATGTAGAATGCAGTCAGAGACTGCCAAATCATAGGCACCAGTCACCGCTACGCTAAGACTGGAGCCAGATAGAGCAACACTTAATAGTTAAGTACTGAAATAATCCTGGCTTTCTAGTAATCCCTAAAAATCGTGTTTAAAAAGAAAAAGGCTTCGAATTACTTCGAAGCCTTTTTTAGCCTGTACCTAGAGTCGGAATCGAACCGACACACCTCACGGTACACGATTTTGAGTCGTGCGCGTCTACCAGTTCCGCCATCCAGGCAAATAATCTCCCCGCATCATTTATGTTGGGTTGCAAAAGTAGAAAATTTGGGTGAAAAAGCAAAATTTAGTTATCAGTGGTCAGTAGTCAGTAGTCAGAAAAGTGGTCACAGGACAGTTGTTAGTGGTCAGAAGATGCCTTAGTAAATTCGTTTACAAATACTTACCGATTTAAAAGTTTTTGAATACTAGTTTTGATTTTTTAAAAAAAAGCGCTTTAATTTAAAATATTGATGAGTGCCATTTTTTACTGACCACTAATTACTGACCACTGTTTACTGACTACTGGAGTTCGCTAAATTTAATCTGCACCTGACTATCGTACTGCAGGCCAAGAAGTTCGGAGGCATTGCCATGGCAGATCGCGATTTCCAGATTGCCGCTGCTGTTAAAAACTGCTACGCACTCTCCGCTTTCGACTGAATTATAGGCAGTTGAAATAATTTCTAATTGCTCACGCGAAAACATAACCGAATATGGTCTGCTTTCGTGCACTCTGTCGAACATCTCTTTTGTGATATTGGTGATGAGGTTGCCGTAATGGTCTACATGGATCACCCGGCCCCAGATCTGGCTTTTGGTTACTTTTACCTGCGGCAGCATCATAGTACCCAGGCCTTTTAATTCAACACCCAGATTGTAAATAGAACTGCCGCTTGCCAATGCTACGGCCATCATTGCCAGTGTACTGCGTTCAGGAAACAGCGGCGAATACTTTTCGTCTTTGCGCAGCTCCACCATTACGGTCGGCTGTTTATCGCTCAGCAACGAAAAGAACCCATTGTCGATCCCTACAAAATAATGTTCTTCGAGTTTTATGGCTACTAATTTCTCCTTACGGGAAATGGGTGTATTGACACACACCAGATGCACGGTACCTTTAGGAAAATCACGGAAGATATTGCGCATTACATACGCTGCATGCGGAATATTGAAATGTTCGATCTCGTGTGTAATGTCAATTACTTGCATGGTATGATTGACCGATAAAATTTTTGCCTTAATGGACGCTACATACGGATCGCGCCAGCCAAAATCGGACATAAAAGTAATAATCGCCATGA
>Ga0247817_10001358_pt1 | contig 12877 bp, 4 predicted proteins | sample UWRJL212509R1_FD_178010 | JGI IMG/M metagenome (GOLD analysis project Ga0247817, IMG submission 178010) | Plant litter microbial communities from Arlington Agricultural Research Station in Wisconsin, United States - UWRJ-L212-509R-1 | ecosystem: Environmental > Terrestrial > Plant litter >... | reverse complement strand
ACAGAAAACGTTTTTGAACCACCTGCCGCAATAGAGGTTGCTGTAAAGGCTTGTGATAGCTCAAACGGACCAGTTAATGTCAGATCACTAATAGATAATGCTGCATTACCTGTATTGGTAATGGTAATAACTTCGGCATTGCTGGTGCTTCCCTGGATGGTCACAGGAAATTCCAATACAGAACCATTGCTGGTATAAATAGTAGACCCTTGAGTCACTTTCATTATTGGAGCAAGAGGAATAATACCAGTTCCGGATAGGTTCAACTTAAATGAAGGCCCTTCAACATTGCTTGCAATCACAACGTTTCCTGATGCGTTAGAGGCATCAACAGGATTAAATATTAGTGTAAATGTAGTTTCCTCGTTCACATTCAAAGAAGTTTGAATCTCTCCGCTTAGTTGAAATGGGCCTGTTAACACAGGTTGCTCGAATGTAAGAAGTGATGTTCCGGTATTTTTTATTCTAAATTCAACAGGTGCACTTTGACTACCCTGCACCGTTGTTCCCGGAAAACTATATTCAGCATCTTCACCAACATACAGTATATTATTTTGATATAAACTTAATACCGGACTGAGTCCCTTCACTACAACATGGAATAGGAATTTTTGATTTAAAGGATCATTCGTTTCAATGGTAATGAATCCTTCATTTACACCAACATAAAGCGGAGTTGCTGTAATGGTGAAAGTTGCTGATGCATCCACATCTATCGGGTCCGTTTTGCTTAATGCGCTTATTTCAAATCCTGCAACACTTGTTATAGATGAAATGATTAAAGGAGCAGATCCTTCATTGGTTAAAGTAATTGTTAGAGGACTTACAGTTATACCCTTTATTGATGAACCCAATAGAATTGGTGGATTGTTATCCGAAGCAACCACAACTGTTCCATTTGATACATATAACAATGGCTTATTATCAGGTTTTCCTTTAACGTTTACTTTCAATACAAATTCAGGCATTCCCAAATCATTTGTTTTAATTTTCACAACACCAGTATTCAAACCTAAGTTTGTAGGTGTAGCAGTAATTGTAAATACAGAAGTAGCTCCTGGGGCTATTGGACTAGCAGAACTAAGCCCACTTACCCCAAATCCTGTAGTAGTAGTAATGGATGAAATGACTAATGGAACAGCTCCTGAATTTTTAATAGTAATGGAAACTTCACCTGCAGCAGTGTTTATTAGTGCAGAGCCGAATGTCAAGGCGGGCATCGTATTTGAGGCAATAGATTCAGAACCATTAAAAACTTCTACAACAGGATTAAAATCTGTACGGCTCACGTACTGTAAACCTGCAGATAAAAATACAAGTGGGGCATTCCAGTTAATAGCAACTTCATTTGTTGAGTAACTACACGTTAGATCAATATATCCTGTTGGTGAACTGGCACAATTAGATGAGCGATCACTGGTAGGTCCACCTGCTACCCAACCAGGTATAGGTTCTGTTACACCATCTGAAGCAGAGATCCGGTCATGAGGATACATTACTTTCTTACTTCCAAATCCAGACACAAAACAATATGTAGTTGGATTTTTACCCAGCACATAGTCTAATTGTGAAATAGCACCATTTAAATGTGTCTGATCTTTACTTATTAAATATGCGGCCAAACAGTAAGCTCCTGCATTGAGAGCTGTTGAATTGCTTCCCCACATCAATTCAACATAAGCTCCTCCTGAATTTTTATATGAGCTATATCCATCTGCGATTGTTACTAAAACATTTTTAACTGCAGTAGTATCTGCAAACCCTACAGCAGTTAAATTTTTTCTATGGTGTACCAAAGAAAGTATGCTAAGTGAATGTACATTAAACCAGGACGGAATTGAAAAGCCATAAACACTCTTATAACTGGCAGGATAATACAATTCATTTTTTGTTGAAATATACAACTCTGTTGCAGCCCATTGATCTGCGCCTGCACTACTTCCATATTGACCTGTAGTTATATCAGGTGGATTTATAAAAGAAGAATGTAAAGCGCCGGCTCTTGAAAATGCTCTCTTAGCAGCCTCCAGACATTGATTTGCAAATACAGCATCATACGGAAGATACGTTCTGTATGCCACAGCCATGACTGCAGCAAAACCATATGTTGCTCCGCTCGATTTACCTACAAGATATCGTTGTGCCTTGTCTTCCTCTGGCATTATAAATTCGCTAAAGTTGGCCGTAGTTTTTTTATCGTACACACCTCCATCATATGGATCCTGCATGGTTAACATCCAATCCAGGTTCCATTTAATTTCATTCAGAATATCGGGCATACCATTACCACTTTCTGGAATGTTTAAGTTTAACGTATCGTAATACGATGAAAAATGTTCGTAAGCAGCCAATAACGTATATGTTGAGATATTGGAATTAACAACATAACAATTATAATCACCCGCATCGTACCAACCCTTAGGCGAAGAAACAATTGTACCTGCAGGTCGCCCAGGACTTGCAGCAAATTCATGAATCATAACTTGTGTATCCGGATGTCCTGCTGCACGCGCATACACACCTCCATGTTCTGCAGTGATAGCTGTAGATGCACGTTTGTAATAATATCCTTTTATTGAAGCTTCCGAAAGATCTTTAAATACGTCTGCATGTATTTTAAATGGAGCTGAGTAGCCAACACCAGTTACGTAAAGTACATAGTTGCCGGGTGTAGTAAAAGAGCTAAAGTCAGCTACATTGGAAGTCGCAATAGCACCTGTAAAAACAGTTGTAGAATGATCTAATGTCTGGATAGAAAATGTTGTAGCTGATGCTGGAACTAAAGCCCTTTTCTCTAAATTCGGATAGAAGCCAACTTGATTTAAGCGAATATCATAGTTGATGGTTTGTGCATACACAGTTACACATAAAAATGCAACTGTACAGATGATAAGATATTTAATAATAGAGAAACGAAACAGGTTCATTGGTATAAATTATTTATTATGAATAGTGTTAAATAGATTTTAAAATTTGCTATTATTCTCATCATGTAGTAATAGCAATGGCTTTTTATACGATCATAGAAGAATAAAGATAAGGATTTAAGAACGAATAGATATGTCAATACATCGAACAAAACTTAATGATACTTCCAATGCATAAACTAAAAGAGAGGCTCAATGAGCCTCTCTTTTAGTTTATATATGAATAACAATCATATTATTCTTTAACAATACGCTTCATACTCATGCCCTGATCGGTGATAATTTCGAGCATATACATTCCTGATGCAACATCTGATAATGATAGCGGAAAGGATGAATATTCTACACTACCCAATTCTTTTGTAAGAACATGTTCGCCCAATGCATTATATACGTTAACAGATACATTACTAAACGTTCCATTTATCTTAACCTCGATATCATGCTTCGTTGGATTCGGACTGATTAAGATTGCATCCGATGCTAATAGACTGACTGTTCCCATTGCTAATATACCTGTACCGGAAAATTTCAATATAAATGGAGAACCTGTTACATTACTCGTTATGATTGCATTCCCTGCTGCAGTAGTAATACTAACTGGCTTAAACACTACCGAAAACGTTTTTGAAGCACTTGCCGCAATAGAGGTAGCTGTAAAGGCTTGTGATAGCTCAAACGGCCCTGTTAGTGTCAGATCACTAATAGACAATGCTGCATTACCTGTATTGGTAATGGTAATAACTTCGGCATTGCTGGTGCTTCCCTGGATGGTCTCAGGAAATCCCAATACAGAACCATTGCTGGTATAAATAGTGGCTCCTTGAGTAATTTTCATTATTGGAGAAAGAGCAGTATTTACAGTACCGTTTACATTCAGCAAAAATGGAGAGTCGGTAACGTTATTTGTTATCGAAACGTATCCCGTAGTAATACTAGTAGTAACAGGCTTAAATACCAGTGAAAATGTTTTTGAATCACCTGAAGCAATAGAACCTCCAGTGAAAGCTTGTGCTAATTCAAAAGGTCCTGTTGCTGTTAAGTCACTTATCGTTAATGCTGCATTTCCTTCATTTCGAATAGTAAAAACTACTTCAGCACTTGCTGTACTTAGTGCAGTAGCAGGATAAACATATCCAGTTGAATTATTGTAGTATTCAGTTAAATTTTGCAGAATTTTTATTTTCGGAACTGGAGGTAGTGTTTCATAACCCGAAAGTGAAATCGAAAACGAAGATATGCCAGAAGCAGATATCATTGCAGTACCTGAATTATAGGAATTGTCTGGTTTAAAGACCACGGCAAATGTTATTGAACTACCTACCGCAATTGAAGTTGTAGAAAACGCCTGGGTTAATTGAAAAGCGCCGCCGAATAACTGAACATCAGATATGGATAACACTTCAGTGCCTATATTGGTAATGGTGAAGATAACCGGAGCACTGGTAGTCCCTTTTAGTGTAGCTGGGAATTCAAAATTTTTGCTCGTAGCATTGAAAACAGTTGTACCTTGACTAACTTTCATTTGTAGTGCTGGCGGAGCTTTTCCTGTACCTGAAAGATTCAATATAAATGGTGTACCTGCATTACTTGCAAAACTAATCGTACCTGTCTGTATACCTATCAGGGTAGGTTCGAATACGAATGAAAATATTCCAACCTCACCAGCATCCAAATAAGCTGGAAATTGTCCTATTTGATGATACGGTCCTGTTATCACAGGTTTATCTAGAATAAGTCTGACCTTCCCCGTATTTCTTATTTTTAATTCAACTACATAACTTTGTTCACCTATTGCAAATCGACCAAAATAATATGGATCACCGTTACTGGTATACGTTTTATTTCCTGCTTCAACACTTAATGAAGGAACCAATCCCATTGAAGAAACATTTATAATGTATGTCAGATTTGAAGGGTCATTTGTTTTAATAGTAATAACCCCTTCATTAATACCTGCATTCGCAGGAGTCGCTGTAATTGTAAAAGTTGATGAGCCATCTGCGTTAATAGTTGCTGGCGAAGCAGCTGTATTTATTTGAAATCCTGAAGTACCTGTAATTGAATTGATCGTTAAAGGAACAGACCCTTCATTTACAAGTGTAATAGTCATTGGGCTTGCAGCAGTACCTGTTAGTGCAGAACCTACCAAAACTGAAGGTGCATTATTTGAAGGAATTACATCTGTTCCCTTAAGCACCTGCAGGAATGGCTGATTAAGAAATTTGCCTTTAACAGTTAGATTTAATACAAATACAGGAGTATCCAGGTCATTGGTTTCTATTGTAACTTTACCTGTATTTATTCCCGCATTTTGTGGCGTTGCAGTAATTGTAAATACTGAAGAAGAACCCGGAGTTATTGGACTTGCCGGATTCAATGCGCTTAACACAAACCCTGAGCTTGCTGTTATAGATTTAATAAGTAACGGGATCGTTCCTGAATTTTTTATTGTTATGGTTTGCTTTTCGGTTGACTCGGTATTAATGATTGCTGAGCCAAATGATAATGCAGGTGTTTGATTTGAAGAAATAGAAGTAACACCGTCCAATACTCTTAATACTGCTTTTTTATCACTTCTATTGGCATATTGTACTGCACCGGTTAAAAATACAAGTGGAGCATTCCAGTTGATGGCAACTTCATTTGTTGAATAACTGTCTTGAACATCTACATAGTTTGATCCTCCACCTACAAGCCATCCGGGCACTGGCTCTACAACTCCATCCGAAGCAGAAATCCGGTCATGAGGGTGCATAGGTGTTTTACTTCCAAATCCAGTTACAAAACTATAGCTCGTCCCATTTTTCCCCAACACATAGTCCAATATAAAAATTGCGGAATTCAGATATCCTCTATCTTTTGTTAACTGATAAGCACACATATCCATCATGCCTGCATTCAGTGCAAATGAATTCCCGCCCCATTCGCTATTGAACAGACTTACATATCCTGCATTTGATCGGGTATTACTAGCAAATCCAAGTAATTTATTTTTAATGGCTGTTGTATCTGCCAGGCCAATAGCAGTAAGGTTTTTTCTGTGAAGTACTAATGACATAAGGCCAACACTATTCACTTCATACCATTTAGGTACAAAATCACACATTGTCCAATATTTTGGAACATAATAGCTTTCATTTTTTGTAGATATGTATAATTCTATTCCTGCCCAGGCTTTCTCATCAGACTGACTGGCATATTCTCCTGTGGTTATACCCGATGGATTATTTCCAGTGCCTAGAGTTGCAGTAGTTGTATACGCTTTCTTCGAAGCTTCAAGACACTTATTTGCATAAACAGGATCATGGGGCAGATATATTCTATAAGCAACGGCCATAACAGCTGCAAATCCATAGGTAGATCCTTTAGACTTACCAACCATATAGCGCTGTGCCTGATCTTCAGCAGGCATTACAAAATCACTAAAGGCTGCTGTGGTTTTCTTATCATATACACCACCATCATATGGATCCTGCATCGTCAGCATCCAATCCAGATTCCATTTTATTTCATTCAGAATATCAGGTATTCCGTTTCCGCTTTCAGGAATATTCAATTTTAATGTATCATAATACGATTGAAAATGTTCGTAAGCAGACAATAACGTATAAGTTGTAATATTTGAATTTACAACATAACAATTATAATCACCCGCATCATACCAGCCCTTAGGTGAAGATACAATTGTACCCACTGGCCTGCCAACACTTGCAGCAGAAGAATGGATCATCACTTGTGTATCTGGGTGTCCTGCTGCACGCGCGTATACGCCTCCTTGTGCAGCAGTAATGACCGTAGATGCCCGTTTGTAATAATACCCTTTCATGGAAGCAGATGAAAGATCTTTTAAAACGTCAGCATTTATTTTGAACGGAGCAGAATAACCAACTGCAGGAACGAATAACACATACGTACCTGCAGTTGCAAATGAACTAAAATCAGCAATACGTGAAGTACCAACTGTGCCGGTAAAATAATTGGTTGTATGATCTACTGATTGTACATAAAAATTAGTTAATGGTTCAGTCCCATCGATAAAAACTTTCTTTTCTAAATTCGGATAATAGCCAATTTGATTCAAACGTATATCATAGTTGATCGTCTGGGTTTGGCTATATGCACTTATTGATATTATTGAAAGAAAAAATAATACGACTAGTGGCTTGATTAAAGAAAATTTAAAATTGAGCATGCAGTGTAATGCTGGTAAATTATTCATCCGTATCTATACGATTAAAATAAAATTATAGTTTCATTCAATATATAAATAATCTATAAATTTATAATAGAATAATTGGACTTGGGTAAAACAAATAAAAATTCCATATATTATATAATATTAGTATACAACACCTTACCAAATTATTATACATTATTAAACTCTAATTCAATATAATTTTACTTTATAATAAATCCATGTCCGTAAAAAATATTTTCTAAATACCCTTTAAATGTAAAAACTTCAATACCAAATTTGAATGAGCTTTTACTCATCATATCAGGCCTCACTCTATAAGATAGTATGGCCTTGTCAAATGCATCTTTTGAAATTCCTGCATAACTATTTTTTATAAAATCATAACGAAGCACTTTACCTTGAGCACTAACAATAAGTGCTACCGATATTTGTCCGGGATATGTATTCAATGGAAGACTATTCTCTAAATATTTAATAAAATCCTCATAAATAAAAACATTGTCGAATGTTTGTATTTTTTTGTAATCACTATTTGTTGCTAAAAAATTACTTACCGAATCCTGCAAACTACACTCTTTAATCGGCAATCGTTTAACAATATATACTACCTTTTCTACAACTATGTCTTTATCAATTTTAATGGATAAATTCATGCTTTGAGAAGAGTTTCCTTGAGCATCATAACTTCCTTTAGAAGCTTTAAATTTGACATAGGCTTTATTCGTTGCATCAATTGGTACAGACATTCCATTTTTTTTCACCTGCACATCCTGTGCATTACCAAGATCAATGTATAGCACATAAAATTCTCCGGGATAAACTGTATCGGATGAAATAACAATTGAATATTTCTCTCTACTAATAACATGTTGTGCTTTTAAAGAAATGATCATTAAAAGCAAGAGGATACTAATAATACTTTTCTTCATAAATCACGTAGTTGCTTAAATCTAAAATACATTATTCTTCATATCTCTTCCATAAAAAATAACTAATTTTCGTAGACATTTCAATAATCATATAGTTTACTGAAATTATACTATCAAAAAGCTTCTCTAGTCATAATAGCCTGCTAAAATATCTACACTATTTAAGATTGTATTCATAAAAAAGTTGCTTCAGCTCTACCGCTAAATCTATCACAAACATATCTATTTATGCGTTTTTATTTTTACTATTTAAACAACAGAATTCTGATTGAAATCCATTTATATAATTCTTAATAAATTCTTTTAAGAATTCATTTCACAAAAAAATATTCATATGTTTTTTTCAATTCATTTGTTACAACACTGTTGTTTACACAAATAACAGCTCCTTGTACAATTCATATAATTACTTATTGTTTTCTCATACGTGTTTGAACCTGCATATATAAAGGGTTTAAACAATTGTTAAAAAACAATAAACATACGATCTATCCATTGCTAAACTAATATCTTCTGTTTTATATTTAGCTATTCAATTGTATGCATACACGAATTGAATCCGTTCTATTTCATTTGACTTTAAATATCTAAGCTATGGATACAAAAAGACGTTATGTATAGTACCTTCAAAATTATTCTATGAATAATGAAGCAATGCCGATTTACATCCTGCTCATTTTTTCCCCAATGGGCTGTAAACTCTATTAAACTTTTATTTCAATTTACATTTCAGTAGTTAAAATTTTTAAACAACCGTATTTATGACACACACACACCCAGCACATAAATGGATATTAAATATCCTATGTGCCTTTTTAACAATCATTGCTGCACATGCAGCACCCTATTTTGGAACTGAATTCAAACTCAAACAACCTGATGAAAGTCTTGTGACTGTAAAAGTCTGGGGAGATGAATTTTATCAGCGAGTAGAAAGTATCGACGGATACACACTTACCCGAGATACAACAGGATGGATTTCATACGCGGTACTTTCTGCTGATGGAAATACATTAGTCTCCACAGGAATCCGATATACTGGAGCAGCAATAAATCTCCCGGGCATATCTAAGAAAATAGATATCAATCGAAGTGCTGCTGATAAAATACGTGCTGCAAATCGGGTGCGTTTACAGCCAGCAGCTCCAGGTTCTGCCAATCAGCGAAGTTCATCCTTAGGTACAGCCTCACCTTTAAATGGAAACATACAAGGCTTAACAATTTTGATCGACTTCTCCGATGAACCAGCAGCTATAGGGCGAGATTCCATCGATCGTTTCTTTAACGAAGTTGGCTACACTGATTTTGGCAACAACGGATCTATCCATGATTATTTTTGGGCCGTATCAGAAAACCAACTTAACTATACCAATGCTGTTTTAGGATATTACAGAGCCAGTCATCCAAAAACATATTATGAAGATACGATTACTCCACACGTAACGGAATTAATACATGAGGCATTGTCATGGGCAGATGCGCAAGGTTTTGACTTTTCTACACTATCTGTCGACGGATCATCTATCCGTGCGATTAATTTAATGTATGCGGGTTTTCCTACGATGGGCTGGGCCAAAGGTTTATGGCCACATGCAGGCGGGTATTATGAATTCACTGCAGATGGTGTAAACTCCGGTGCTTATCAGATGACTAACATTGGTGAAGATCTTACCATTGCAACTACTTGTCATGAAAACGGACATATGCTGATGCATTGGCCGGATCTGTATGATCATGATTACAATTCGAGAGGAATAGGTGGTTATTGCCTGATGGCCTATCAGGGAGCTCCAACCAACCCGGTTCCTCCAAATGCATATTTACGAATAGATGCCGGCTGGGAAAATTACACCGATCTAACAGGCACAAGCGGAACCTTTACTACTCAATCAAATATCAATCAATCTTATATTATCAACAACCCTTCCAATAGCAACGAGTTGTTTGTAATTGAAAGCAGAATACTGGCAGGCCGCAATGCATCACTTCCCGATGACGGACTTATGATCTGGCATATTGATAAAGCAGGAAATAACAGTGCAAACGAAATGACAGAGGCAAGCCACTTCTTTGTCTCACTTGAACAGGCTGATGGTTTATTCGAATTAGAAAATAATATCAATGGCGGCTCTTATGGAGACTTATACAAAGCAGGCTACAAAACCAGATTCAATGATGAAACGTTACAGGATGCACATTGGTGGGATGGCTCTGTATCAGGTATTCGGCTTCATAGTGTAAGCGCAGTCGGAGACACTATGACATTTAAATTAGGCGGACCTGAGCAATGTACATATGGAGCACCACTGGCTAGTGCTTTACCATCCATTCCTTACAAACAATACACGCATGCCTATGTACTTGGTGATGGTGGCCCGGACCTTTCTGCTGTAAGTTTTTTAGCTATCCATTGGGATCTTCAGAGCAATGGGTTATGGAATTTTGAATTCAACTTATTTAATACATCACCATATTACATCGACCTGAAGACAAAAAGTTCTAATACATTGTCCTCTCCTTCTCCATCTATTACATTAACGAATACAGGAATTCCAGGGCTTGATGGTGAATATTATGTTACTACACACAATGGAAACTTTGTGCTGGTAAATACGAACGGAGAGTTTACTATTTATTTCAGCAACGATCCTACTCCGCCGGCATGTGGTTATACACAAGCAAGAATCGGCAATGCGCCAGCAGATATTTCTGCAGAGACGAGTCTTTCTCCTAACCCAGCCTCAGAAGCAGTTCAGATCACCTCTGGCCTGGATCTTGAATCTGCAACTGTCAGCATTGTAAATGAACAAGGTCAGCGTATATCTACTCCATATACAACAAGTGCTCATAGCATTGACGTAAATATCAGCGGCCTTGCAAAAGGTTTTTATCTGATTACTATTACACAGGAAAGCACTATCGCTGTTAAAAAATTAGTTGTTCACTAAATAATTACATTCTTTTATTTTATATAAAAACGTACCGATCCCGATAGCTATCAGGATCGGGATCGGTACGTTTTTTGTTATATGGCATCAACAATATTCACTGTCAAAAACACCATTATACTTCTACCAAGCCTGCAACCATACCGCCAAGGGTATTCATAGCTTTACGCATGGTTACTTCTTCTACATTTGAATAATTCAAACGCAAGGTTTGTGAATCGGGATTGCTTGCATAAAAGGCATCCCCGGGTACAAAAATAATATCCTGCTCAATTGCTTTTGCTAACAATTCACGTGCGGTAATTTCTTCGGGCAATGTAACCCACGCAAACATACCGCCTTGCGGATGTGTATATTGTATCGTAGATGGAAAGTATTGTTTCAAACAACTCATCATCGTATCTCTTTGAAAGCGGTAGGTATCTTGTATGGTTTTAATATGTGCATCCAATGAATACTCTGTTAAGAAACGATACAAAATATGCTGCGTTAAATTTCCGGAATGTAAATCAGATGCTTGTTTCATAATTGTTGCTTTGCGAATGATCTCTTCGCCCGCTACCATCCATCCCAGGCGCAATCCGGGTGCAATGGTCTTAGAAAATGAACCCAACAAAATTGTTTTCTCCGGCATATAACTATACAACGGAGGCAACTCTTCTCCATCAAAAAAAATATCACCATAAGGATCATCTTCAATTACAATTGTATTGTATCTGTTCAATATACCCATTGCCTGTTCGCGAACTTCTTTACTGTATCGTATACCGGTAGGGTTTTGAAAGTTTGGAATACTGTAAAACAACTTGATCGGATTTGACCACAGTTGTTCTTCCAGATCATCTATATCTACACCATCTGCATTCAATTGCACTTCTTTAAATTTCGGCTGAAACATTGATAAACACTGCAAAGCACCTAAATACGTTGGCCGTTCCATCAATACCTGATCACCTGGATTGATAAATATTTTCCCGATCAAATCCAATGCTTGCTGAGAACCATTGGTAATCAAAATCTGTTCGGGCGGAATATCTAAATTATACCGCTGTCGATACCGATGAGAGATAAATTCCCGCAACGGATAATACCCCTCTGTTGCTGTATATTGTAAAGCCTGCATTCCTTCCTGCTGGAATACACGTGTTGCACAGGATTCTAATTCTTTTACTGGAAAGAATACAGGGTTAGGTAATCCTCCTGCGAAGGATGTAATGGCAGGGTTTGATGCCACCTTCAATATTTCACGAATGAAGGATTGAGGAACATGGTTTACACGATCAGCAAATAGATTTTGTGTTGTTAGCGTTTTCATATATGTATTGTTTAATTGTGACAAACAAAAAAGGTCCCGATAGCTATCGGGACCTTTCAATAAATTAGTAATATGATTACTATATATTATCCCTCAGACTCGAACATAGACTGCCACGACCGCCACTGCCAGAAGTGCGATTGAAGATGTCGATGTAAGTGAGTGTGATAAAATCATAGTTACAATTCAGTTAAATAAAAAAACCCGACCAAATCTGGACGGGTTCTTTTTATATAGTTTACAGATGATATACCTACATAGCCCGTCTATTCGCATTTGCTGCGACTGTCGAAAGGACTGAAAGAGTATATTTCTGTGTTGTGTTCATAATTCAAAGGTAGAAACTATTTTTTAATATTCAATGGAGATTTTAAACAATATGCTTTTATGTCGTTTTTAAACTTCAATTACATAATTATGAATAGTTTTCCTTTCTTACTTGTGATTATCTTTCTTTTTTATTCTTCTGTTCTTTTGTCTTAATACAAAAGAACCAAAAAATCAAGGCTGATTTCAAATAAGCTAAAATTTTGGTTCATTCCGCTAACGCTACAAAA
>Ga0247817_10001357_pt1 | contig 12878 bp, 4 predicted proteins | sample UWRJL212509R1_FD_178010 | JGI IMG/M metagenome (GOLD analysis project Ga0247817, IMG submission 178010) | Plant litter microbial communities from Arlington Agricultural Research Station in Wisconsin, United States - UWRJ-L212-509R-1 | ecosystem: Environmental > Terrestrial > Plant litter >... | reverse complement strand
AAGGTTATAAAATTCCTAAAAACGATATGCTTAATCAATTTATCATAATTTCATCAAAGAAAAAAGAATCTCAATTAATGCCGCGTTTCGTTAATACAGATCAAACCTTCGTTGGTACAGATAAAAATGAAAGAATTAAAAATTATCATGCTGAATTTTCCGAACGATACTTCGATGATGATATATGGAATCGATTACTTGCCTATTTTAATATATGTGTAAAACACGATTTACCTTTTTCAACATTTGACCAATTAAGATCAATTTCGAGAAGTTCAGAAGTTGCTTCTAAAGCTTTTTTCTATTTGGGTATTAATCAATATGATATTAATGATTTCATCCAAAGACAAATTACAGAGATGGAACAAGATCTAGGCATATGCTTCCATTGGGTAAAAAAGAATGATTGGGAAACGGCATTAAATAAATTGAATGAATCATACAATGGTCAATATTTTGATAATATTCTTGGAATATTATCAAAATATATGCAAGAGAATGAATTTAATGATATATTAAAATTCATAATGGGAGAAAATATTCAAAACCCAAACATTATGTATAGTGATATTCGTGAATTAAGAGCTCAACTTGGAGAAAGAGTTCTTAAAGAGCTTCCTCAATTGACTCCAAAAATCACAAATGATTATAACATAACTATCGACGATCATATACCTGTAAAATTGTTACTAAAATCCCCTATTGCTGTTGCAGAATCGATTAGCAATATACAAAACGAACTTTCTTTATGGGGTGGAAATGATTTCAGAGAAAATATCCGTCGAAATATACAATATAGTCAGTATTTGAATCCCGAATTTTACACTAAGACAATACTACACGTATTGAAAAACACCTAAAAAATTATGAACTTTCAAGAATTTTATACTAAAACAGAGAATAGATTAACCGATGCCATTCTTTCTCTTTGGGCAACCGGAGATAAGGAAATGCAAGATTATTTTAAGCATTTACTTTTTGAAGAGCCAATAATGGCCGATCCTATATTTCAAGGCACATTTCCCTGGGAACAAGACAAACTAAAATTTGGAGAAACCACTACTGTATTTCAGCAAAAATTTATTCAGGCATTGGATTCTATTAAAGACAAAGATTTTCAATTTCCAAAAGAAAGACATCCTTATAAACATCAAGTAAAAAGTTGGAATACATTACTAAAACAAAAAAAATCCATCGCAGTAACAACAGGCACAGGATCAGGTAAAACAGAATGTTTCATGTTGCCTGTATTACATGATATTTACGAAAATTGTAAAGATCAGATAGGAATTAACGCTATTTTTCTATATCCACTAAATGCATTAATTACAAGTCAACGAAAAAGAATGCATGCTTGGTGTTCTTCTCTCGATGGTATTAAATACGCTCTTTTAACAGGGGATACTCCTAATAAAGAAAATAACAGTGAAAAAAAGAAGAAAAAAATTCCAGAACTCATTTCAAGGGAACAAATAAGAGATACACCTCCGCAAATTTTATTTACTAATCCAACTATGTTAGAATATATGTTGGTGAGAAATGCAGATGTCCCAATTCTTGAAAAATCCAAAGGAAAACTAAGGTGGATATTACTTGATGAAGCACACACATTAACCGGCTCTAAAGCTGTAGAAATGGCATTATTGATTCGTCGAGTTGTCTCTGCTTTTGATGTAGATATATCAAATATTAGATTTGCAATTACTTCTGCAACAGTTGGTAATGGAAATACTGATATTCTTAAAAAATTCATGTCTGATCTATGTGGTATATCGACAGATCAAATAGAAATCATACAAGGCAAAAGAGTAAATAATCAAATTACGGATAATAATATTCCAAATTTATCTCCTCAGCTTTCTCAAAATAACATTAAACTTTTGAGAAATGAGTTTCTAAACTCTCCAGGATTAGGTTTAGAAGAAATCGGTAATAAGCTAAATATTAAGGATAAATATAAACAACTAGAGGCTATAGATCTCCTTGCAGATCAAAAAATCAACTCTGAAAATTTATTACCAATAAGGGGCCATTTTTTCACGAGAGGAATTGGAGGAGTATATGTATGTACTAATTTAAAATGTAATGAACACAAAGAAAACAGACCTGAAAAAGCACTGGGAACAATGTTTACGATTGCTGCTAAGAAATGTAGTTGCAATTATCCACTATTAGAGTTAATAGCTTGTCGAAGCTGTGGAACCATGATGTTAGAAGGTGAAAGAACAAAAGGAAAATATGGCAAAGACAAAATAATTCAAAAAGTTAGTAACGGTTATGATGCATTCAATATCGAAAATGAAGAAAATGAAGAAAAAGATGATAATGAACAAACCCCTAGGATTGGAAACTTAGTCCGATTTATTGCAAATAAAAACATTGACAATATTAGAAATCAAAATCTTTTCCCTTTTTCTATTTCAGAAAACAATGACCTAATAACTGGCGACGATTTTCTAATGACTGATGATAGCCATTGTCCTCATTGTAGAAATCAAAATGAATACCCAATACATTTTAGAATTTCGTCTGCTTTTACAAATAGAATCTTGTCCGATATTGTTTTAGATCAAACTCAAGATGCTAAAAACATCACTTCTAAGACTTTGTATAAAGGTAGAAAATACATATCCTTCACTGATAGCAGACAAGGAACAGCTAAAATATCAGCTTTAATAAATATTGATAGTGAAAGTGATTGGATTAGATATCAAACATATCACTTTTTATTAAAAAAATTAAAAAGTAACCAAACAAATAGAACTCAAAAAGAACTTATTGAGGAAAGGGCATATCTTGTCAGTGAATTAGACAAGGTGCCCCTATTTTTGAAAAAAGATACTCAAGAAAGAATTGATAAAATTAATAAGGAGATAAGTGATGGCGGTTCACCAACAATGCAAAACAGTCGAACAACCTGGAAAGAAATAATCGATTATATTAAGGAAAAAGAAGATTTTAAAACACTTTTTTTTAAGGGTGCGAAAGGTAATAACATAAGAACTGAAAATGAAACTTATGCAAAATCTTTACTTTATGATCAATTTGCTAGAAGAATTCCAAGAGAGCGATCTCTTGAAAATCTTGGTTTAGTTAATATTGTTTATCCTGATTTGGAAAATATTGTTTTACCAGAAATAGCAAGCACTTTGCATATCACTACAGATGAATGGCAAAGTTTACTAAAAATTGCAGCTGACTATATCTTGAGGTATAAATTTCATTTTTTCTTTGACGATGGAATGTGGTCTTTCACCTCAAAATTTTATCGTTCACAATTAATTCACCCATCAAATTCTGATGCTGCAGGTGCAAAATGGGCACCGTATAACCCAAATTCAATTGTTCAATCACGATTAGTTCTGTTAATATGTGCAGGATTAGGTTGGTGTGATAAAGATGAAATAACAACTGAAAGAGAAGATCAACTTAATGAATTATTGGAAAAAATATGGCGTACACTCCAAGAAAAAATTCTTACTGCTGATAGTGGTGGATATAAATTAAATTTTCTAGAAAAAACACAATTTGAAATTGCGGGTCAAGAATTCCTTTGTCCTGTTACAAATCGTTTAGTAGATAAAGTTTTTAGAGGTTATTCTCCTTCAATTAAAGGAAGCCTTTCTCAGGAAAATGTAAAAAACTATAAAATAGACAATAACAAAAATTATCAATTTCCAATCTATTCGGATCCATACCACTTAAGTAAAGAAAACGAACTTATTAATAAAGATCAAGTAAATTCATGGCTGAAAGAAAACAGTCAAGAGGCTAGAAACAAAGGACTTTGGAATGACCTTCATGAACGTATATTTGATTTCGAAAAATTATATTTAGCTGGTGAGCATTCTGCTCAACAAAGCAAAAAAAGACTAAAGGAATTAGAACAACAATTTGAAACAGGTGAAATTAACATTCTTAGTTGTTCAACTACTATGGAAATGGGTGTCGATATTGGTGGAATTTCTGCAGTTGTAATGAGTAACGTTCCTCCTATGCCGGCAAACTATTTACAAAGAACAGGTCGAGCTGGTCGTAGAGCTGAAAACAAATCATTAGCACTCACTTTCTGTTCTCCAAACCCAATTGGATTAAGAACCATGAATAATCCAAAATGGGCATTAGAACATAAAATAGCACCTCCTATTTTAGCATTTGATAGTAAAACTATAATAACTAGACACGTAAATTCATTTATGTTTGGTGTTTTTATAAGGCAGCAAGACAACGAAAATAAAGGACTTAATATTAAAGAAAATATAGATAAATTTTTCTTTAATGGTAGCCCTACAATTGCAGAAAACTTTTTAAATTTTCTAGAAAATAAAGATGTTACAGAAAATGACAATCAACTAATTTATTTAGTAAAAGGAACTCCTTTAAGTAATTGTAGCCCCAAACAATTGAAAATAATAGTTACAGATAACTTTAAGAAAATAATTTTAGGAATTAAAAAACAGAAAGAAGGATATGAAAATAACTTAAAAGAATTAGCAAAAGATTTTGGAGATAATAGTACAGCATATAAAGCCGCTAATTATAGGAAAGGACAATTTTTACAAAAATTTGTTTTAGGCTATCTTTCTGAAGAAAACTTTTTACCAAATGCTGGTCTACCAACAGGAATTGTTGATTTCGAAAAATTAACGCTGTCTGATATAAATGCGAAAAATAAAGATAAACTGAAATCAAATCCTAGTTATCCTATTGCGAGAGCTCTTACTGAATTTGCTCCTGGAAATAATATTCTTATTGATGGTTTAAACTATAAATCTTCTGGAATAATTATGAAAAATAATTGGGGAAATACAGCAGAGCGTACTACTTTACAAGCTTGTAAAAATTGTGGTTATCAAAGAACAGTTGAATTTGGAAAGGTAAAAGGTAATTGTCCAAAATGCGATAATGCTGATTCCTTTATTGGAATAGATTTAGGAGATCACAAAGGAAATTATACCGAACTGGTAGAACCTGCAGGTTTTTCAATCGATCTTTACAGCACTCCTACAAGGGTGATATCAGAAAAAAGCAAACCTCAATATTTAGAACCTTTATTGTTAAATATTGAACCCTGGAAAGCAGAACAAAATAGTTATATCGATTTTAGGTCTAACTCGGAAGAAGATACCGAGATCCTTTTTTACAATACAGGAGATGGTGAAGGCTACAGTTTATGTCTAGATTGTGGTAAGGTAGAAACAACCAACGAAAAATTAAATGGTCATTCAAGATTAAGAGGTGGTAAAAACGGTGAAGGTGAACGTGCCTGCACTGCTACAAATATTCGAGATCATATAATTTTAGGAAGTAAATTTAAAACTGATTTCACAGAAATAAGACTTAAAAAAGCAGATAACTCTTTTGTTAATGATAAAAAATTAGCTTATTCATTAGGTGTTATTTTTACAAAAGCTTTAGCAGAACATTTAGCTATTGAAGAATCTGAATTAGGTTTTGGTATTAAAAGATATAATAGCTACAGGACTATCTTCATTTATGATACTGCTAAAGGCGGTGCCGGGTATGCTTCCCAATTTAGTATATATACTAAAGAAATACTTGAGCAAGCATTGGAAGTTTTAGATAATTGTGAATGCCAAAATGCATGTACGCGATGTTTGATAGATAGATCAACTCAATGGCATATCGAAAATTTAGATCGTTTGATTGCAATTGATTGGCTACATTCTGCAATTTGTAATCAGTTACCAACTGACCTTATATCTGCAAACTATAATATCAATTCTATTTTCGGAAGCTTAAATGATGAAATAAAAAGTTTGAATTACCACTATGGTATTAAAGAAATAAATATACATATTAATGACAAAATTTCTGATTGGGAAATAGATAATTTAGATTGGTTAGAAAACCTAAAAAGAGACAGAATCAAACTTAATCTAATTATTGAAGAAGAAATAAACTATGGAAATAATCAAGAAAAATTATCATTACACCTCCTTTCCCATAATTACAATTTAAAAAAAGGGAATAATGACAGGATTTTAAATTACCCTTTACATCTATCTCTAGTTCTAGAAAATAATAAAAAAATTGGATATATATCCAAATCAAATTATGGCAACTTAGATTCCGTTTGGATGAATAATTTTGAAGAGAAACAATACAAAATAGAAGACATAATTATACCTGACCATTCTTTGTTTATATTGCCAAATTTTGATTCTAGTAATTTATATGAATCAAAAATACAATCCATTACTAGAGGAACTCAAAGTAGCAATTTAGCTAAAATTGTCTTAGAAAATTTAGGCAATTCAAATGATTTTATTTCTAAAATTAAGGATAGGAACTTCCGCGTTTCATATTTTGATAAATTTAATCAATCAGAATTTTCAATGCGTTTAATGCTACAATTTATTGATCAAATAAAAGATTTATGTTCTCTAACTATTTCAGAACTCACTGTTCATCTAGAAAAAACAGGATTTAAAAATTTTAATTACCCTGAATTTATTGTTCATAATTACAAAGAATACGAAGATTACATATATGATTTGAACGAGTTATCTAGTAATTTTAATTTTAAAATTAACGGAACTGATGAAGTCAGATTACCGCATTATAGAATTTTTCAATTTACTTCAGATGATATATACTTTACTGTAAGAATAGATGGAGGTATCGCTCATGGATTGAAACCCTTAGAAAGATTAGCTTCTCAAGAGATGACTTTAGAAAATCAAGTTTTTGAAATCAGAAAAGATGTAACACATGATATAATATATAATATAAGTATTAATAATTAGTTAGCTAAACACCCTTAATCTGAAAATTATTGAACAAGTAAATACCAGAGAATTAAACAATTGAGTTTCTAATCATTCTGACACGAAAAACTCCGAAGCTTTTCAATGAATTGAATTGAAAAATTCAAAAATGAAATTAGAAAAAAAAAGCTAATTTAGGCACTTCTTAGCTGTAGAATCACTTTCTAAGATTAGTATGACTAGGTTTGCTGAAGAAATTGAGAGGCACTATAGCTGAGTAACAAAATGAATTTAATAAACAAATATGATTACAGGAGAATTAAAATCACAGGTAGATAAGATATGGGAGTCCTTTTGGACAGGAGGTGTTTCAAACCCACTAACCGTAATTGAGCAATTTACCTACTTACTTTTTATTCGCCGATTAGACGAAACACAGAGGCTAGAAGAGAAAAAAGCAGCCATGATCAAAAAGCCGATTAGCAATGTGATTTATACTGAAGAACAACAATCATTACGTTGGAATTCTTTCAAAAACAATGACTCGACTACTATGTTTGATTTATTTACCAAACCAATGGTAGATGGGCTTTCTGTGTTTGAACACATGAAACAAGTAGGTGCAGAAAATGGTGTTTTTGCCAAATATATGTCGGGTGCAACCTTTATGATTCCCACTGCAAGAGTACTAGATCAAGTAGTGCAAATGGTGGATAAAATCAAAATGGAAGACCGAGATACCAAAGGAGATGTTTACGAATATTTGCTATCAAAAATTGCTTCTTCGGGTACTAACGGACAATTCCGGACCCCAAGACACATAATCAGAATGATGGTGGATATGGTACAGCCAACTAAAGAAGATACTATTTGTGATCCTTCAGCGGGAACGGCGGGATTTTTAGTTTCAGCGGGAGAATATATACACCAAAATCATCCCGATTGGTTTCACGAAAAAGGATTTAGAGATCACTACAACAGTAAGATGTTTACGGGTGTCGAGTTTGACAATACCATGTTGCGTATTGGTGCTATGAACTTGCAATTGCACGGAATTGAAAACCCAAACTTGATTGGTAAAGATGCTTTGAGTGAAAGCAATGCCGATGTAAGAGACCAATTCTCATTGATACTAGCTAATCCACCCTTCAAAGGAAGTTTAGACTATGATGGGGTAGAAAGTTCAATTTTGAAAGTGGTAAAATCTAAGAAAACAGAATTGCTGTTTTTAGGATTAATGTTACGTATGATGAAAACTGGCGGAAGATGTGCTGTAATTGTACCCGATGGTGTTTTATTTGGCTCTTCGAATGCACACAAACAAATACGAAGCGAAATAGTACAAAACCACAAGCTGGACGCGGTAATCTCTATGCCAAGTGGGGTTTTTAAACCTTATGCTGGTGTGAGTACTGCTGTACTTTTTTTTACCAAAACAGGAACTGGTGGTACAGATAAAGTTTGGTTTTATGACATGCAAGCAGATGGTTTTACCTTAGATGACCAACGTAGAGAAACTACCGCTAATGATATTTCGGACATTATTACAAGGTACCATAATTTACAAGCTGAAAAAGATAGAAAACGCACTGATAAGAGTTTCTTTGTACCTTTTTCCGATATCAAAACCAACGATTGGGATTTATCTATTAAAAAATACAAAGAAGTGGTATATAAGGAACTGACTTATGCAAAACCAACCTTGATTATACAAGATATAAAAACGCTTCAAGAAGAGAATAAACAAAAATTATTAATCTTAGAAGATTTGTTGAAATGATTCAAGTTAAGTTAAATAAAGTTTGTAAAATTCTAAATGGATTTGCCTTTAAAAGCAAAGAATATCAGAGTGAGGGAACTCCTCTTTTGCGTATCTCCAATTTTGATGATGGTAATGTAGTAGTTGATGACAAATCAATTTATGTGGACAAATCATTTTTGAAAACAAAAACTGATTTTATAGTTCAAAAGGGAGATATATTGATTGCGCTATCTGGTGCAACTACTGGTAAATATGGCATTTATAACTATGATTTCCCAAGTTTATTAAATCAGCGTATTGGTTTGATAAAAAGTAGTACATCGAGTAAACTATCTGGGAAATATTTTTATCATTACCTAAATATTTTAAAAGACGAAATTTTAAGAAAGGCAGGTGGTGCTGCACAACCTAACATCAGTACGAAAACAATTGGAGAACTTAAAATCCCATTTCCCTCATTACTTCAGCAACAAAAAATAGCCAACATTCTCGATGCAGCAGACACATTAAGACAGAATGACAAATTATTGAATGAAAAGTATGACGAACTGAAACAAGTACTATTCTTGGATATGTTTGGAGATCCTGTTAGTAATCCTAAAAAATGGGAAGTCCGGAATTTAAAAGAAATTTCGACCAAAATACATAGTGGTAACACTCCAAAAGGAGGTAGTGAAGTTTATGTTGAAGAAGGAATCACATTTTTCAGAAGTCAAAATGTTTGGAAAAACAGATTAGTTTATGAAGATATAGCCTTTATAGATCATGCTACTCATGATAAAATGATGAAAAGTAGCTTGAAGCATAAAGATATTTTAATGACAAAGACAGGAAGAATAAACACAGAAAACAGTAGTCTTGGTAGAGCAGCTATGTATTTAGGGGAGGATGATAAAGCGAATGTAAATGGTCACGTTTATTTGATAAGGCTTAAAAAAGATATTATCCATGAATTTGTTTTACATATACTAACAACAAAAGAATACAGAGGATATATTAGGAGTGTTTGTGTTGGAGGAATTGATAAAAGACAGCTCAACAAAGACCATCTTGAAAATTTTCCTATTATAAATCCCCCAATCGAATTACAAAACGAATTTGCAGAACGACTAAAATTAATAGAAGAACAAAAAAGTATTGTTCAAAAGAGCTTAGAGAAATCAGAGGAATTGTTTAATAGCTTGTTGCAAAAGGCGTTTAAAGGAGAGTTGGTATGAGGTTATTTATTGATTATTTCACTCCAGAAGAAAGGGAAGGAAATCTATACGTTCAATCTATCGGATCCATAAAAAATTCAGATATTCATTATCGTGTGAATAATAAAGACGAATTTCTTGATGTAATAAATGGAAGAGATTTAAACGGAATTACTCACATTACTATTCTTACCCACGGAGTTGACAAAATTGATTATATATGTAAGGATGGACAATTGATAAATGCAATTAGTTATTTAGAACTTGTAAATTCTCTAAATACGACAATCAATGGAAGGGATATTAAATTGAATTTGACGGGTATTTGCGAAAGTTTAAAAGTAATCCCTTTTATTCAATTTCTGGATGAACGTTTTGCTGAAATATGGATATCTGAAGTAAAAACACCATACCTATTAGTACCTATAACAATGGTTTATCAAGGATTTGATTATTTTATATATGATAAGGATGATGAAGATATTTTTTTCCAAAACATAAGTAATACAAATTAATCTTCTAATATGAGTAACTTTAAATTTCTTCAAGAAGAGTGGTTGTCACTTTATCAAAAATTAAAAACTGGAGAAGAACGGGTAAACACAGAACCTGTTTCTACTGCTACTTATTGCCGTTTAGCATTAGAGGAATGTATGCACCTTATCTATGATATAGAACATATCGAAAAACCTTTTAATACTGAACTGGTCAACTTAATGACTTCAGAAGAAATTAAAAACATTATTCCATTTCATCTAACTGAGGGATTACATATTGTTCGAAAAACGGGAAACAATGCCGTACATTTTGGACAACGCATTTCAAGTAAAGAAGCCAATATTAGTATTCGTTATACTTATGATTTCGTCAAGTGGTTTGCCTTAAACTACAGCAAAAATATTCCTGAGTTACCACAACATTTCGATGCCGGTTTTGTTCCTAAATTAGGCGAGAAACAAAGACAGTTAAAAGAAGTACAGCAAGAACAAGAAAAAGCCTTTTTATTACTTCAAGAGCAAATTGCCGCACTAGAAAAAGAGAAAGAAGAAATTCTTGCGAAAGCAGAAGAAAGTGAAGCCTCATTACTTGCCTTTAAAGAGCAAACTTATCAGGCAGTTGTAAAACTAAAAAAGCAAAAACAAGCCCGATTACAAACCCTTACTTCAGAATACAACGAATCCGAAACCAGACAACACTTAATTGATGTTTCGCTAAAGGAAGCCGGTTGGTTTGATTTAGGTATGGGAAGGGATTTAGAATTTCCTGTTTCTGGTATGCCGATAAGTGCTGACAATCCAAAAGGAAATGGTTTTGTAGATTATGTATTGTGGGATGATAACGGAAAACCTTTGGCGGTAATAGAAGCTAAACGTACCACAAAAGATATTGAAGTAGGAAAACACCAAGCTTTTTTATATGCCAATTGCATTGAAAAAACACATGGGCAAAGGCCTATCATTTTTTATACCAATGGTTACGAAACTAAGATTTGGGAAGATACTTTTTATAGTTCACCAAGGCGGATTTATGGTTTTTACACCAAAGAAGAATTGCAATGGTTGATTCAGAAACGAAACACCATCAAAGACATTCGTAAGGCTACTATCAATACAAATATTGTAAACAGACCGTATCAATTTTTAGCCATTCAAAATGTTGCAGAAGACTTTGTTGCCGAAAATAAAAATGGAGTTTGTGGTAACAAAAGAAGAGCGTTGTTGGTTATGGCTACTGGTAGTGGTAAAACCAGAACTATCGCTGCAATGGTTGATGTGTTGTTTAAAAACAATTGGGTAAAACGAGTATTATTCTTAGCCGATAGAAATGCTTTAGTACGACAAGCAAAGAAAAGTTTTGGTGAACATTTGCCAGACTTAACTTCAATAGATTTAACAGAGGAAAAAGAAAACGACACTACACGATTAGTGTTTAGTACCTATCCTACGATGATGCATAAAATTGACAACATCCGAAATGCACAAGAACGTTTCTATGGTGTTGGACATTTTGATTTAATCATAGTAGATGAAGCGCACCGTTCTATTTACAACAGGTACAAAGCTATTTTTGATTATTTTGATGCCTCAATAATTGGATTGACAGCAACCCCAAAAGATGGTATTGACCACAATACGTTTGAACTTTTCGGTTGTAGTAATGAAGACCCTACTTTCTTGTATGAGCTTCATGAAGCAGTTCCTACTTATCTAAGTCCCTATAAAAATATAGACATCTCTACTAAGTTTATTAGAGAAGGTATTAAGTATAATGAACTTTCTGACACAGATAAAACCAAATACGAAGAGACTTTTGCAGACAAAACTACTGGCATTTTTCCCGAGGAAATAAGAGCCAATGAGATGAACAAAAGGCTATTTAACAAAGACACTGTTTTCAAGGTTTTAGACACTCTAATGGAGCAAGGTTTGAAAATTGAAGGTGGCGATAAACTAGGTAGGACTTTGATTTTTGCTGTAAACCAAACCCATGCTAAATTCATTGTTGATTGCTTTTTAGAACGATATCCTGAACAACCTTCTGGTTTTATTTCTATGATTCATAACGAAGTGTCGCATGCACAAAGTTTAATTGACCTTTTTTGTGACCACTATATAGAAAATAATCCGCAGATAGTAGTATCAGTAGATATGATGGATACTGGTATCGATGCACCAAGAGTATTGAATTTAGTTTTTTTTAAAGTAGTACGTTCTTATGCCAAATTTTGGCAAATGATTGGTAGAGGCACTCGTTTGTGTCCTGATGTTTATGGCCCAAATATGCCAAAAGATCATTTCTTAATTTTTGATGTCTGTAAAAACTTTGAGTTTTTTGATATCGAAAAGAAAGGAAATGAAAACAAAATAGCCAAGCCTATAACCCAACAAATATTTGAAGACCGATTGCATTTAAGTAGGTTATTAATTGAGACTGGCGAACCTGATGATATAGAATTAGCCAACAACTTACGAGATATTTTACATTATGCTATTCTAAACTTAGATAAAAACAGATTTCAAGTAAGTATGCAGTCACGACATGTTTCTGAATTTGCTGAAAGAAGTCGTTGGTCTAATCTTGACTCTAGTGATGTACATATTATTGAAGAGTTCTTGTCTGATTTACCTGCACCAGAAAGCATCAATGAATCAACACGAAGATTTGATTTGATGATGCTAAAGCTTCAAA
>Ga0247817_10001355_pt1 | contig 12883 bp, 1 predicted proteins | sample UWRJL212509R1_FD_178010 | JGI IMG/M metagenome (GOLD analysis project Ga0247817, IMG submission 178010) | Plant litter microbial communities from Arlington Agricultural Research Station in Wisconsin, United States - UWRJ-L212-509R-1 | ecosystem: Environmental > Terrestrial > Plant litter >... | reverse complement strand
ACGTCGGCTCCGGCCGCGAGGAGGAGCTCGACGAGCGCCGTGTCGTGCGCGGCGGCTTGTAGCGGCGTCTTATCGGCTCGCCCCGGGCCGTTAGGGTTCGCGCCCGCGGCCAGTAGCGCCCGAACGAGGTACGCGTAGTTACCCGGGAGAGGTTCGCCTTATACGGTCGCGCGGATCGTTAAAACCAGTGGACACGCGACGAGCTTAAACTTACGCGTATATCCGCGCGACGTGGTCCCGTCGTCCACCTCGTGCCCGGTAGCCGGGGACTTAGGGTCCACTCTACAGTTTAGTAGCATATCGACGAGAAGGTACCCCCGCTCGTCCAGCCTGGCGTTAAGCGTAGAGTAGGCTTAAGCGAGCACCGCTTATAGCGGGGAGCTTAACAAGCCGCTCGCGGCGCGTACGTCTATACCCTTTTCGCTAAGGAGCTATCGGGATAAGTAAGGATCCGCTAGGCTAAGCGCGGATTATAGCGCGTTATGCACGCTCTTTTATATACTTAGCTACCCAGTACAGGGCTTTACAGAAACAATCGGGACAATCGGGGCATGATGCAATCAGGCATAGTACAGTCGGGTATAGTACAGTCGGGCATAATACAGTCGGGCATAGTATAGTCGGGCATAATACAGTCGGGCATGGTATAGTCGGGTATAGTATAATCGGGCATTATACCAGGTGTCCTTTAATACAGATATAGCAACATACTTATCAGCGCGAAGTCTTAACAGGATTTAATTATCTAATTAACACGTCTCTACGAACTTCCTTATTCGGATCACCCAGTCGATCCAGACCTTTATAACATTATCTACCTCGTAGAAACGTCTTACATCCTCCAAGAATCCCTTCTTTAGTTCCTTCCTCTCTATCCCAGATAAGATATAGCCGTCGTTAACGATAGCTAAGAGTTCTTCGTTATCGAGGAGCTCGACTGGTATATTCGGGCCTTTTAGGAGGTAATGCCGAATTGCTAGGGCTTGTTCTTTCGAAAGAACCGGCCGCTTTACGGTAATGGTTATTGTAGTATCGCTATAAACTGGGGCTTTTATTTCGGGTATCTGGTTAAAGGTAGTTAGTAGTAAAGATTAGTAGTAATTAGGAGATGCCTACGATACTTGGTAGTATAGGCGATGTGATAGGTGGTAATTTTAAGGTGCCGGACAGAATGGTTGGTACGATGGAGGAAGGAAAAGTAGTAGGAGCGAGCTCCTACAGCTAGCCTTTTATCCCTGCTTGTAATTAAGGTTCGGTACTACCGATAAGGGTTTCGTAGTTCGGTTTACTTTAGTAGGTCGGTAAGGTAGTAATAAGGCGAGAGGTAGCGAGTTCGATTTACGTTCGGGAGTATTTTTTTTACAAAGCTAAGTATAGGGTAGAGTATACTTTTTTTTGGAATAAACCTATTCTATTAAACGATATATACTTAGCTACTGCGAAATCCTAACTTTTTATAGCTAGTAAAGTATAACGCGCTATAGTAACTTAACCCCGCTATACTTATTTTAGTTTAAATAGTCTCGCGAACTACTACGAAGAGACGGAAGTACCTTAGCGGATTAGTATTTTAATATATACTTAGAGGATTAAACTATAAGGTAGTACGCTATAGTGATTTATTAATAGTAGGGAATAAAGGTTATATAAGTTTTAAATAATACTATATACTATATTAAAATAAGGTATTTTATTATTTTATTATTAATATCCCCTTGTAGTGTAGCGGTATATACCTAAGGCTACTACGGCAAGTGCTCTTACGTAAAGGGGCGAGTTCGAGTCTCGCGTAGGGAAATAAGCTGTGGATTTTAATTAGCTGGTGCTGGGAGACGTCGAGCTTTACTTGTACTATAACTATCTTATTTTATAGGCTTATATATCGCCATAACTACCTAGATACGACTTCTAGGGGCGGAGCTACTACTAAGATCGTACTTTACAGAATACTTAGCATAATAGGAGTAGATATCCTAGATTAAATAGTAAAAGATATAGAATTACTTAAGTAAGGAGGTTTTTCCGCTTTCTTCCTAACTACCTGCCTTAAACTTAGCTAGCTAGGTAGCTTAAGTAATAAATAATATAAAGTATAGTAATATATAACCGGACTGTATTAATAATTATTAATATCTAGTATAGGGCTTTACAGAAATAATTAGGATAATTAAAGTATAATATAATCGGGTATAATATAATTAGGCATAGTATAATTAGATATTATACTAAGTATCTTTTAATATAGTAATATATTTATAAATATAAAGTTTTAATAAGATTTAATTATTTAATTAATATATCTTTACAAACTTCTTTATTTAAATTACTTAATCGATTTATATTATAACCTAGTCCCAGGGCGGGATAACTAGGACCGCGGGACTAGGGAAGGCCTAAGGCCGTTATAATAGTCTAATAGAAGAGAACTAGCTTAATTACTAAGCTAATTAGCTAGGGGCTAATACCTTCTAGCTTAGTATTAGGATAGTTTATGTTAGGTCCCTTTATATAGCTAATTAGCTAAGAGCTAATATCTTTTAGCCTAGTTCCGGGACTAAAAGCGTTAGCTTTTCTATACTACTCTTATTATAGTACGCTGCGCGGCTTAGGCTATATATAAGGCAATAACGTTATAAATGCTCGATTATATAACGTTTTACTTTTAATAGTATAATAATATAGTATATTACTTTCGTGCCGTAATAACTCTGTAGTACTAAGATAAACTAGTATAAAAAGATAGGTAAATAACCTTTATATAAGAAACCAGTTTTTATTCCTTATGTAAGTAATATTATATTCTCGTTTATAATCTTATAAATACTTTCTTTAAACTCTTTAAAAAAATATCTTATTAAAGATGATAGTACGACCTATCTAAACCTTACGTAACTTTTATATACTTATATCGTCGTTTCGATGTGAAAGGTGGTAATTTTAAGGTGCTGGACAGAATGGCTGGTGCGATGGAGGAAGGAAGAGCAGTGGGAGCGAGCAGCTCCTACGGCCAGCCTTTTATCCCCGCTTGCAATTAAGGTTCGGCACTGCTGATAAGGGTTTCGCAGTTCGGTCCACTCTAGTAGGCCGGCAAGGTAGCAACAGCAATATAAAGGCGAGAGGTAGCGAGTTCGATTTACGTTAAAAGCATTTTTTTTATAAAGCTAAGTATAAGGTAAAGTATACATTTTTTCTAAAAAAAATAGAACTATTCTGTTAAACGATATATCGTCGTTTAATGAAATAGTTCCATTTTAAAAAAAAGTATGCTCTACCTTGTACTTACCTTTGTAAAAACCTATTTACTTATATTAAGAACCCTAGTATAAGGCTTTACAGAAATAATTAAAATAATTAGGCATGATGTAATTAGGTATAGTGTAATCGGATATAATATAGTCGGGTATAGTATAGTTAGGTATAGTATAGTTAGGTATAGTATAATCGGGTATTATACTAGGTATTCTTTAATATAGATACAGTAATATACTTATTAACGCGAAGGTATACGTATTCTTTATACCCTTTACGATTCCAAAAGGTTCTCTAAGCCGGATTTAAGTATTTAATTAATACGTTTTTACGAACTTCCTTATTTAAATTACCTAGTCGATCCAGACCTTTATAGCATTATCTACCGTATAAAGATACCTTACTCCCTCCAGGAATCCCTTCTCTGGTTTATTACTCTTTATCTTTATCCTAGATAGGATATAGCCGTCTTTAACAATAGCTAAGAGTTCTTTATTATCGAGGAGCTTAATAGGTATATTCGGGCCTTTTTAAAGGTAATGCCGAACTATTTAAGCTTATTCTTTCTAAAAAAACCAGTCGTTTTATTATAATAGTTATTATAGTATCGTCTTAAACTAAGGCTTTTACTTTAGGTATCTAATTAAAGGTAGTTAGTAGTAAATATTAGTAGTAATTAAAGAATATTTACGATATTTAGCGATATAATAAATAGTAATTTTAAGGTACTGGATAAAATAATTAGTATAATAAAGGAAGAAAAAGTAATAAGAGCGAGCTTTTATAGCTAGCCTTTTATATCCTTGTTTATATTTAAGGTTTAAGTATTACTAATAAAGGTTTCGTAGTCGCTAGTACAGTATATAATAACGAGATAGTTAATAGCCGGTAAAATATAAAATAGTAATATAAAGGCGAGAGGGTAGTAAGTTCGATTTACGTTAGGAGTATTTTTTTTATAAAGTTAAATATAAAATAAAATAAACTTTTTCTTAAAAATAAAACTATTTTATTAAACGATATATTAAGAACTATTACAGCGTATTATCTTATAGTTTAACTTTTAAAATATAGTCTAGTTATATACCGCTATACTTTACGTTATTTACTACTTAAGCTACTTAGCTAGCTAAGTCCGAGGCAGGTAGTTAGAAAGAAAGCGAAAAAATCCTCCTTAGTTAGTTAATTCTATATCTACCCTTATTATACTAAGTGTTTTGCAAAGTACGATCTTAGCGGTAGCTCCGCCCTTAAAAGTCGTATCCAGGTATTATAGCGATATATAAATATGTAAACTAAGATAGTTATAGTATAAGTAAAGCTCGACGTCTCCTGGCACTAGCTAATTAAAATCCATAGCTTATTTCCCCGCGCGAGACTCGAACTCGCTCCTTTACATAACAGTACTTGCTATAGTAGCCTTAGGTATATATTACTATACTACGGGAGATCCTTCTATATATCCAGAAACTATATTTAGGTAAGTAAAATATAATTACTATCTAACTATTTAATTAATATATTAATATACTAACTACTACGTTACTAGTATTAGCCGTGATAACGTTAGTAATAATAACGCTTTTATCGACGAATTTAGTTACCTAACCTTTAATTTTTGATTTAATATTCGTTATATAGCGTATATACTTAATTTAGTTATAGGTAACTTACTTAAAAGCTTTTTATCTACAGCTGTAATCGATCGAGAAATATTACGTTATACTAATTAACGATTAACGTAATTAAACGACGAAGAAGACGAAGACGAAGATAGCGACGAAGAGGACGACGAAGAGGAATATATACCAGCGTTCGATAGTAAGTAATTAATTAATCTTCCGTTAAGTTAATAATACTTTTTACTAATTACTATCTTTATAAACCTTATAAGCCGCGTTTAAAGAATTGTAATAATAATTAAATACGTTACTAAAATTAAGAAACTACTTTAAGAGGGTATTGGACGCGTAAAAGAGGAAAATAATCTACCTTTTATTTTTTAGAAAAGAATTATTCCACTAGGTAAGTAATTACCAATACTTAATTATTAATAATAAATAACTAATTATAGTAATAAATATAGATATGCCTGCTAGATAAAGTTCTACTTATTATATATTTAAAGCGACTATCGAATTAAAAGATCGTTTAAGTTATATCCTTCGAACCAGTACAGGGCTTTACAGAAATAATCGGGACAATCGAGGCATAATACAATCGGGCATGATGTAATCGGGTATAGTGTAATCAGGTATAATACAATCGGGTATAGTACAATCGGGCATTATACTAGGTATCCTTTAATACAGATACAGTAATATGCTTATCGACGCGAAGGATTTAATTATCTAATTAATACGTCTTTACGAACTTCTTTATTCGGATTACCTAGTCGATCCAGACCTTTATAGTATTATCTACCTCGTAGAAACGTCTTATATCCTTTAAGAATCCCTTCTTTAGTTCCTTCCTCTCCATCCTAGATAAGATATAACCGTCTTTAATAACAGCTAAAAGTTCCTCGTTATCGAAGAGCTCGACGGGTATATTCGGGCCTCCTAGGAGGTAATACCGAATTGTTAGGGCTTATTCTTTCGAAAGAACCAGCCGTTTTACTATAATAGTTATTGTAGTATCGCTATAAACCGGGGCTTTTACTTCGGGTATCTTATTAAAGGTGGTTAGCGGTAAAGATTGGTAGTAATTAGAAGATGCCTATAATGCTTACGTAGGCGATATAATAGGTGGCAATTTTAAGGTGCTGGATAGAATAGCTGGTACGATGGAGGAAGGAAGAGTAGTGGGAGCGAGCTCCTACGGCTAGCCTTTTATCCCCGCTCGTAATTAAGGTTCGGCACTACCGATAAGGGTTTCGCAGTTAGGCCGGCAAGGTAGTAACAGCGATGTAAAAGCGAGAGGCAGCGAGTTCGATTTACGTCGGGAGTATTTTTTTACAAAGCCAAGTACAGGGTAAAGCATACTTTTTTTTGGAACAGAACTATTCTGTTAAACGACATAAAACCTCTTAATAGTTTATAACGGAACGGAAGATTATATAAGATCGGACTATATATTATAAGTCGCGATAATATTTAGGACGAAGGCGATTAAAACTTAGAAATTCGACGAAATAAAAGGCTATAGTTAGGCGAGGATAGACTAGGAAAAGATAAAAAGGGGAGTAAGGTTACTTTCGAAACTAGATTGGATTACTATAGTAAAAAAGCTAAAGAACGTTACAAATACTATAATAAAGGAGTTACTTCGGATCGCGGAAGAGTTAGTATTAAAGAGAAAGAATAATATAGGAAGTAAGATAATATAATAAAACTATAAGGTAGGGGAGGTAATTAAGGAAGTAAAAAGGGTAAAGAGGAGATAAAAGAGATATAAAAACAATTACTCGTACTAAGAGAGAAAAGAGGCGATCGCGAAGTAAGATAAGGAGATAATAATAGTATAAAGAAGATATTAAAGGAATACGTTAAACGTTATAAGGAGGGAGACGAACCTTAAAAATATATAAAATATCGAGAGGTAAACGAGGTTAAGGAGTTACTAAAGACCGGACCCCCCCCGCTTTACTAACGTTCCGAAAAAGCCTTAAAGAACTATAAGATACGATAATATATAAATAAAAAGCTAAAGTATTTAGGGAAATATTTTTCCTAAAGGCGATAACCGATATATCTACGATCCCGGACTAAGACTAAAGTAAGGACTCGTTTACGAATTTAATCTGGCTTTAGTAGGAGGATACTAAAAGGGAGATTAACGAAATTATTAATAAGTTAGCTTATAATAAAGTATTAGGCTTAGATAACCTTTTAAATAAGTTTTTAAAAATATATAACTAGAAAAGGAAACTAGCTAATATAATAACGTATATCGTCGAGGCGAGCTACGAGCTTAGTTATTACCTAAGCTAATTAAAAGAGGTTATAGTTTATATACTAAAGAAGTTAAGGAAGATAGTTAACGATTAAAAGGAAGCTAAAGCCTATAAACTAATCGTATTACTTAATATAGCTAGTAAGATAATAAAGGTATTAATAACATTAAAGTTAAACGAGGTTATAAAGAGAGTAAAGACTCTTCCGAAGCTATAAATAGGTTTTAAAGCGAAAAAGTTATAAATTTAATAATAAAAGTAGTTACGGATATAATTTATAAAAGTTAAAGCCGAGGCGTTATCGCCTCGTTTTTATAACTAAATATAACTAGGGTATTTAATAAAGTAAATTAGATATAGCTTTACTATATCTTAAAAAGCTAAGGATTCGAGAAGAAGTTTAGTAACTAGCTAAGAAGCTACTTCGATTAAAGGACGGTTCGATTAAAATTCGATAGAAAAACTGTATTAAAGTAGTATATTATATAAGGAATATTATAGAAATCGCTACTTTCGCTAGTCCTTTTTATACTATTTATTACGCCGCTTTATATAAGATTAAATAAAGTAGGGGGAATTATATTAGTAAGCTTCGTAAACGATATAAACCTTATAACGGTCGTATACGATATAAAGACGGCGTATAAAAAGCTAGAATAAGTATATAAAGTTTGTAACGAATAGGTAAAAAAGGTTAGGATAACCTTTAATCCGAAGAAGTCCGAACTTCTTTACTTTATAGAAGGGAAGGCCGTTACCGATAAAGTTTACCTTCTTAAACTAAGGGAGAAGGGATTAGTACTAATACTATCTACGAGGTTTTTCGGAGTTTAGCTTGATAGTAAGCTTAACTTTAAAGTATATAGGAAGTAAATAAAAAGGAAGCTTTAAACGTAGTTACTAATACTATCGAAACGCGTTAGGAAAACCTAGGGGGTTAAGTTACTTAAAGTACGCGTGATTTATATAAAGGTAATCCGAAGTATAATCTTATACGCGGTTATATTATAGTATACCTTAATAACGATAAAAGGAATATTAAAGGGAATAGCTAAAGTAGTAGATATAATATAGTTAAAGTACTTAAAGATTGTAATAAAGGTATATAAAGCCGCCTTTATTAGAAATATAAAAACGGAAGTATAATACTTACTAATTAACCTATACTTATTATAATAGGTAATAAAAATAAAGTAAAGATTCCATAAACGGGAATAACGAGACTTCTTAAAAAGTTTAAGCTAAAGGTAATATTAATTTTAAAAATAAGGAAAACTAAAACGGGTAGAGAAAGAGTAAAGCTACGACTAAAGAAATTACTGAAAAATAGTAAATTAACTAAGACGGAGTAGGTTAAGAAGTAGCTAAAGGCTGACGTACCTACCGGCCCGAGACCGGAATAACTAAAGTTATATAAACTATAACTACCGCTTTAATATAAACTAAAGGCGAAGGAATTAACGTTTATAAAATAATACTACTAGTACAGGGCTTTACAGAAACAAGGGGAGAATCGGGGTATAATGTAATTAAGTATGGTATAACCGGGCATAATATAATCAGGCATAGTATAATCGGGTATAATATAATTAGGTATAGTACAATCGGGTATTATACTAGGTATCCTTTAATATAGTAACATACTTATCAACGCGAAGTTTTAGCGGGTTTAATTAACACTTCTTTACAAACTTCCTTATCCGAATCACCTAGTCGATCTAGACCTTTATAACATTATCTACCTCGTAAAGGCGTCTTACCTCCTTCGAGAATCCCTGTTTTGGTCCATTACCCTTTATCCCAGATAAGATATAGCTATCCTCGACGATAGCTAAAAGTTCCTCGTTATCGAGGAGCTTTACGGGTATATTCAGGCCTCCTTAAAGGTAATACCGAATTACTTAAGCCTGTTCTTTCGAAAGGATAAGCCGCTTTACCGTAGTAGTTATAGTTTCGTTATAAACCGGAGCTCTTACTTTAAGTATCTAGTCGAAGGTTATTAGTTAGTAGTAAAGACTAGTAGTAATTAGGAGATACCTATAATACTTACGTAGGCGATGTAATAGGTAGTAATTTTAAGGTACCGGACAGAATAATTAGTACGATAGAGGAAGGAAGAGTAGTAGGAGCGAGCAGCTCCTACGGCTAGCTTTTTATCCCCGCCCGTAATTAAGGTTCGGCACTGCTGATAAAGGTTTCGTAGTTTAGTTTACTTTAGTAGGCTAGTAAGGTAGTAACAGCGATGTGGAGGCGAGAGGCAGCGAGTTCGATTTACGTTAGGAGTATTTTTTTTTACAGAGTTAAGTATAGGGTAGAGTACACTTTTTTTTTGGAATAGAACCATTCTATTAAACGACAAAATAATACTAAAGAAGGGGAAAAAAAAAGGGAAAGTCGACGGTTAGAAACGTAAGAAGTATCGAGGCCGTAAACTTCTTTATAATAACTAAAGAAAAGACGACGTTACTTATATAGTTATACGTAAAAATATCGAAAGCGAAAAGCTTTATACTTACGTAAATAAGGACCGGAGCGATAGAACTTAACGTCTTTCTATTTAAAATAAGGGTATTAGGAGTAAACTCCCCGAAGTATAAGAGAGAATATAAGGAGGAAACTATATTATATATAGTCCTTAGGTACGAGAAATAAAAGGAAGAGAGACGAAGCCTAAAGATAAGAGAGCTAGTAATAAACGAGTATAGTATAAAGGTAGCCTTAAAGAGATAAAAAATTATATAAAGGGTAGTAGTATAGTTAATAAAAACTAAAAGATTGAAAAAGTACTTACTAAATAAGGAATTTAAGAAGAACGAAAAGGAAAGACATAAGAAGGTTAGAAAGCGGAATAAGGTATATATAGTAAAGAGAAAAAATAAAAAGGTATTTATAAGAAGAAAGAAAATTTAAGTAAAGAAGACTAAGAATAGAATTAAAGATAGTACGAGTATAAAGAAAAGAAGGTAGTAAAAAAGCTCTCTTTATAGTTATTTAGCTAACTATTACTAAAGGGGTATAAGGCTTAAAAGGAAAATAACGTAAAAATAACCTAATTAAAGAAATAAAGTATATTATAAAAAAGGCCTAAGGTTAGTAAAAGTAGCTAACTATTACTCGAAGAGATCGGTAAAGTTATTAATAGTATTATTACTATTAGTACTATTATCGTTATTATAACTAAAATCGTTATTAGAAACTTTACTATTAAAATCGACTTTTAGCTTAAACTTATAATTAAAAACGTTAAAACTCCTATCGTTACTTCGCTTTAAAGAAGCGTCGTCGTTAACGTAATTAGCGAGCTCCTAAATAAGATCGTTAATATCCTTAACGCGATTAACGAGACCTCGAATAAGTTATTTAAGTTTAATAAAGCGAGAGATAAAGGACTGTTAAAAGAAGAAGGTTAAAAGAAGAATAAAAGGAAAAGAGGAAAAGGGAATAAACCTGGATGTTTAAAAGGATATTAACTTAAGCTTTAAAGGGAGTAATAATATTATAAACGTTAGCGAAAAGGGAGTCGAAATTCGGACGAAGGAGTTCCGAAAGTCGACTAACGTTAAGGATAGGAGCGTTGTAAAAGTTATTATTAAGACTATTAAAAGATTAAGCGACGGAAGAACTTAAGTTAATACTAAAAGTAGGAGTAAAGAAAGTAGGAGTAAGGGAAGGGGTTAAGGGAATTAAGGTAACGGCCGAGACGGGAGTTAAAGGAAAAGCGATATTAATTAAATCGATAATAAAAGCTAAAGTAGGAACTTAACTAACATTAACGTTTTAACAAGCGGTTTAAAGGAAAGGCTTTAATACGTCCTACGTATTAAAAAAGCGGGATTTTAAACTTTAAAAAGTATTATTAAAAGAAACGGCGTAGGCCTTTTTAGGCTTAGCTAAAAGGGAGTTATACTTATCTATTTAGGACTAAAGGGTTAAAGGAATTTAAACGAAGTTAGCTAAAAGCCGGGACGAAAATAGATAGAAAGGAAGGAAAAGACTTACGAAAACGTATTAGCTATAAGTAGGTTAGTAATTCTTATACTTAACCTAACTAGAAAACTTTTAATAAGGACGAGTAAAGTTTAAGCGGAACTCGGTGCTAAGGAAGGCTTTACCGAGAGTTAAGATATAAATATAGTAAAATAGCTTATAGGGAATTAGTAAGTCGTTAAATAAAGTTAGTAAAAAAGAGGATTAAGGAAGAAACGGAGACGAAGACTTATAAATTGATAACCGCTTTTATAGTCTTTGTAAAAAACGCTTACTTAAGGTAAGCGTTTTTAGCTTTAAAGCTAACTTTAGGTAACTTCGACTTCTTTTTAGTAGGAGTTAAACTAATAGTTATAGTAGGTAAAGAGGCGGAAACGACGCGTTTATAGGCTAAGGGGGGAGCAAGGGTTGTAACGTTACCTATAAAACCAAAAGTAGAAGCTATAGCGAGAGTAGTTAAATAGCTAAAGCCGGGGTAAAGTAAAATAAAGATAAAAAAGGCTGGTTAGTAAAGGAGGGAGGGAGTAGAAGAAGGTTAGCGAAAAGGTAGAAAAAGAAAAGAAGGGAGAGTCCTGGAGGGAGTAAAAGGCTGATTAAATAGGTTAGTAAGTAGCTAGATTAGGAAAAGTAAAGCCCTCCGAAAGTAGGGCCGGCTAAGACCCTAGGGCCAGGCCTTACAGCCTAAGCTTTAAAGTAAAGGACGTACGAATACTAAAATACTAGTAAAAATATACAATAAGTAGTAAATATAACGATAAAGGCGGACCGTAAAAGGGGAAAGAGGACGCTGTCCTTATATATATATATATATATATATGTTCGTATATATATTTCCTTTATAATACGCGCCTAAATAGGTAAAAACTCCTTTGTTACTAAGCTGGATAAACGAGATTTAGCATTTTGGATGGATAAAGACTAAAGAAAAAGGTTAACCAGACTTTATATAAAGACCCGTACGCGTAGTAAAAGAGATTAAGAAGAGGGACTGTATTTTATATAAAATAGCTATAAGCTAAACGGAATAAGATATATAATAATATATAAGCTATAGTTACTATTTTAATAAAAACTAAAGGCGACGGAATTAACGCTTTTAAAATAATATTAAAGGAGGAAGAAAAAAAAGGGAAAGTTAACGGCTAGAAACCTAAGAAGTATTAAATTTATAAACCTTTTCGTAATAACCGAAAAAGAGATAACGCTACCTATATAACTATATATAAAGATATCGAAAGCGAAAAGCTTTATATTTATATAAATAAAGCTAGTACAGGGCTTTACAGAAATAATCGGGATAATCGAGGTATAATGCAATCGAGTATAATATAATCGGGCATAGTATAATCGGGTATAATATAATTAGGTATAGTACAATTAGGTATTATACTAAGTATCCTTTAATATAATAATATACTTATCGACGCGAAGGTATACGTATCCTCTATACCCTTTACGATTTTAAAAGATTCTCTAAGCCAGATTTAATTATCTAATTAATACATCTTTACGAACTTCCTTATTCGGATTACTTAATCGATCCAAACCTTTACAGTATTATCTACCTCGTAGAAACGCCTTACCCCCTCCGGAAATCCCTCCTCTAGTTTATTACTCTTTATCTTTATCCTAGATAGGATATAGCCGTCTTTAACGATAGCTAAAAGTTCCTCGTTATCGAGAAGCTCGACAGGTATATTTAGGCCTTTTAGAAGGTAATACCGAATTACTAAAGCTTATTCTTTTGAAAAA
>Ga0247817_10001353_pt1 | contig 12887 bp, 9 predicted proteins | sample UWRJL212509R1_FD_178010 | JGI IMG/M metagenome (GOLD analysis project Ga0247817, IMG submission 178010) | Plant litter microbial communities from Arlington Agricultural Research Station in Wisconsin, United States - UWRJ-L212-509R-1 | ecosystem: Environmental > Terrestrial > Plant litter >... | reverse complement strand
GTGTAGGAAAGTCCAAAAGCTTGGGTGTTGCCAGAGGTGTAGTAAATAATATTACGCAAACCATCCAATCGATTCAGCAGGCTGTTCATGAAGCAGAAGTAAATTCTGGATATGTGATTAAAGATGTGGTGGTTGGCATTGCCGGTCAGCATATTCGCAGTATACAGCACAGCGATTATATCAGCAGAAATAATCCTGAAGAAGTAATTAGTGAAAATGATATTGACTTGCTAGTCAATCAAGTACATAAGCTGGCGATGCTTCCTGGAGAAGAAATTATCCACGTTTTGCCACAGGAATTTAAAATTGACGGTCAAGCCGAAATTAAAGAGCCAATCGGAATGTATGGCGGAAGACTAGAATCTAGTTTTCACGTAGTCGTTGGCCAAGCTTCTTCCATCAGAAATGTGGGAAGATGTATTAAAAGTTCTGGTTTAGATTTGTCAGGATTGACTTTAGAACCTTTGGCGTCAGCCGATGCGGTTTTAAGCCAGGAAGAAAAAGAAGCTGGTGTGGCGCTAATCGATATTGGTGGCGGCACAACAGATTTGGCAATTTTTAAAGACGGAATCATTCGTCACACGGCTGTAATTCCTTTCGGAGGAAATGTAATTACGGAAGATATCAAGGAAGGATGTTCGATCATTGAAAAACAGGCAGAGTTATTGAAAATAAAATTCGGATCTGCTTGGCCAGGAGAAAATAAAGACAATGAAATTGTGTCGATTCCAGGCTTGAGAGGAAGAGAGCCAAAAGAAATTTCTTTGAAAAACTTGTCTAAAATCATTCACGCACGCGTTGTGGAAATTATCGAGCAGGTTTTTACAGAAATCAAACAATACGGACACGAAGATCCGCGCAAGAAATTGATAGCAGGAATCGTTCTTACTGGTGGTGGAGCACAATTGCAACACATAAAACAGCTTGTGGAATATATCACTGGAATGGACACCAGAATAGGATATCCAAACGAGCATTTGGCTGGAAATTCTGACGAAGAAATCTCTAGTCCGTTATACGCGACGGCGGTTGGATTAGTGATGAACAGCATTCGCAATAATACGCAAAGCGCTATTCCGTTTCATCAAGTGGAAGCTGAAAAAGTAGCTTTAACGCCAGTTCAAGCAAAAAGAGAGGTGATTGTTGAAAACCATTATGAAGAAGAAATTGTTCAGGAAGTGCCAAGAAAAATAGAAAATGAAAAATCAGTTTCTACCGAAGGAAGAATGAAAAAGTCGTTTTTTGACAAGTACATTGACAAGATCAAAGAATTTTTAGACAACGCAGAATAAAGGCAGATAAACTATTCGCCGGAAAAAATAAAAAAGAAAAAGAAGAAAAGAAATTAAAACCAAATATTATGACAAGCAACTCAGATTTTGGAAGTATTTCATTTGATTTACCTAAAAACCAATCAAATGTGATTAAAGTTATTGGAGTAGGCGGGGGCGGAAGCAACGCAATTAACCACATGTTTCAGCAGGGAATTAAAGGTGTAGATTTTATTGTCTGCAACACTGATTCTCAGGCTTTGCAAAACAGTACGGTGCCAAATAAAATTCAGTTGGGTGTGCATCTTACTGAAGGTCTTGGCGCTGGCGCTAATCCAGAAGTAGGACAGCAATCTGCCATTGAAAGCATCGCTGACATTGAAAAAATGCTGGACAGCAACACAAAAATGGTTTTCATCACCGCAGGAATGGGTGGCGGAACAGGAACGGGTGCTGCGCCGGTAATCGCTCAATTGGCAAAAGATAGAGATATCTTGACTGTCGGGATCGTGACTATTCCATTTCAATTCGAAGGAAAAGTGCGTCAAGACCAAGCTTTATTGGGTGTTGAAAGATTAAGAAAACAAGTTGATTCCTTGATTGTAATCAATAATAATAAATTGAGAGAAGTTTATGGAAACCTTGGTTTTAAAGCCGGTTTCTCTAAAGCGGATGAAGTTTTGGCAACTGCCTCAAGAGGAATTGCTGAAGTAATCACGCACCACTACACACAAAACATCGATTTAAAAGACGCGAAAACTGTGTTGTCAAACAGCGGAACTGCCATTATGGGTTCTGCAACGGCAATCGGCGAAAACCGTGCAAAAGAAGCAATCGTTTCTGCATTGGATTCTCCGTTATTGAACGACAACAAAATTACAGGTGCCAAAAACGTATTGTTGCTTATCGTTTCTGGAACTAACGAAATCACGATTGACGAAATCGGTGAAATCAATGACCACATTCAAGTGGAAGCAGGTTTCAACGCAAATATTATCATGGGTGTTGGTGAAGACGAAACGCTTGGCGATTCGATCGCAGTGACGATTATCGCTACGGGTTTCAATGTAGAACAGCAAAATGATATCGTAAATACAGAGCCAAAAAAAATCATCCACTCTCTTGAAGAAAACCAAAGAATGGGTCATGATTTGTCTCCGAAACCAGTAGTTTCTTCTTTTGATTTTTCTGCTCCAGAAGAAAAAAAAACAGTAGTTCCTGAAGAAAAAGTAATTTTCTCTTTAGAAGATTATGATGTTTTTGATGCAAAGATTGAACAGTCTGTAAAAGTAGTAGAAGAGCCGATTCAGGAAGTTCAATTTGTGGCTCCAGTAGCGCCGATTGTTCCTGTTGCACCAGTTTCTGACTTGGTTAAAACGACTGAATTCATCAAGAATATTGATGTCGAATTTCAAATTGTTTCGCCAATCAGCGAGCACGAATTTTACATCACTACTCCTGAAGTTAGAGAAATGGAAGTTTTTCAACCAGAATTCGTAGCATATAAAGAAGAAGAGCAAATCACTTTTTCGTTCGACCTTCCTGTAAAACAAGAAGTTGAAACGCCAAGAGAAGCTCCAAAACAAGACAGAATTCTTTTTGAACTGTCAAACGAAACTAAAGAAATCAAAGTAAATCAGCCGGTTCAAGTCGTGCCGATGACCGAATTGAATGACAAAGGAATCGTGAGATATTCTCTAGAAGAATACATGGAAGTCGAGAACGAACTTATTCAGTCAAAACCTGTTGCAAAAGTTGAAGAACCGATCGACAGAGAACTTGACCTTAAAGTTAAGGAAATCGAGAAGTCAAAATTCAACAATCCGTCATACGAAGAAATTTCTCCGTTGGAAATGACAATCGAGCAGTCTTTGAAAAAAAGAGCTGATGAGAGAAGAATGAAAATGAAAGAATTTAACTATAAATTCCACAATAATCCTTCTCGTGTTGATGAATTTGAAAAAGAGCCGGCATATAAAAGAATGGGAATCGATATTTCGAACACCCAGGCTGACAATAGCAAGTCTAGAATGTCTTTAGGAACAGATAGCAACGACGATTTACAATTGCGTTCAAACAATTCTTTCCTGCATGACAATGTAGATTAACTAACTCAAACCATAATCCGATAACCCGAAAATTCATTGAGTTTTCGGGTTATTTTTTTTATCTTCGCAGTAAGATTGCAGTCCTTTCAAGGAAGTAAGCAGTCAAATAATAACAGTTTTTTGAAGCGAATCGTCGGGCATTTTCAGTGATTGCAATTCCCGCTGACGCCACTCGCTTTGCGCCAGCTTTTATGGCTGGCACAAGAGCTCAGACAAAGGCGCCATCGGGGCTATCAGAGAAACTGTCCGCATTTTTTAAACTACAGAACCAGAACGTAAAACAGAAACGAAATAAAATGAGCTTACAAGTAAAAATAAACGAAGAAATCAAAACGGCGATGAGAGCCAAGGACACTTTAAGTCTTGAATCTTTAAGAGCCGTAAAATCAGCATTATTGCTGGCGCAAACTGAAACTGGATCAAAAGAAGAAATTTCTGAAGAAGAAGAAATCAAGCTTTTGCAAAGATTGGTGAAACAGAGAAAAGACAGCGCAAACATTTATACAGAACAAGGAAGAGCAGATTTGGCAGAGCCAGAATTATTGCAGGCAGCAGTAATCGAGAAATTTCTTCCAGCACAATTAAGCGAAGAAGAAGTGGAAGCTGTGGTTGCAAAAATCATCGCCGAAACCGGAGCGTCAGGAATGGCTTCAATGGGAAAAGTAATGGGGCAAGCTTCAGCAGAATTAGCAGGAAAAGCCGATGGAAAGACAATTTCTACAATCGTGAAAAAGTTATTGTCATAAATTAGACGCCAAATTTTACATATTATTGTATATTTTAAAATATACAAATTGGCCGCGTAGTTCAACTGGATAGAATATCAGATTTCGGCTCTGAGGGTTGGGGGTTCGAACCCCTCCGCGGCCACTTTTAAAACACAATTACTTCAGATAAGTAGTTGTGTTTTTTATTTATAGCCGTTTCAGAACCGCCAATTATAAATAAAAAACTTCCTTTTCTAATAGAAACCGCGTACCTTTCTTATAAAAAAAATATGGATTTCGGAAAAGTAACTGATCCTGGAGAAGTCGATTTTACATTGCCAAAAGATGCTCCAGATACTAAAAGGGTTTTAAATGCGTCAAAAGGCAATGATTTTGAAGCATTCGTTGGCTGTGCAAAATGGAACAGGACAGAATTAAAAGGATTTTATCCGCGTGGCACAAAAGACGAGCTTGCTTATTATTCTACCCAATTCAACAGCATTGAATTAAATGCCACATTTTACCGAATGCCATCTTGGGAGCAGGTCGAAACTTGGAAGGACAAAACTCCTGAAGATTTTAAATTTTTTCCAAAGCTCACCAATACTATTAGCCATTTTAAGAGATTGATTGATGTAAAAGAGGTTGTCAATGATTTTTGCAATTCGGTGAGTAATTTTGAAGAAAAACTCGGAATGGCCTTTCTGCAGCTTCATGACAATTTCAAACCGAAAGATTTTGAAAGATTGAAAAAGGTAATTGAAGATTTTCCGAAGGGCGTGCCGCTTGGTGTCGAAGTCCGCAATAATGAGTGGTTTGGCGATTCTCAGGCGCAAGAAGATTTTTGCCAGTTGCTAGAGAGAAATGATATGGCAAATATAATCGTTGATACTGCAGGAAGACGTGATATGTTGCACATGCGATTGACGAATTCCGTGGCGTTCATAAGATATGTGGGGGCAAATCATCCTTCAGATATGCAAAGGTTAGACGATTGGATTGAAAGAATTAAAATTTGGAAAAAGCAGGGATTAAATAAATTGTATTTTTTTGTCCATCAAAACATTGAATTAGAATCGCCATTGCTGGCTACTTACTTTATTGAAAAACTGAATGAAGAATTGAAACTGAGCTTAAAAATTCCAGCAAAGCAATCAAATCAAGGCGGTTTATTTGGCTAAAATTTGAGTGGCTTGTTTTGTCATTTTTATGAATAAAATTAAAGGTAATATTTTTGCGAATTATTTATTTTTTTAATTAAAATATTTACAATAAAATACTATATTAAATAATTTTGCTATTGAATTTTTAATACATTTACATAAGTTTAACTTTTAAATAGTATTGATTATGAGAAAAAATTACATTTTGAGTTTTGTCGGTTTGCTTGGACTTTTTATTACAAATTCAATGTCTGCACAAGTAACAACAATTTATAACACGACACATGCGGCGACAACTGGAGCCGAAATCAACGCGACCGCAAATGGATTAGGGACAAAGATGGGAGACGCCATCCTGCTTGGAGGAACAGCGAGACAGCTAAACGAAATTACTGTTGACTTATTTCACCTGACAAGTGTTGCGCCATACACGCTGACAATGAGTCTTTATACAGACTGCCCGAGTGGTGCTGCAGGTTGTGGTTCTGGACCAGGAACATTAATTCCTAATTCTCAATTGTCAATTTTGGTAACGCCAACCGTGGCTATTGGAACGAAATATAATGTGACATTTTCGTATGCTTTAGCCGGTGTGGATTTATCGTCTGAAACTGATAACGGAATTGTAGTAATGCTGAATGCGAGTAGAAATGACGTTTTTTGGTTTTTAAATGAAACCCCAGTTACAGGTTCGGCACCAGCCGGTGAAACAGCAACTAGCGTAGTAATCAGATGCGGAAGTACGGTTGCTGCAAATAATGGCTGTACTCGTGCTTTTACAGGTGCGATTAATAATTTTGCAATGAATGTGACTGCAACGCCTTCATTGTCAGTAAGAACGCAACAGTTCGCTGACTCATTTTCAGTTTATCCAAATCCGGTGAATAATTTTGTGAAGATTTCGTCTGAAAAAATTTCAGAATTAAAATCAATTAAAATTTATGACTTTACAGGAAGAATAGTGAAAACAGTTCCGGTTTCAAGTCCTGAAAATGATATGTCAATTGATTTAAGTAACTTATCCTCTGGAAATTATTTAATGAAAATGGAATCCGACTCTGGAGTGGCAGTTAAGAAAATTGCTAAAAACTAAATAAAATAAAAACCCCCATCGTCAAATGGGGGTTTTGTTTTTTATAAAGTTGTGATTTTCTTCAAATCAGCAATAGTTTCAATTTGGTTTTCTGCTTTAAAAACATAGCTTCCGGCAACTAAGACATCGGCACCAGCTTCAGCCAACTGCTTTGCATTTTTATTAGTCACGCCACCATCAACTTCAATCAAAGTCGAAGCATTATTTCTGGTAATGATTTCTTTCAATTGTTTTACCTTTTTGTAAGTCGATTCAATAAAAGACTGTCCGCCAAAACCAGGATTTACGCTCATCACACAAACCACATCAATGTCATTAATCAAATCTTCCAAAAGCGTCACGCTCGTGTGTGGATTGATTGCAACACCAGCTTTCATTCCTTCGGCTTTAATCGCCTGAAGCGTTCTGTGAAGGTGATTGCAAGCTTCGTAATGTACGCTCAAAACATTGGCTCCAAGAGACGCAAAAGTCTTAATATAACGATCAGGATCAATAATCATCAGGTGAACGTCAATAGTTTTTTTGGCATGTTTTTGAATCGTTTCTAAAACTGGCATTCCATAAGAAATATTCGGAACAAAAACGCCGTCCATGATGTCAATGTGAAACCAATCGGCCTCGCTATTATTGATCATTTCAAGATCGCGCTGTAAATTTCCAAAATCAGCTGCAAGAACTGATGGTGCAATTAATGTGTTTTTCATTTTGTAGTTGTTGTGTGTTGAGTTGAAAATTCAAAATTCCAAGTTGGATATTCAAAATTTTTGCAAATGTACAAATTTAAGTTTCAATCTAAATTTGGATTTATTAATAAAGAATTTTGAAATGTCTTGAAGTTTGAATATTCAATTTGGAATTTCGAATGATGAAGTCTGTTTAAAAAAAAACAAAACTCCGGTAATCAGCCGGAGTTTCAATCATCAATCAAAAAACGAACAGTTTACACTGTTGTTGCGTTAAATATTGTGTATGTGTTTAGTTTCAGAAGCCAAAATACAAATAAATTTCTACAATCAAAATTGATTTCAGAAAACATTGTAAATTGATTAACCTAAATAAGTCTTAAGGATTTTGCTTCTTGACGTATGTTTTAATCTGCGAATTGCTTTTTCTTTAATCTGGCGAACACGCTCACGAGTCAAGTCAAAAGTTTCTCCGATTTCTTCCAAAGTCATCGGATGTTGATCTCCTAAACCAAAGTAAAGTCTTACAACGTCTGCTTCTCTTGGCGTCAATGTTTCCAAAGAACGCTCAATTTCTGTACGCAAAGATTCGTGAATCAATTCTCTATCTGGATTTGGAGATTCACCAGAACGCAAAACGTCATAAAGGTTTGAGTCTTCTCCTTCCACAAGCGGCGCATCCATTGAAAGGTGACGTCCAGAATTTTTCATCGATTCTTTTACGTCATTTACCGTCATGTCAAGTTCTTTCGCAATTTCTTCAGCAGAAGGCGGTCTTTCATTAGATTGCTCTAACAAAGCATACATTTTGTTGATTTTATTGATCGAACCAATTTTGTTTAATGGCAAACGAACGATACGCGATTGTTCTGCCAAAGCTTGCAAGATCGATTGACGAATCCACCAAACTGCATATGAGATAAATTTAAAACCACGCGTTTCATCAAAACGTTGTGCAGCTTTAATTAAACCTAAATTTCCTTCGTTAATTAAATCGGGAAGTGTAAGTCCTTGATTTTGATATTGTTTTGCTACGGAAACCACGAAACGTAAATTGGCTTTTGTCAATTTTTCTAATGCTCTTTGGTCACCCGCCTTAATCTTCTGTGCTAATTCTACCTCTTCATCCGCGGTAATTAAGTCAACTTTTCCAATTTCTTGTAGGTATTTGTCTAAAGAAGCAGTTTCACGATTCGTTACCTGCTTGGTAATTTTGAGTTGTCTCATGTAGGTTTTCCTTAAATTTTAAGTATTCAGGTTGTTATACGTAACGAGTGGACGAAAAGTTACAAAAGTTTTGAAAAAATATTTAACTATTCCAAAATAGTTACATGTCAAAGTCTAACTTGTTGATTTTCTGTAAATAAAAATCTACTTTTTGATTCGCTTTATTGAAAAATAATTTTCGATCTCGTGTTCCAGAAAGATTTAAGGACTTTGAATTCTTTATTTGGTGCAGGAAATATTCCGAAGCATTGTCGCAAGTTGAAATGTCTTCCGTAATAAAATAACCCAACATTGTATAAGGTATAAAAAGCGATTTCTTTTCAGGTTTCGACATTAAAACATTGTTGTTTAAAATCAAAAGTTCGTTATAATACAAATGATAATTAGAAGAATTTCTACTGGATTTTTCTTCCGCTTTTTGCAATAATTTTTTCAAATCATCATAAAGCGAAAGTGCATTTTGATGTGACAACAATCCCGATTCAAAGAAATATAAAATCTGTTGCAAAGTACTGTTTATCGTCGTGTCATTCCAAATTTCATGCACTTCAGAATTGTCATAAACCGTCTGCAGTTGCGAACTATATTCCAAGAGCGATTGGTCTAAAGTGAATTTCTCAAAACTCTCCTGATTTTCACTTCCTATTAAAAGATTTAACCAAACATATAATTTGAATTTTGAAAGTAAAGTTCCTCCAATGGTATAAAACAGCGGAATATCTTTTGCAGAATAATACATTTTAGAATTACTTCCGTAATGTTTCAGGTTGGAAGCTGATTGCCTGAAATAAGTGGCCAAATCTTCCAACGAATGAATTTCTTTGGTCTTTTCTGCAATCACTTGGTTTTCTTTTCCGCCAAAAATTTTATCCATAGAAATAGAAAAATGCTGGCAAAGTTTGACAGTTTCATCAATTGAAAATTTGCTTTTTGCCGAAACTCTTCGGTGCGACGCATCATAGCTTATTTGTAAAACAGAAGCGATTTCTTCGATCAATGAAGAATTTTTGCCCAATTGCTTTCTTATTTTTCCGAGTAAAATTGCTTGGTTGTCCATGATTTTTGCGATTATCACAAATGTAAGATTTTAAATTATTGTTTAAAGCAAATTGATGTGTGTATTTCGCAATAAGTTTGACTTGTAATTTCAAATCTACAGACATGAAAAAAGTTGCTATTTTATTTGTAATTGTACTGACTTCCTGCAGTACCAATAATTTCAAGAAGAAAAATTTGCTTCCGATTGACTCTAATTTGAATTTTGTAATTTCAAACGAATCGCAATCAATAGGTGATAGAGATTTTTTGAGTCTTTTTGGGATAGCTCAGAATGCTAAGGATGTCAAAATTAATTTTGATAGTTCTGGCGATTTCAGAATTACATATAAAAATCCTTATCTAAAAGGCGACCAGTTTCAAGCTTTTAAAGGAAAATTCAAAAAGAAATTCTTCGAAATTTATTTAGAGAAGAAGCGAGTTGTAGCGCCACCGATTTATTGGGTAACTCAAATTAACCGATTGCGAATTGCCATTGAAAAAGATTCCACTTTAGTGGTCGAAAGGCATTATGATCACAGCGGAATGATACTTTTTATGGGAGCTGGCTCAACTTTTACTTCAGTACAGCGCTATTCTAAAATTGACTAAAATTATGCTATGAAAATGCAATTCCCGAAAATTAAAAAATCAATCGCGCTACAAAAGAATTTAGTTTTTCTTTTTAAATTTTGATTCCAGCCAGTCAAAAGTTTTTTCAACTGGTTTCGGAGCCTTAAAGCGATAGCCGACAAACAGCATGGCATAAGTTTCCTCTCCGTTTGACTTTGCTTCAGATGTTGGACTTGTATAGCCGTTGAAATTGCCATAAATTCCTCCAAACCACGTTTCTGAATTGTATCCTAATGAAAATTCGCCATAACCCGAAATTGTCATCTCGGTATGTTTTTCTGAAGGTTTTTCTGTAGGAAAAGCAACTTTCGAGAATTGGGCGCCAACCGAAGGATATAAAAATCCGGTTGCATAAAAATGTTTTGAAAAAATATAATTATAAGCATAGCCAGTTCCCACGACGCCATAAAAAGTCTGATTTCTTGCTGGATAAATTAAATTTTGATCGATGTAAGATTGCAAAAAAGGAAGTTGTTGCTTTCTTCCGTCAATGTCGGTATAATAAAATCCTAAAACTGAAACTAAGGATCCGGCGCTTTTTAATTGGATTTCACTTTGATTTCGTGCAAATTGGGATGAAAATTTTTTAGCATTGAAATAATAATAATTCACAAAACCAGCTTCTGTCGATTTGAATTCAGGCAGAATCGCATACCTTGAAAATATACCGCTAGCGTTCAATTCACTTCGATAATCTTTTGAATTTGACAAATAATAGCCCGTGACTTTTTTGTAGAAAAATGACTGTTGCAGTTCTTTAAAACTTAGGTTTAATGACAGTCCAAAAATATCTGATTTGCCTTTAATCGCTTCATCATCATTAAATCCATTTATTTTTGGAGAAAAACTGTATGAGAAATTTAGCCATTTGTAGCCCACAGAAATTCGGGACTGGTAGCTTTCATTTGGTAAAACATGAAAATCTTTTGCGGGTGTGGGATTATTGAATTTGAATTCAGTAATATCAGAATTTACGTCCAACCGAAGCTGGATATAGTTTTCCATCGATTGTTTATAAGAATCAGAAATTGAATCTTGAAGAGAAATTGTGGCTTCTTGTGCTTGTGCTGAAACGCCCAAAAATAGGATGGCGAGTATTGATATTTTCATGGCTTATAATTGTATTCGGTTACAAATATAACAAAATATCTCAGATAATTATAATAACTTAAAAACCCCATTCCAAATTAATGAAATGGGGTTTTAATTGAATTAACCTTTAAAAAAGAATAATTATTATTTTCTGTCGTCTCTGCGATCATCACGTCTTTCTGGACGTGGCACTCTTTCTTCTCTCGGAGCATTTTCATCTCTTGGAGGTCTTGGAAGTAACGCTTTTCTTGAAACTTTTTCTTTTCTGGTTTTTGGATCAACGCCAAGGTATTTTACTTGAAAAACATCACCCATGTTTACAACATCAGTTACGTTTTCAGTTCTTTCCCAAGCCAATTCAGATACGTGCAATAAAACCTCGTTTCCTGGAGCCGAAGTGTATTCTACAACTGCACCAAAATCTAACAATTTAATTACTTTAACTTCATAAGCTTCACCCATTGTTGGTTTGAAAATGATAGAATCGATTTTTGCCAATACAGCTGCGATTCCATCAGGATCAGTTCCAAGGATTTCAACAACACCTTGCTCGTCAACCTCGTTGATAACGATTGTTGTTCCAGTAGCTTTTTGCAATTCTTGAATTACTTTTCCTCCAGGTCCGATCAATGCACCGATGAAAGCACCAGGAATGGTACGCATGATGATTTTTGGAGCGTGAACTTTAACGTCAGTTCTTGGTTGGTCTAAAGTTTCGATCAATTTTCCTAAGATGTGCAAACGTCCATCGCGAGCTTGAGCTAAAGCTTGCTCCATGATTTCATATTTCAATCCGTCGATTTTGATGTCCATTTGACAAGCTGTAATTCCTTCAGAAGTTCCAGTAACCTTGAAATCCATATCTCCCAAGTGATCTTCATCACCTAAAATATCAGATAAAACGGCAAAACGATCTCCGTCAGTAATCAATCCCATCGCGATTCCAGAAACTGGACGAATCATCTGAATACCAGCATCCATCAAAGATAAAGTTCCAGCACAAACTGTTGCCATTGAAGACGAACCGTTTGATTCTAAAACTTCAGAAACCACACGAATTGTATAAGGACAATCTGCAGGGATCATATTTTTCAACGCTCTTTGTGCCAAGTTTCCGTGACCAACTTCTCTTCTTGAAGTTCCTCTTAACGGACGCGCTTCTCCTGTTGAAAATGGTGGAAAATTATAGTGCAAATAGAATTTTTCTTCTCCTTGTTCAGATGGCGAATCAATTTGGTTCGCTTCTCTCGAAGTTCCTAAAGTTGCTGTTGCCAAAGCTTGCGTTTCTCCACGTGTAAACAATGCAGAACCGTGAACTGATGGCAAATAATCTACTTCCGACCAAATTGGACGAATTTCTGTAGTTTTTCTTCCGTCAAGACGAGTTCCTAAATCTAAAGTTACATTACGAACTGCTTCTTTGTTAGTTTTGTAGAAGTATTTAGAAACTAAATCTCCGTTTTCCAACAATTCTTCGTCAGTAAATAATGCTTTTACTTCTTCTTTTACAGCGTCAAAAGCAGCAGAACGTTCGTGTTTTGCAGAACCTTTGCTTGCAATTGCGTAAATTTTATCATAAGCCGCTTCTTTCACTTTCGCGTAAATAGCGTCATCCGATTTTTCTTGTTCATACGTACGAACTTCTTTTTTTCCAAAAGCGGCTTGTAATCTTTCTTGAGCAGCAATTTGGTTTTTGATGTGTTCGTGCGCAAATTTAATGGCTTCCACCATTTCAGCTTCTGAAATTTCTTTCATTTCACCTTCTACCATCGCGATAGAATCAGTTGAAGCACCAATCATCATGTCAATATCTGACAATTCTAGTTGAGCACGAGATGGGTTGATAACGAATTTACCGTCAATTCTTCCAACTCT
>Ga0247817_10001352_pt1 | contig 12893 bp, 12 predicted proteins | sample UWRJL212509R1_FD_178010 | JGI IMG/M metagenome (GOLD analysis project Ga0247817, IMG submission 178010) | Plant litter microbial communities from Arlington Agricultural Research Station in Wisconsin, United States - UWRJ-L212-509R-1 | ecosystem: Environmental > Terrestrial > Plant litter >... | reverse complement strand
ACAAAAATGACCTCGGATTGATTCCCGTAAAAGCAGGTTTCAAAGCTTTTGTATGGGAAGATCAATTTTATGTGATGGGTGAAGCCGGTGCCGGATTTGCAGTAACTAATAATTATGACGACACTACATTAATCCTTGCGCCAAGTATCGGTTACGCGTCAAAATACATCGATATCAGTATTTTGTACCAATACTATAATGATGTGCCGGTTATAAAAAATAGTGGCTCATTTGGAGAAGGAACAGGGCAACTCGGACTTCGTATTGCTTATGGTTTTAAACTATAATATCCTTTCAACTTAGTTATATATTTGAAAAGCTCCGGTATCTTCCGGAGCTTTTTTTATTCTTTTGCAAGCTGTTCTTTATAAAGTCCGATATTATCTTTCACCTTATCATCAAGTTCCGGCTCTTCAATGTCTTTGTACTGTTTCAAATTTTCCCAAATGATTTTTGCGACAATATAACGTGCCATCTCCTTATCATCAGCGGGCACAACATACCAAGGCGCATGCTCTTTTGAAGTCGCATTAATCGCTTCTTCATAATACTTCTGGTAATCGTCCCATCGTTCTCTTTCCTTTAAATCGCCTGCAGAAAATTTCCAGTTGTGCTTTTCTTCTTCCAACCTCCGCAAAAGCCGTTGCCGCTGTTCTTCTTTACTCAGATGCAGAAAAAACTTCAGGATAATTGTACCATTTTGCGAAAGGTGCTTTTCAAAATGATTGATTTGTTTCATCCGGTTTTCCCAAAATTCGGCCTTAACATCTTCAGTTTTTTCAATGCCCGGCAAATTTTCACTGAGTAAAAATTCCGGATGCACACGGGTAACAAGGACATTTTCATAATGTGAACGATTGAATACGGCAAATTTTCCTTTTTCGGGCAAAGCGATGTAATGCCGCCACAGGTAATCGTGTTCGAGTTCGGTCGAATTAGGGACTTTAAAACTATGCACTACAACGCCACGCGGATTAAATTCCTTAAAAACTTCGCGTATCAGGCTGTCTTTCCCGGAAGTATCCATGCCCTGAAGGCAAATCAAAACACTGTATTTATTATGGGCATACATGATGTCCTGCCGTTCGCTGATCTTTTTGCTCAGTTTTTTCAGTGCTTCTTCCTTTTCATCTTCATCCGCTTCCCAATTGAGAAATGTGGGGATTTTAGCAAGTGAAATGGATTTGCCTATTTTAAAATCGTCGGGATCGATAGCGTTCATGAAAAATAATTTTATATTTATATCTTCAAATTTAAAGATTTATCTGAAGCCATTTCCTGCTGTCCGCTATATCTTTTGCTTTTGAAAGAAAAAAGCAAAAGGATGCCGCTTCCATCAGGGCTAAACACGACATCATGCGCAAATTCCAGCTCGAGTTACTTTTTCATATCATCGGTATTGGCTCTGCCTCCGGATTGATTTATAAAGGCAATTCATTATTTCTAATTTCAGATAATGGCGCTCATCTTTACGAGTATCGAATGGAGACAGAATCACTGTCAAAAATTCCGTTATTTGAAAGCGCAGTTGCTGAAAATATCCCAAAAAAGCTAAAACCCGATTTTGAGGCGATTGCCAATTTTGGTGATGACTATTATATTTTCGGATCGGGGTCTACTGAAAACAGGAATAAAATGGTGCAATTCAATACCATTACAAAAAATTCAAAAACCATTGACCTGACCGACTTGTATCTCTTGATGCAAAGTTTTGGCAACATCAAAGCCGAAGATTTTAATATCGAAGGCGTTGCTTTCACCGGAGAAACATGGTACTTTTTGCAACGCGGCAATGGCAAGACTGGTAAGAATGGGGTTTTTACGGTTCAGGGAAATAATCTTGAAAATGATTTCACAATTTTGTTTAATCAGTACAAACTTCCAAAAATAAAAGGCGTTCAGAGTAGTTTTACCGACGCGGTTCTGATTGATAAAGAATTGTATTTCCTTGCTACAGCCGAAGATACTAAATCTACTTATGACGATGGCGAAGTTCTTGGCAGTCTTATTGGAACGATTAATATTCAAACTATGAAAATAGGAAAAACACAAGTAATTTCCGATACACGTAAATTTGAAGGCATTTCATTGTATAAAAAAACTGAGACGCAATTGCAATTTGTGCTTTGCGAAGACAACGATACCGAACATTTGGAATCCGATATTTACAAATTGATCTTAAGAGATTAAGTGCGGCTTCAAAATTAAAAACCCAAATGTATGGCAGTTCCGCTATTGGGTTGGCTTTCTATCGATAATTTGCAATTGATTTTTTCGGCCATGCTTTTTACCAATTGCAAACCCATTCCGGATCCTATTTCGTTATTGGTGCCTCTTCTTGAAGCATAAGTATTGTTCAAAATATCGGCAAACATTGTTGCAGTCATCCCAATTCCATTGTCTTTGATTATAAGTTCATTTTTATGAAACTGAATCTCGATTATGCCATTTTGAGGCGTAAATTTAATCGCATTGGAAATAATGTTCCTGACAATAATATTGACAATTTCTAAATCTGAATACACACTCTGATTGTCCAGGTTTGTATTTATGGTGATGTTTTTAGATTCATAAGATGCCTTATAGATTTCTAAAATATTAGCGATTAGAATTTTAAAATCGATGTCGGTATTTTGCTGGCTGATGTTGCTGAAATTTAACCGTGCCCAGGTAAGTGTCCTGTCTAACAAATCCAAAACCTGAACTGACTGCTCATTAATCTGATGAATTAGAGAAACAAATTCAGCATTGGAGATTTCGGTATTCACCGCCATTGATGAAATGGTCATTAAATTGGCAACCGGACTTCGTAAATCATGTCCCAAAATAGACAACATCCTGTCTTTATTGTCATTGATGCTTTTCAATTCGTCAAGTAATGTAATTTCTTTATCAATGTCGACAAACGCAATAACATGAATTTTGCTGATTACGGATGCCTTAATTTCATACCATCGTTTGCTGCCATTTTTACAGGTGACGAGCGATTTTCGTTTTACAGATACAAGACCATGATCGAATGCCTGTTTTTCTTCCTGATCCCAATTGCGAATAACATTGTCCCTGTATTCTTTATCGGGATAGGCATGCTCGTACCAGCTTTGGATGGTGGGAATCTCTTCTAATGTGTATCCTATTTCTTCCAGAAATTTCTCATTCAGGTAAGTATTGAGATGCTCATCGCCAAAATCTTCAGCGATAATAAATGGGTAAGGTAAAAAATCAGCTACTTCCTGTAAAGCCTCTCTTGAAATTTTTAAGCCATTACTATCATCCATAGTATTAATTTAGATAGCCAATATAGCCAATTTTACAGGACTACTTCTCAATTTCCCGAAGGTTTTCCATTTTCTTATAAGCCAAAAACCCGGAAATATCTTCAAAATGCTCTTTAACGCGTTTGTTTCCGAATTCAAAAACCTTAGTTGCCAATCCGTCAAGAAAGTCACGATCATGTGAAACTAAGATCAAAGTTCCATCAAAATCACGGAGTGCATCTTTAATAATATCTTTTGTTTTCATATCAAGATGGTTAGACGGCTCATCGAGAATTAGCAGATTTACCGGTTCCAGCAACAATTTTATCATCGCAAGACGCGTTTTTTCTCCACCGGAAAGCACTTTTACTTTTTTGGTTACATCATCTCCATGGAACATAAATGCACCCAGAATATCTTTAATTTTTGTACGCACATCACCTACCGCAATGTCATCAATCGTTTCAAAAATTGTAGCATTTTCATCGAGTAATGCAGCCTGATTTTGGGCAAAGTAACCAATTTGTGCATTATGTCCTATTTCAACTGTTCCGCTGTCAATGCCAATTTGTTTCATAATGGCTTTGATCATTGTTGATTTCCCTTCCCCGTTTTTTCCGACAAAAGCTACTTTTTCTCCACGTTCAATTACCATATTGGCCTCTGTAAAAACGACATGGTTGTCATAGGATTTTGTCAGGTCTTTTACAATTACCGGATATTGTCCTGAACGTATTGACGGCGGAAATTTTAACCGCAATGCCGAATTATCAATCTCATCAATTTCAACAGGAACAATCTTTTCAAGCATTTTTACTCGTGATTGCACCGATAATGTTTTTGAAAAAGTACCTTTAAAACGATCGATAAATTCCTGGTTTTCGGCAATCATTTTCTGCTGCTCATCATATGCTTTTTGCTGATGAATGCGGCGGTCTTTTCGGAGTTCCAGATAATGGGAATACTTTGCTTTATAATCATAGATTCTTCCCATGGTCACCTCAATTGTGCGGTTGGTAATATTGTCAACAAAAGCCCTGTCATGCGAAATGACCACAACTGCTTTCGCGGAGTTGATCAAAAATTCTTCGAGCCATTGGATGCTTTCAATATCCATATGATTGGTTGGCTCATCGAGTAAGATCAGGTCTGGTTTCTGCAATAATATCTTCGCCAATTCAATGCGCATGCGCCATCCTCCGGAAAACTCAGCCGTTTGCCGTGTGAAATCATCGCGCATGAATCCCAATCCGATTAGTATTTTTTCGACTTCCGCTTCATAATTTATTTCTTCAATTGCGTAAAATTTCTCACTCAGATCAGAAACTCTTTCAATCAATTTCATGTATTCGTCACTTTCGTAATCAGTTCGTATGGTGAGCTGTTCGTTGATTTCGTCAATCTCTGCTTTCATTTTAAAAATTTCGCCAAAAGCTTTGGAAGCTTCTTCCATTACAGTGGCACCATCAGTTGTGAGTAAATGCTGTGGAAGGTAAGCAATGATAGCCTCTTTAGGAGCCGAAATGTTTCCAGTAGATGGTTTGCTTTGGCCAGCAATAATTTTAAGAAGCGTTGATTTTCCCGCCCCATTTTTGCCCATAAGAGCTATTTTATCATTTTCATTGATGGCAAAAGAAACATCGCTGAATAATGTAGTTCCGCCAAATTGTACGGAGATATCGTTGACTGTAATCATTTTAAATTTAAATTATCTGATTTACCTGTTTATTTTAAAGGTGCAAAGATACATTAAAGGCCTAATTACTTTGTTCGCCATTTACATTATTAAAATAAATATTTGGGACTATCATTTTATAGCATAAGTTGTATATATTTGGCAAAATCTTAAAAACCAATCGCAATGAACAAATTTCTATTAGCCTTAGCATTTTTCTATTTTACAAGTTCTTATGCCCAGATCACTTTCGAAAAAGGATATTTTATCAATAACAATGACGTCAGAATCAATTGTTATATTGAAAATATGGACTGGAACAACAATCCGAAGTCATTTACCTACAAACTTCTTGAGAATGACCAACCCAAACAGGAAGATTTCACAGGCGTTCGCGAATTTGGAATCAATAATGTTAGTATGTACAAACGATTTACGTTAAATATGGAACGTTCGACCTATGAAACCGGACAACTTACACCCAATAAAAATCCTATCTTTAAAAAAGAGACACTTTTTTTAAAAGCCTTAATTATTGGAGATGCCAGTTTATATGTGTGGACTGGGGATAATTTAGTGAAATATTTTTTTGAAACCAAGAGTTTGCCAATTGAGCAATTAATCTATATCAGATATACTGTTAATGAAGGGTATAATATTTCCGAAAACAATTTGTTTCGGCAACAACTGCTCAACTCTTTAAAATGTGGGGATTTATCTGAAAAAGATTTTAAAAATCTTAAATATAATGCTAACGGACTTTCCGACGTAATTAAAAAATACAATACCTGTGCTAATAAAAACAGCCCAGTCACGACTACAGTCGACTTTTTTGAAAAAAAGAAGCGAAAATCTTTCTTATTGAAGATCACACCCGGAGTTGCTGCGGCGTCACTTTCTATCACTGATCCTTCGATAGCTTATAATGTTAGTACGGACCAAAATGGTGTTGTGTTTAAAATTGGTGCCGAGTTAGAATACCTATTGCCGTTTAATAAAAACACATGGAGTATGTTCATTAATCCGACATACCAAAAGTTTGAATCAGAAAATACCTATACAAAATTTGATGTAATCAGCAATAATTCCTATTTGAATCATACTGCAACTACCGATTATTCTTCAATAGAAATACCAATTGGCGTGAGAAGATATTTTTTCCTGAATACCAATTCGAGGATATTCATTAACGCCGCGTATGTAATCGATATTTCAGTGGGAGACTCTAAAATTGAGTTTAAAAATGCCGAAAAGATAAACGCCAATAAACAGGTTTCCATTTCAAGCCGGAACAATTTTGCCGCAGGTGCGGGATTTTCTTACAAGAAATTGAGTGCGGAAATCAGAATCAATACGCCGCGGGAGATTTTAGGGAGTTACATAAGTTGGTCTGGTAAATACAGTACATTGGGTGTAGTGGTTGGATACACGATCTTTTGATTTTTAACTTCTATATTTTTCTCCCAATTCTAATTCACGATAACTTAAAAACTATTTCATTAAAAAAATCCGAATAGGCTTAATGCTGATATGAAATAGTTTTTAAGTTATCGTGAAAAATTTTAAATACTCAGTCTGAATTCTTCGATTATCGAATGTACTTTTCCATAATCTTTTTCCTGAATAAAAATTTCAACGGCCAGATCAGAATTGCCAAATCCGCCTAAACGTGCCGATTGGATATTGTCTTTTATAATTGTTGCGATGCCTGTTGCTTCAATCTTTTGCTGTAAGGCTTTCGCCAAAATGTCACTTCCCGAAAAAATCTTTATATATCCCATTTTTTTTCTTATTTAATTATTCTTCTGATTCATCTTCATCATATTCATCTTCAACGAAATCAAAGACATATGGTTCTACCATCATTTTATCTGCTAAAATTTCAATGCGTTCCGTCAGCTGATCTGCAAAAATGATACGTTGTGTTTTGGCGATACTATTGGAAATCCGCATGATTTTAGTCTCATGTCGCAGTTTCAGTATAGGATCGGCATCGTCGAGAATAAACATCCGGAGTCGGTTAACATTGTATCCCGCAGTCGTAAACATATCGTTGAGCCTGTTTGGCGTGCCAATTAATACATCAATTCCAGTTGAAATATAATTTTTGTCATATTCCATGTCACCCTTGTCATGCACGCCATATACGTTCAGGTTGCTGTAATTTCCGAACTTGTCAAAAAGTTCCTCCATTTCAAGTACTTTCGCCTTATCTTCAACTACAATCAAAGCGCGCGGAGATTCCTCATTTGTTCCTGCCAATTGCTGGATTACATTAATTACAATTGTAGTTGATTTTCCGCTTCCTTCCGGAGAAATAATGATACAATCCGCTCCGCTTTTTAATGTTGAAAAGGTTTCCTGCTGCATGTCGTTTGCTTCGTTCAGATCATTTTCAATTAATGCCTGCTGCAGTTTTTCGTTTATTTTTTTTAGTTTCATATTTCAGGTTTTTCAACAAATTTTATTTTGTCGCAAACATTTTTACATCATTTTCCGAAATCTCATTTCCACCGAGGATAATCAGTCTTTCTATAACATTCCGCAATTCACGGATATTTCCTGTCCAATCATATTCCTGCAGCAATGTTATCGCTTGCGGCGAAAAAGATTTTGGCGTGTTGCCCTGTTCTGAAGCGATTTTTTCAGTAAAATGCTCAATTAGCTGCGGAATATCATCACGCCGGTCATTCAATGAAGGTACTTTTATCAATATTACAGCAAGCCGGTGGTATAAATCTTCACGGAATCGGCCTTCTTCGATTTCTGTTTTCAGGTTTTTATTGGTTGCGGCAACTACACGCACATTGACTTTAATGTCTTTATCGGCACCAACTCTCGTAATCATATTTTCCTGGAGCGCACGTAAAACTTTTGCTTGTGCCGACAGACTCATATCGCCTATTTCATCTAAAAAAATGGTTCCTCCATCAGCCGCTTCAAATTTTCCGGCACGATCACGTACAGCCGATGTGAAAGCACCTTTGACATGTCCAAATAATTCACTTTCTATGAGTTCGCTCGGAATTGCAGCACAATTCACTTCTATCAACGGCGCATTGGCACGTTCACTTTTTTCATGCAACTGATGCGCTACGAGTTCTTTTCCGGTTCCATTCGGACCAGTGATGAGTACGCGCGCTTCTGTAGGCGCCACCTTTTCTACCATCATTCGAATTTGATTGATAGCATCGCTTTCGCCGATCATTTCATAATTCTTGCTGACTTTTTTCTTGAGGATCTTATTTTCTACAACTAATTGCTTCTTGTCAAGCGCGTTTCTGACAGTATTGAGCAATCGATTTAAATCGGGTGGTTTTGAAATGTAATCAAACGCACCTAGACGCATTGTATTGATTGCGGTTTCCATATCGCCATGGCCGGAAATCATCACTACAGGAATTTCCGGTTTGATTTTTTTGACGGCTTCCAGCAATTCTACGCCATCCATTTTTGGCATTTTGATGTCGCATAAAACAAGGTCGTAATCCTGGTTTTTTATTTTTTCCAAACCTTTGATTCCGTCTTCGGCATCTTCAACTATATAGGTATCGCTTTCTTCGGAAAGTATTTTGGTAAGCACGCGCCGGATGGCGGCTTCATCTTCTATAATGAGTATTCTTGACATTTTTTTTATTAAGGTGGATAAAGTTAACGAGAGTTAGCCAAACCCAATGCTGATTTATGTAATGATTATGAAAATATATCGCAGTCCTTAGCCCCGATTGCAGTGGAAATCCTTTTATTCCGTTTTTTAACGGATAAAAGATTGCAACGGAAAGCGGGAAAATGCTCCTGAAAAAATTAATATTTAATCCATTTGAACAATTCTTTCCATGTTGGTTTTTTCCCATACATCAAAATTCCGACACGGTAAATTTTTGCCGCAAACCAAACTACAAAAAAGAAAGTTCCAAATAAAATTGCGATGGACAATACCAATTGCCACCACGGAACGCCAAATGGAATTCGCATTAACATGACTATTGGCGATGTTAAGGGAATCATGGAAAATACCGTTGCTACAGTGCCATGCGGATCATTTATTACTGTGAAAACGCCTATGTAAACAGCTAAAACCAATGGCATAATGATAGGCAGTAGGAATTGCTGCGAATCGGTTTCGTTGTCTACAGCTGCACCAATGGCTGCGTAAAACGAGCTGTACAAAAAATAACCGCCGATAAAATAGATCACAAACGATACGATCAAAAGCATGTAGGGCAAATTGCCGGCTTCTGCAATAATAAGTGACATATTGCTCATTTGGCTTTGTGAAGCGGCAACCATTTCTGGCGTCATGCCCGCGGTTGGCTGTGTATTGATTCCGAAAATTGCGGAACTAATAAACATGAGTATGAGTCCGATCACCGACCAGATTACGAACTGTAACACACCGGCAAGCGAAGTACCGATTATTTTGCCCATCATGAGTTGGAATGGCTTTACTGAAGAAATGATGATTTCGATAATACGGTTTGTTTTTTCCTCGATGACACTGCGCATGACCATATTGCCATAAATAATAATGAACATCATGATCAGGTATCCGAAAGCACAACCGATGGCGATTTTGAGTTCATTGATTCCTTTGACACTTTCTTCACCCGAAGATTTTGAAAGGCTGATGCTGACATTTGCTTTTGCTTTCTGGAATGCAAGCGTGTCTAATTTTGCCTGTTCCAGATTGGCTTTCGTCAATTTTTCGGCAATGATATCTTCGAGGTTTCCGATGAAAGATAAACTCGGACTATCATTGGAAATGTACTGTACTTTCTTTTCCAGTATTTTGGGATCGGTTGCATTAGGAATAAAAAGTACGCCTTCGTAATATTGGGTTGCAATACTATCCCTGAGAATTTTCATATCAGTGGAGGAAAGATTGCTGTAATGGTATTCGTCGGAATTTTTAAATTCACCGGCAAACAAACCCGATTCATCGTGGATGGCGATTTGCTTGACATCGGCCTTTAGCGATCCCAGATAGGCTATAAAGGCAACAATGGCAACGAGCAATAACGGACTCAGGAAAGTCATTACAATAAAAGACTTGTTGCGGACTTTTGCTATAAACTCTCTTTTTATGATTAATGTTAGAACACTCATTGCGTTATAGATTGGAGTTAAGGTTGAAATTATTGGCCGTTACCGTTTGGATGAAAATATCGTTGACACTTGGTATTTTTTCTACGAAATGCGTAACCTGACCACGTTGCGTTAGGATGTTCAGCAATTCATTAGGCGCGGCATTTCCGAGTTGGATTTCTAGTTTCAACTCGTCATTGAGTGATTTGAAACTCGTTTGCCGTACTTTGAATTTCTGAGTAATGTCATACATTAATCCTTCGACATTGTCTGAGAGAATACCTACTTCGAAACTATTTGTCCGGTATTGCTTTTTAACGTCGTCCAGCCTTCCTTCAATCAGTTTGTTGGATTGGTGTATCAAGGCAATATGATCGCACAACTCTTCAACACTTTCCATTCTGTGTGTCGAAAATATGATGGTCGAACCTTGCTTTTGCAATTCGAGAATCTCGTCTTTGATAAGATTGGCATTAACGGGGTCGAAACCGGAAAAAGGTTCGTCAAAAATGAGTAATTTGGGTTTGTGCAGCACACAGACAACAAATTGTATTTTCTGTGCCATTCCTTTGGAAAGTTCCTGAATTTTTTTATTCCACCAGCCTTGGATTTCAAGCCGCTCGAACCAATATTCCAATTGCACTTTTGCTTCTGCTTTTGAAAGCCCTTTCATTTGAGCCAGATACAGGCACTGCTCTCCCACTTTCATTGATTTGTATAATCCGCGTTCTTCGGGCAGATAGCCAATGTATTGCACATGCTTAGGTTGCAGCTTTTCACCATCGAGAATAATTTCGCCACTATCAGGCATGGTAATTTGATTGATAATCCGGATTAATGAGGTTTTACCTGCTCCGTTTGGACCTAGCAGACCATAAATACTTCCTTTTGGAACAGTTAGGGAAACTTCATTAAGAGCGACGTAGTCACCATATTGTTTAAGAACTTTATTAACTTCAAGGATATTGCTCATGCGTGATTTTGATTTTTGTAAAAGTACATAATTAGACCCTATCAGGTTGAAAATGTTACAAAAAAAACCCACCCTTATTTGCACAAGGATGGGAAAAATTGCTATGAAAAAGAAGTTACCAGTTACCTAGTAACATTCAAATATAAAATATTTTTTTAATTTATGAAAACATATCTTTAACTTTTTCAAAAAAAGATTTATCGCTTTTTTCAGGTTGCGGAATAAAATTCTCGTCAGTAAGATTTTTTTCGAAGAATTGTTTTTGGTCTTTGTTCAGCGTTTTTGGTGTCCATACATTGACATGCACCAGTAAATCCCCATTTCCATATCCGTTGAGACTTGGAATCCCTTTTCCTTTGAGTCTTAGTATTTTTCCGGATTGTATTCCTTCTTCCAATTTGATCCTTACTTTTCCGTTAACCGCTTCAATATCTTTTGAAATTCCGAGTACGGCTTCAGAAAAACTGATATACAGATCGTAATGCAGGTTTTCACCTTCGCGTTTTAGGAATTCATGTTCCTGCTCTTCGATTGCAACGATCAAATCACCCGGAATTCCATTACCAGGAGCATCATTTCCTTTATTGGAAACTTTCAGTTGCATACCGTCAACAACGCCAGCGGGGATTTTGATTGATACGGTTTCATCTTCAGCGATCATACCCTGCGCATCTGCCTCTGCCGGCTTTTTATCAATGATCTGACCCGAGCCTCCGCAGGTTGGACAAGTTGAGGCCGATTGCATTCTTCCTAAAATGGTGTTGGTTACGCGCATTACCTGACCCTGACCATTACATGTAGAACAGGTTCTGTAAGAAACGCCTTTAGCTTGTATTTTACGTTTTACCTTTACTTTTTTCTCAACACCATTGGCAATTTCCTGCAATGTCAATTTTACTTTGATTCTGAGATTGGTACCTTTAACACGGCGTTGTCCTCCTGAATTCCCGCCAAAACCACCGCCAAACGCACCTCCGAAAATATCTCCAAACTGGCTGAAAATGTCATCCATATTCATTCCGCCCTGACCACCGCCAAAACCGCCGCCGCCATCAAATGCCTGATGCCCATATTGGTCATATTTGGCTTTCTTTTGCGGATCGCTTAACACTTCGTATGCTTCGGCTGCCGTTTTGAAATTTTCTTCGGCTTCTTTGTTTCCGGGATTTTTGTCAGGATGGAACTCAATGGCTTTTTTTCTGTAAGCCTTTTTTATTTCAGCTTCAGAAGCACTTTTGGAAATGCCTAATATTTCGTAAAAATCTTTTTTCATTTTTGTTTGTTCTTGCTATTATTGGCCAATTACCACTTTTGGAAAACGGATGATCTTATCACCCAATTTGTATCCTTTTTCAATAACATCAACCACTTTACCTTTAAGATTGGGTGATGGCGAGGGAATCTGGGTAATGGCCTCGGCAAAATCAGCGTTAAAAATATCACCGGTTTTGATTTCGACTTCTTCCAGTCCTTTTGAGACAAGCGTACTTTTTAATTTATCAAAAATCAACTCAACGCCTTGAATTAAAACATCGTCCTCTGTCTTTTTGATGGCTGTCAGTCCTCTGTCAAAATCGTCCAAAACTGGCAACATGGCTTGTAAAACTTCCTGATTGGCAGTTTTGAACAAATCGATTCGCTCTTTAGTGGTGCGTTTTTTATAATTTTCGAATTCAGCGAAAAGTCTTAAAAATTTATCTTTTTCTTTGGCTAAGTCTTGCGTTAATTGTTCTTCAACGCTTAGTTCTTCTACGATAAGCTGTTCGCCGTTTGCATTTTGTTCTAATGTTGCCGCATCCAATTCCTGCTCCTGTTCTGTATTTTCAGTAGTCATCTTAGTTTTATCTTTAAATATATTTTTAAACATTCATTGTTTTTTGCGGGGAATTGCAAAAGTATTGCC
>Ga0247817_10001348_pt1 | contig 12911 bp, 15 predicted proteins | sample UWRJL212509R1_FD_178010 | JGI IMG/M metagenome (GOLD analysis project Ga0247817, IMG submission 178010) | Plant litter microbial communities from Arlington Agricultural Research Station in Wisconsin, United States - UWRJ-L212-509R-1 | ecosystem: Environmental > Terrestrial > Plant litter >... | reverse complement strand
CTAAACCATAACCGCGCTGTTTATTAATGAGTACGCTTTTTAGTATAGCGAAAAAACGTATAAAAGCAATAAGATTGTACAAAAAATGCTTTATCTTATTAAGAAAGGGTGGTATATTCGTATGCGTAAGACGCACCTATGGTGAAATGGATATCACAACTGTCTTCGGAACAGTCGTTCTGGGTTCGAGTCCTGGTAGGTGCACAATGCAAAAATCCCTGGAAGGGGATTTTTGCATTGTGCACCTACAGAAAAACATTTTATTGTTTTTCGTCAGGACGAGAAAAGTCTGAGTATATCTTTAGGTCACGAAGACTCGGCCCGGAGGGGATTCCTGGGTTTGTCCTGTTGTTTATACCAGTCCATTAGACACATCCCGTCTTTTATTGTCAGTAATTCACTGAAAACTCTCATTTTTTGACAAAACTGTGGATAAGTCTGTTGGTAAGTGGGATAACGGACTGCTCTATAGAATGCCCGATAGTGTGTCCGATTTGATAATTCCTTTATCTTCAAAGGGTATAATTGGAAAATCACCATGATTAAGCAATTTACCTCTTTTACACAGCAAAAAGGAGAAAAAGGGGAGCAAGCTGCTGTTACACACTTACAAAAAGAAGGGTTTGTTATTGTGGAGCGTAATGTGCCCAACAAATACGGTGAAATAGATATTGTTGCTCGAAAGGGTAGGGTTACACACTTTTTTGAAGTTAAAACCGGAATGCAAGAAAGCTGGTTTAATCCGGCAGATAATATGAGTGAAACCAAGATCAAGAAGTTTCTGGTATCGGTGCAGTACTATTGTTTGGTGCATAGAGTCAAGGAATGTCGTGTAACGCTACTCTTGGTGAAACTACCGCGGTCACCCGGTAAGGATCCGACTATTGAATTACTACCTTTACCATAGCTTTGAAATCACCCAGGGCTTTATTTACTGAACGCTTTCTGTTACTATACCAACACACCGGGATGTGGTGTAACGGCTAACATGCCTCTTTTGGGAAGAGGTGACTCAGGGTTCGAATCCCTGCATCCCGACAATAAAAAAAGACCCCTCTGCATCTAATGCGAGGGATCTTGCGAGATTAAAATTGATCAACTACTTTGGTGACTATGTTTTTGTTCACCATGAACTCAAGGGGTAAGGGTTGATTGTTGTACCTGGTTATATCTTCTTCTGTTACAAGAGGAAGGGTACCTTTTATCATCAACAGGACGCTTTTTCGTTCTTTTAACAAACTTTCATGAGTAATAGTATTACCCTGTTCGTTTGGTTCTGGTAAATGAGGTTGAATAATACTATCTTTAGTAACTATTCTCTCATCACCTCGAATAAAAAGTCGAAATGCAGCTGAAGCCGCAATATTGCCTCGATGGATAAACCGACGAGAAGGATGACGTTTTTTTATGCAGTAAATAAATGTTCCCATTACTTTACCAATATACGTATTTCCTCCCCAGCTATTGAAATATAGTTCAATAGGTTGGTTATCTTTTGTTTCCCTAAGAAATGACTTGAATTCATTTTTAGTTTCTTCATTGATTTCTCCGATGGTAAAGATCTTTTTCGCTTCCATTTACTTGACTTTCTTTGTTTTTAATATTATACTTAGTAAGTTAATAATTGTCAATAGTAATAAATATATGGAAAATCTTGAAAACAATATGCGCGAAGTGGTAACTCCAGATTCAGAAAAGTTTGATGAAAAAGGGAACGTTCGCACACAGCGTCAAATGCTTGATGGAACTATCGCTTTCTTGAGTGATGAAGAATACACTCAAGAAATCGAAAGTCAGCGCGACTAATTAGTCCAAATAAAACACCCCTTATTAAGGGGTGTTTTATTTTTTTGATTTATTACGAAAATCTGGTAGGATAGGAACAGCAAAAAGCGGGCATTGCCTCGCCGAAGCAACGCGAAGGCGGGATTAGTTTATCGGTAAAATATCAGTTTTCCAAACTGAGGTGAAGGGTTCGACTCCCTTATCCCGCACATATAAGAAAAAGCTTAGACCTTGAGTCTAGGCTTTTTCTTATACTGTAGGGAGTTAAAGAAATCCAACTGCTTGGATTTCGGGGGAGGAGAAAGGCGCAGCTATGCCGGAGGCGAGCGAGCCGGGGTCGAGAGTACTTATGACCGTAGGGAATTAGTAACTCGTGACCGACTCCCTTATCCCGCACAAAAGAAAAACCTTATAAAATAAGTAAATAAAAAAACTCTGTATACATGAGGTATACAGAGTTTTCGGTAGTCGTGGTTCTTAGGCTACCGCTAGTTTTTCACTTTTTTCAACAGTAATGCTTTCTTTGGCGGTAACGGTCAAAATACCGTTTGCACTCAGTGCGAAACACTTGTTTGTTAACCGTTTTTCCAATACTTTAAGGAGTTGTGTGATAAATTTTTCATCAACTCCTTTAAAGGTAATTTTTGTAATACCCTTCTTTTTAATCATTTCGGTTACTTTTGCAACAGTAATTTCAGTGCCACATAAAAAATGAGCGGCACATTGATTCTCTTGTTTCCGACACCCTTTTCTAATGGAAAGACTGTCTTTTGTTTGCGTTACATAATCTTTTTGCGCTTTAGAGGTAACTGCATTGGCGTTAAGAAATAAAAGATTTAATTTCATAAAGTGAATATTAGGTTGTGAATTTCATTCAATAGTACTCTAATTTTGGAAATAGTCAATAGAAACGGGGAAAATAGCCATATACAAAAAGCCACCCATAGCGGGTGGCTTTTTGTGAGTTAGATAAATTGGGATTTATTTAACAGCGTCCTTGAGAGCTTTAGCAGCACGGAATTTTGGTACGCGTGTTGCAGCAACTTTCACCGCTTCGCCTGTCTTTGGGTTGCGAGCTGTGCGAGCTGCACGATCTTTTACTGAAAAGATACCAAGTCCAGCGATAGAAACTTCTTCGCCTTTCTTAAGTGTAGTAACGATCGCTTCGATAAGGCCTTCAACAACTTCCTCAGCTTGTACCTTAGTACCGCCGATTTTGCCGTGGATGAGTTCAACGAGTGCTTGTTTGTTCATAAATTTAACGAGGAATATCCCTCAAACGTTCTAGTCTACTAATTCATCAGTGGCTGAAAGCTTACGCTTTAAGCTTCCATCATTATATAGCAAGGGATTTTTGCTGCAAACCTTGACGAATTATAATTTTATTATCTTTTATAAATAGAAAATGAGAATTTTATAATAAAAAAGCCCTATATTTTGCATAAGGCTTCTTTATTATTTCTTTATTTATACCGTGCAAAGATTTCTGCTTCGACTTCGGCGCGAGGGCGACCGTATTTGAGATAGGAGAGTTCTTTGACCTTGTCGGTAATCGCTATGTTGCCAACTGGTGGTGGCGGGATGCGAAGGTTAAAAGGTTTTTCAGGAACCCCGTTTACCAGTATCTTGGCGAAGGCGTTAAAGTTCTGAAGTGTGAGTACGTCACCTTGAGTAAACGTAGGGGAGAGTTGTTTCTCAAACACCGTAGCGTTTTCAGGAGATACGCGATAGATGATCATACTTCCGACGTTACCGAATATTGCATCCTTGATGTTCGGCTGGAGTTGTTCGATATACTGATGGGCGACAGTCAGTCCGAGACGATATTTACGAGCCTCTGAAAGAATAGTTGCGATAGAGTCGGTAGTAACGTTTTGGAACTCATCAATATAGAGATAGAAGTCGTTGATTTCATTTCTTCCGACAAGGTCGACTCGGGAAAGTGCGGCCATAGTCATTTTGCCCACAAGTACCAGGCCGATGAGGTGTGAGTTGATGTCTCCGAGACGTCCTTTTGATAGGTTCACCAAAAGAATTTTTTTGTTGTCCATGATATCTCGGAAGTTGAGCACTGAGTGTTGCTGTGCGATCACCGGGCGCATGATGTCGTTTGAGATGAAGACGTCGAACTTGTTGGTGATGTAGGGAACGAAGTTTGCAAGTGATGCCTCACCGGTGGTCTTCTCGGCATTTTCCCAGAATTGCTTGATGATGGGATTCTTGCAGTGCTCCAGTTTCATCAATCGAAATGCCTTATCAGAAAGTACTCGTCCGATTTCAAGAAGGGTAGAACCGCTTTCAGGATGTTCCATCACGAGCCCTGCGGCATTACGGAAATATTGTTCAAACATCGGACCGCCGGCAACCTTCATGTCGAAGAGTTTGTTAAAGATACCGAGTAGTTCGTTGATGACAAAAATCTTTTGTTCCGGATAGCGCACATCGTACTCGAGCATGTTGAGACCCATCGGCCGATCGGTATATGCAGGGTCAAAATAAATCACGTCATCAAGTCTCTCTGGTGGAATGTTTGCAAGGATGTCCTGAAGATCGCTTCCGTGCGGATCCATAAAGCAGACACCGTGACCGTTCTTGATGTCCTGAATGACCATGTTCTTGAGGATGGTAGTCTTACCGGTTCCTGTTTGTCCGATCACATAACAGTGACGCATGCGATCTTCCTTGGAAAGAAAAATATCAGTCTTCGTTCCGCGGTAATTGTTTGTCCCGAGGTATACTCCCGCATTCGTCATCGCACTCGGTGCTGGAGCAGTAGCAGCAGTTGATTCCTTGAGTTCGGGAGAACTTGAAATGCCGACAGGGAAGTGGAAGAGTGTCGCGAGTTCGTTTACTGAGAGTGGAAGAAGTTCAGAGGTAGCGAGCGAACGAAAACTAAACTGTTTGGTAAAGTCGTGCAAGGCGGAAGTCTTGATGTCGTTCCATTTTATACTATTGCTTTGAATCAGTGAAAATTGTGCGAAGGTCGACTTGATGGTTGCTAGCATCGCGTTTGCACGCGCAAGTGTCGGAGCTGACGCGATGATCCGTATTCCTGCAGAGAGTGACTGACTTTGATTTTTTATTCGGGCGAGTTCGATGCCGGCAGTATCTATTTTTTTCTCAAGCGGTTCCTTCGGGGCGCTGGTGTTAAACAGTGACATCATGCTGCGACCAAGTCCCGGAAGCAAGTCCTCGGTAAGTTCGTTGTATTGTTTTTTGACTTCGATCCCGCCTTCTTCGGCTCGTTTGATAATTGAAGTATAGAGCGCGTTACTGCTTTTTGTATCGCTTGTTATGGTGACTTGAATAGCGGCACCTTCACCGTCGTGTTCGAGTTTTGAAAGTGATCCGATGAGGGCAGTAAGCGGATCGTGTGAAAATGTTTCGTCGGTAGAGAGCGGGAAGATCGCAGGCTCTGCGAGGGTCGCATATGATGCGGCAATGCCGCTTCCGGTGTCGGAGAAAATATTATAATCATCCGTTGCGATTTCTATGCTTGCTCCCGGGTAGTAGGAGTTCACGAGTTTCTCAAACGTTTCTTCGTGGGTGCGGGGAACGGAAGCATACAGTGCGATGTCTCGTCCGCTGTTTTGAACCGCAAGCTCAAGCGTGTAATAGTCCTTGGTATTCTCGCAGAGCGACAACATCCCGATATAAAATTGCTTCATCGCCTGAATGAATGACTTGAAGTCTTGCGTTGCGTTGTTTTGCGGTTGCAATGTAACACTGAACAATGAGTGTTCGAGTTCTCTGTGTAACGGACTACTATCCTTTAAACCAGGAATCGCACCTATGGTATGAAGATATTGTACGAGGAATCGATGGAAGTCATCTTCGAGGTGAGAGTCGCGCATTTTTGCAAGGACATCAAGTGCATTTTTCACACCTTTCTCAAGCATGATGCCAAACAATTCTTCTATCTTGGTGTCATGAGCTTCTGGTTTGAGTTTTAAGACAAGTGCTTCCGTTTCATGAACCGGGAGCGATCGAGTTTCATGAAGAAAGTCTTCGGCTTGTGCGCGGGCGTATTGTTCCACACTGGTTCGCGCAGCGCTTTCGATTGTCTTGTGCGGTTCGTGCTGGAGGATATATTCTTTTTGTGCTTGTTCGCTGAGATGTGCAAACTCTTGTTGGTTGGTAGAAAATTTTTCTGTTGGAGGCATGTCTATAGTATATCGCACCCAAGGCATAAATCATTCTTACAGAGAGCCCTTCTGAAGTGTTACGGGAAGCGGTGATCACCGGTTACATAAAACTTTAGGAAAACTTTATCTCAGAAGTTTCGTGTAACAGTATAAAATTTTGAAAATAAAGTGTTACACTGTGAACATATGGAAAAAAATGAGCCGTCATTTGACCGGGCACAAGCACATTGGGGGCAAGCATTTGAACGAAATCATAATGACGAAGTCCTCCGTGTCACTACCGGTACGCTAGAAGAAGCAGAGCAGTACCTTGCGCAACATGCTGATACGTTGCTTCCGAACGAACGAGAATTTCTCGAAGCTTCAATCACGTTAAAAAAAGAACATGCGTCGAATGCGCAAAAAGACGAAGAGCGAATAGAAACACTCGAAGCTGAAATAGAAGAAATACGCATTCCGGAGCTTGAGCCTGAAACAGAAACTCGCGAAGAGAAAGAAGTCCGTTTTGAGCGAATGTACCAGGAAGGGTGGGCGTTGCTCGCCCTTGAGGATCGCAGTATAGGAGCATGGTTCAAGAACATATTCAGCAAGAAACCTGTTTTTACTGAAACCGGAAAAGTGTATACGAAAGAAAATCACGAACTGTTTCTCGTCGAAAATCAAAAAGGTGAAAAATTTGCACGGTACGACATCTACAACGGCACAGGCGATCCCGGACACAACGGATTTGTACGAAGCGCATATCTTCCGTACGAAAAAGTAGAATCATTTTTGCGAACATAAAAAAATTGGAGACCGCGAGGGTCTCCAATTTTTTATTTTTTCGACTAAACTATCTGACTAGGCTTGGTGATGATCTGATCGATGATACCGTAAGATTTTGCATCGCTTGGATCTAACCAGAAATCACGCTCGGTTTCCTTTTCAACTTGCGCAAGTTTTTTGCCGGTATGCTGAGCGATGAGAGCATTAAGCATTTTCTTTTGCTTAATGATTTGTTCGATTTGGATTTGCATATCTGTCACTTGACCTTGTGCACCGCCCCACGGCTGGTGGATCATAATGCGAGAATGGGGAAGAGAAAAACGTTTTCCTGGTGCACCAGAGAGAAGTAGCATCGCTCCCATTGAAGCAGCCATCCCTACACAGATGGTCGCGACATCCGGCTTGATAAATTGCATGGTGTCGTAAATAGCCATCCCTGCGGTGATTGCTCCACCCGGAGAGTTGATGTAAAGATAGATGTCTTTTTTCGGATCTTCGTTTGCGAGGAAAAGTAGCTGTGCGATTACGAGGTTTGAAGTATGATCGTTTACTTCATCATTGAGAAATATAATACGATCTTTGAGAAGGCGAGAGTAAATGTCGTACGCTCGTTCGCCGCCGGCTGTTTTTTCTATAACTGTTGGGATTAACATAAGTGAAAAATAAATTATTAATACACCTACTATACTGGTTTTAAACAAAAAATCAAAAGGAACTATTTGACATATCACTGTTTTGTATTATGATTAAATAAATCAAAAAACCTTGAAAGTATGAACCACAGTATCAATCACTCCGACCAACCCTTGCCAGAGGTAGTGCTAGACATACCAAAGGAAGAAGTTAAAAAATTTTTGGAATTTATAATTCCCAATAAAAGAATTCGGGCACTGGCATTCCGTGCTTGTCCCGAGACAATTCATTTTCTTGCCCAGGAAGACGGCACAGAAGAGCGTCCTTCCAACGGATATGTAATTCATTTGAGGATAGTATATGCCCGACTAAAGGAGGTGCTTCTAAAAAAGGATCTTTCCTCCCGCTTTGAAAAATATTTTCAAAAGCCTGATCGCTTTGTAGATGATACCGGTTCTGAAATCAAGATTTCTGTTCCGTTCTCTGAATCAATCGGCTGGAGTCCCGTGCTATAAAAAATCCCCCAACATGTTGGGGGATTCTTTTTATGTTATTTATTCTCGAGCATCGAGAGCACTTTTTCGTTGGTGAGTACCATGTCGGCGTAGGCAAGTGCCCGTATCTTGTCCGCTCCCGGATACTGCTGCATCATTCCTTCTGCTTCCTTTTCAACTTCTTCGTCTGTAGGAGAAAGTTTTGCATCACGGGAAATAGCATTGATTACGAGTTGGAACCGAGCACGCTTTTCGGCTTCCGGAGTAAATTCTTCGAGAAGCGCTTCCTTGGTTTTTTTTGTCTGCACAAGGTATGCGTCCAGGGTAAAACCAGCGCGCGCAATGTCAGCTTCTATTTGAGCGAGCATCTTTTGTTGTTCACTTTCCAAAACGATGGCAGGCACGTCAAAGGTTGTCTGAGCAATGATGCTTTCCATGATCGCGATGCGACGCTTGTCTTTTGCTTCCTGGCCTTTTTCACGGATGACATTCTCGCGGATTTTTTCGCGCATTGCCGCTACGGTTTCAAAGTTTCCGAATGACTTTGCAAACTCATCGTTTATTTCAGGGAGTTCTTCGGTGTGTTCATGATTGTCTGCGGGGCCATGCACGTGTCCGTATGCACGCATTTGACGAAGATCCTCCACTACCTTGTCGATATCTTCTTCGGTAGCATCTACTGAGGCTACTGCCTCAACAGCCTTTGCGAGCGCGAGATAGTCGGGGAGTTTGATAGTTGGGAGTACTGCTGCGCGAATAGTAAAGCCGAGCGCATTGCCGCGAGCGAGCTTGGTTATAGAAAGTTCCGGTCGGCCGATAAGATCGAGATTTTGATCCTTTACGATCACTGGATAAAATTCCTGCATTGCACGTTCTGCCATGTCAGAAATAAGAAGCTCTTCACCGATGTATTTTTTTGCCATTGCTTCCGGTACGTTTCCTTTGCGGAATCCGTCTATTTCTAGATTACTGGAAAGGTGTTTGAATGACGCTGTTTCGAATGTTTCAAATGCACTCCAGGCAAGTTCGCCCTTCATTTCTACCATGCTTCCAGGAAGTTCGGTTATTTCAACTGTGTATTGTTCTGTAGTATTTTTTTGCATAATGTCGCCATTCTAGCACAGCGGATGCCGGAGGTCGACTGGTCGTATTAGAGGGTTTCGTGAAAGGAGGGGATGTCGGTTTCGGCGAGGCTTGCTTGGATTTCAGAGATTGATTGGGGTTCCGTTTTCGGAGAAGGCGTAATCGGAGTAATGACAGGAGGAGTAATAAGCATGTTCTTTTGGTATATCCAAAATGCACCAAACAAAAGCGCGATAATCAGGATGATGACAAGAGTCCACAGACGGTTTGTTTTTCGTTTCGGATAAAGAATTTCCTTGGGAATATATTCAAGCATCGTCTTGCCTGGGGTGGAGTTGTTCATGAGAATAGTATACCCCGTATAGCAAAAAATCCCCATACGGGATTTTGAGATGTTATTGATTCAATAGCGTGAGCTGAAGTGTCGAGATGCTTTCGATGATTGCGGTTCGCGCATCCTTAAGATTGTCCTCTGATGCCTTTGCGTGAGCACGGAGTGTCGTCACTGTGGCAGGTTTTGTGTCCACAGGTACTGCGGCAAACAGGTCAAGGTTCACTTTTGCGTTCATTAATGCTGTTTGTGCCAAGGCGAGCTTCGTATCTGAAACAGCAGTATCGATACCGTTTGTTCGAAGGCGATTGCTTGCTACCTGAACGCGCGTGTACATACTGTTTAGTGTACCGAGAAGCGTACGAAGATTGGTTTCGACATATTGCTTGCGCACGGTAAGCGGTGCATTTGCATTCGCATCAAAGAGTGCCTGTGGTGCTACGACAGCAGGTTTTGGCGTTTGTGCGTAGGAAATAGTACTAAAACCAATGATTCCAAGCGCGAGTGTAATTGTAGAAAGGATGTATTTCATCTCGTTGTATGTATTATATACCATAGAGACGAGCCAAATGGAAGAGTATTACTAACAAAAACACCCCTTTTGAAGGGGTGTTTTTGGAAGAAATTTACTTTTGATACTTTTCAGTATAGAGCTCTTGAGATTTAAGAATACATGCATGAGCTTCCGCCTTGTCTCCAATTGTGGGAATAGTCACCACTTTGTTTTGGATTTGTTTGTAGGTCAAAAAGAAGTGTTCGATTTCTTTGATAGTGTGAGCGTTCACATCAGAGAGATCTTGAACTCCATCAAAGCGAGGATCCTTTTCAGGGACTGCGATGATCTTGGCATCACTTTCTCCGTCGTCGATCATGTTCAATACTCCAACTGCGCGAACCTTAACAAGAATTCCTGGAGCGAGTGGGTAGGTAGTAAGGACTACTACATCCAAGGGATCTCCGTCTTCCCAGTGACTCTGTGGCATGAAGCCGTAGTCGAACGGGTAGTCTTGTGAAGTGTGCATTGCACGGTCGAGCATGATGAGACCAGTTTCTTTGTCGATCTCATATTTATTTTTTGATCCTTTCGGGATTTCAATAATAACGTTGATAATCTCTGGAGTATTTTTCCCTGCAGTAATATCGTGAAGCAAGTTCATATTATTCGTTTTCCTTTGTCGCGCCTGAGTCTTCGACGTCGGCGGATTCTTCTAATACGGGTTCGACTATTTCTTCCACGTCAGTTGTTGCTTCGTCCGCCGTAGTTTCAACGGAGGTGGATGCAAGATCTTTGAGAGAAACGAAGTCATCGCCCTCTACACTTTCTCCTTCTGTTGTCGCTTCAGCCTCTGTTCCCTTGATGTCGATTTTCCATCCGGTAAGTTTTGCTGCAAGACGCACGTTCTGACCACCTTTACCGATAGCAAGAGAGAGTTGGTCTGGAGTTACTTCAACACTTACTTTATGTTCTTCGTCATTGAGTTCAAGGTCGAGTACTTTTGCCGGAGAGAGAGACTTTTGTACGAATTCTGCTGCGTCCGGTGACCATTCGATGATGTCGATTTTTTCACCACTGAGTTCATTCATTACAGTTGATACGCGTACGCCCTTTTGACCGACACATGAACCCACCGGATCAATGTTTGCGTCCTCGGTATACACCGCGATCTTTGAACGACTCCCTGGTTCACGGGCGATAGCTTTGATCTCTACTACACCGCTCGCGATTTCAGGAGATTCCATTGCGAAAAGTTTTTCAAGGAATTTTGGATGAGTACGAGAGAGGCGAAGTGTTACGCCGCGAGGAGATTCTTCCACATGATAGAGGTATGCACGGATACGAGCACCGCGAACGTATCGTTCGCCGGGAATTTGTTCACTGACTGGAATAATACCGGTTGCGCGGTTGAAATCCACGAACACGCTTCCACGATCAATCTTTTGAACGTATCCAGAAACGATGTCACCTTCCTTCCCACCGAACTCTTCCATGATGCTTGAACGTTCCGCTTCGCGGATTCGCTGCATGATCACTTGCTTTGCTGTTTGTGCAGCGATGCGACCGAAATCGTCTTTTGGTTCGAGAGTAAATACAAGTTCGTCACCAATGCTAGCGCCTGCCTTCATCATTTGCGCGTCGGGAAGAAGAATATGTTTTTCTTCATTGAAGCGTTCGCGTTCGTCGGTATCGTCTTCAGGGATTTCTTCGTCTTCCGCGATAAATCGCACAAGCGTGTCATCCACGACGGTCTTTACCTGTTCAAATGCTACTGTACCGGCATCGAGGTCGATAGCCGCGCGGACCACCTGACCTTTCTTGCCGTATTCTTTCTTGTAGGCTGCAGCGAGTGATTGCTCAATCGCGTCAACGAGCTTGTCGCGACCGATACGTCGTTCGGTTTCGAGCTGCTCAAGTGCTAATTTTAATGCTTTGATGTCTAACATATATGTAATTGTTATTATTTTGTAATAAAAGCGGACAACATGCCCGCAAGTACCCTTGTTTTATATCATATTGCCCTTGTTTCCGCTATACATATATATAGTATGCGCTAGAAAATCATTATTTTAGGCTCATTTTATGAATAGACCCTTTACTTTTCAACAGTTTATCCACTTTTTGGTTGACATTTTGGTAAAAATAGGGGATACTATAGACAAACGAGAACTCCACGAAGGAGTCCTGTAAACCTTAAAAATCATATAGTAAATGAAAGCTACAACAAAATCGCAAATGCTTGTAAGACTTGCATTTGCTACTTATTTGTTCATAACTCCCGTTGTTTTGACTAGTTGTGAAAAAGAAGACCCGATTAAGCCTACTCCACCTCCTGTGGTTACGGTAAAATTGAGCACCAGTATTAAAGCTCTCCCTATTGATTTCAATAGTAGTAAGGTGAGTACTGTGCCATATTTCGGCAAGCTTGATATCACTATTACTACCAACATCGCTAGTACAGTGACCGCTTCGGTTCCAGCAGACAGTGTTTCTGTTTCTGGTAACAGTACAACGTTTACCTATCGTAACCTTACTGCTGACAAGTTTATAGAATTTGTTGCAGTAGCAGGAACTAATGACCGGGTAGTGGAAACTGCGACTATCAAAGTTACTCAGCCTACTGCTGATGAAAAAATGATCGTTGGGAAGTATAGAGAACTAAAGATGATAACAGAAGACTATGTTCCGCCGTTGTACGATAAGCTTGTGTGGGGACCAGGACCTCTTAGTAGTGAGATATCCACCTATGGTGCCGACAAAAGTCTCGTAATAGTAGAACCTAGGTATACACTTAATACGAAATGGAATATCTTTACTCAAGACGGTGTTCGCTATATTAAGCGCGGAGACGGGACGTTTACTGAAATTCTTGAAGAGTTAACTCCTACATACATGGTTATCTATACAAAGCTTACCAAAAAGCAAATTGATGCAGGATATAGATCTTCGAAAGTCACACTGATAAGAATTGAATAAATTCTTCAGATACATATTAAGACCACTTTAAAATTTAGAGTGGTCTTTTTTATTTTGTGGATAAGTATTGACTGATTGTATAGTTATGACAATTAAAAGAGTGTATACTTATGACAATATCAATTTATATAATTATTAATAGATGAAACAATATTTTTTACTTACCGTACTTGCAATGATTGCTCTAAGTTCTACACTGTTTT
>Ga0247817_10001347_pt1 | contig 12929 bp, 7 predicted proteins | sample UWRJL212509R1_FD_178010 | JGI IMG/M metagenome (GOLD analysis project Ga0247817, IMG submission 178010) | Plant litter microbial communities from Arlington Agricultural Research Station in Wisconsin, United States - UWRJ-L212-509R-1 | ecosystem: Environmental > Terrestrial > Plant litter >... | reverse complement strand
CAGGGGGTAGCGCTATTGAAACTGGATTGGTAAAGAATTATTTGGTCCAATAAAAAAGCGCCTTTGATTTGATCAAAGGCGCTTTTTGCTGTTGCAAGGTGTTGTTAAAAATCGATCGAAATCAGCCCATTGTAATTATTTGATAAACAGTAAATTAAATCGTTTTTACAGCTGTTTTTCCTGACGAATAAGTCTGTTGCAAAGTGTTGCATGTTTAAACATTCAATATGCGTAAAATACTTATTATCAAAAGCCTGCAAAAAATGGCGTTGCGAGTGTTGCAATGTGTTGTATGTTTTTCTGCAACAGCAAGCAAATGTTTTTAAGCTTCTACCGCATCATAAACAATCACTTTTTCCCAAAGCGGACTGCACTCTTCAACAAATTTAAGGTGGATAGGGTCGTCCTGGTAAGCTTTCTGCCCGGCAACGTCGCTAAAGCGCATTAGCTCAGAAACAGACCAGCTGTTATCAACAACGTCGCGTTTTTCGGTACTGGCTACTACGCCTACATGCAACTCACGCACAGTTTTAATTTTACCCAGGCTTTTAACACCGGCTATCAGTTTATCCAGATCTGCTTTTGACGTTGGATTTTTTAACCAGAATAATACATGGTGAACTACCGGATATTTATCCGCTGCGCTATTTGTTGACATGGCTGATACTGCTGTACCTGCAGCCAAAGCGGCTGTGGTGGTTATAAATTTTCTTCTGTTGGTTGATTTCATAAAGGCATTAACTATTCCCTAAAATACTTCTTATTTTGATATACTCACCAACACACTCGCGTGCGGCGCAATTGATCGCGACAATACTGCATCGTTTTGCGTAGTGGTAGCGCCGCTCCATAGTTCTTTTACCTTCACTTTTCCGCTCAAGCCAAGGTCCTTCAGGTTTACAGATATAGTGCTTGCCTCCTTATCGCCAATATTGAACAAGGCTACATAACGCTCGCCGGTTTTGCTATCGCGGGATGTAATGGCAACTTGTCCGTTTGCCATAAATAATTGCTTAACATCAGTGCCATCGCGGTGCATTTTTAATACATCCTTGTTGTTCAGAAGCGATAGGGTAAAGGCATCATTAGAAGGCATATCACCCCCAAACATCAACGGCGACCGGAAGATGGTAAAAAATGTCATGAGCGAAACCTGCTCATCTTTGGTCAAGCGGGTCATGCGGTCAACGCCACGCTCACCACGCACTGCAATGCGGCCAAGCGGGATCATATCGCAATCTGGCCAGGTGCCGGGAGCAATGTAAGCGTACCAACCTTTAGCGGCCACATTCATTAAATGCACCAGGTCTTTCCAAATATCCCAAACATCATCAACCATGCGCCACATGTTGGCGTGCTCTTTTACATGGTCCGCCTTGTCAATCGGCGTTTCGCCTGGCGAGGTGCTTAGTACTATTGGTCGGCCGGTTTTGTCAATCGCTTTGCGAATCAGTTCGATCTCGCCTTGATGGTAGGGGCGTGACAGGTCGTCTATTTTTATAAAATCTACACCCCAAGATGCGTAAAGCTCCATTATAGAGTTGTAGTATTCTTGCGCGCCGGGTTTATCAGCCAGTACGGTATAATTATCTCTTAGCCATTTGCATTGTAATTCTGTGGTATAGATCTTATCAGCAGTGATGCCGTTAGCGCCTTTTATCGGCAGTTTTTCATTAACCGCTTTAACCGGTACGCCACGCATAATATGGATGCCAAACTTTAAGCCTTTACTGTGCATGTAATCAGCCAACGGTTTAAAACCTTTGCCATTTGCAGATGATGGGAAGCGTTTGGTTGATGGGAGATACCTGCCGTATTCATCCATTACATAAATAGGATCCGTTTGGTTGTAGCCGCCCGCTTTATCGTTCTCTACAAACCAGCGGATATCTACCACAATATATTCCCAACCCGATTTTTTTAAGTTAGCCGCCATATAATCTGCATTGGCTTTCACCTCGGCCTCGGTAACGGTTGGGCCGTAGCAATCCCAGCTGTTCCAGCCCATTGGCGGGGTTTGTGCCCAGCTTTTAAAATTTGATTTGGTTTGTGCAGAAGCAGCTGTTAACGTTGTGGCAAAAAGAGCCAATGCGATGGCGGTTTTTCTAAGACGGATAGATACCATAAGGATGGTTAAATTGGTTTTTACCAAAACTATATATTAATAGTTGATTGGGCAAGAAAAAGCTTGAAGTGGTAACTATACACATATTGTGTCGCTTGGTGAGTCCCTCGCTCTTGGCTTGCCCCGCTAAGGCCGCGGAGGCCTTCTTCTTTTTTCTTGATAAAAAAGAAGCAAAAAATCAAGTCAGCAGAAATGCTTCTTTGCCGCACTTTGCCTTTACCCTGCAAAACGCAATGCGCCGCGGCTACGTTACGTTGCGGCGGACTAACTTATCTTTTCATTAACCTGTAACCGCAACGTTCCTGATGCCTTTCCCCGCACACAAGTCCACCAGCGCATTGCGTTTTCTCCCGAAGCTTATCTGCTGACAAATTGCGTTTCTATAAATAATATTGCGTTTCCTTTTATTGTTTTATTGTGCAATATGATGTCATTTTGATGAATTCGTCAGCCGCGCAGCTTCGGAAAGGAGCAGGTAAAACTGCTGGCCTGTGCGGCGGCAAGGGGCATGGTAAATTTTTGCTGAAGCGGGAGCCTGTGCGACAAATGGGACAAAAAGATTACAGCCCGTGGTTTTACCTGATCGTGGGTAAAGGCCTTGAGCGAAAGAAGCATCGTGGCTGACTTGATTTTTGTTTCTTTTCATCAAGGAAAAGAAAATAGAACACATGGCAAGCCAAGTGCGAAAAGGCCCTAAGCGAAAAGAATAATAGTGATTGTCTTGATTTATTCGCAGTTTTTCGTTTCTAAAGGTACCCATGAGCTTGCTGCGAGCGATTTTGGTTCTTTCATCAAGGAAAAGAACACAGAACTCACTCATTAAAAGTACATAACATGAGCTATTATCGCTGCATCTCCGGCTTCATTTCATAAACCGCACCCTCATTACCGAAATCATAAAGCTTTACCAGTTTTTGCCTTTGCATAACATGGTCAAGATTGATCAATTCGGGGTTTTCCAGCTTTTCAAACCAGATGAGGTAGTAGTGCGGTACCTTATAAAACTCCGCAATTTTATTGGGAAAGAAACGGTGAGGCAGATTCTTGCAGCGTATTCCCGAAGTAAAGTAAGCAGCTTCGTTTGCGTCAGAAAAAATGGGGATGCCGGGCTTATAGATATGCTTGTTGTTCTCTAAAAAGACCACAAATTTTGATTCGTTCCACTCATCATCGGTATAACCCGGATTGCCGTAATCGTGCTGATCATGGTACCGATCGCCATCTGCATAAGCTTCGTTGGCTATAAATATTACCATCAGTATGCTGAAGGCCCAGTTAACTACCCGTTTCTTTTGTGCATTAAAACGAATGTTTCTAAATGCGGTTAACACCCACGCCGTAAGACTCCAAATTAACGGAATCACCATTGGCGACAGCAGCCTTGGATTAATACGCTCATATCGCGAAAAAGTGGATGATACGATAATAAACAACCCATAAATAAGGCCAAAGCTAAGCGCGATATTTTCATACGATGACATTTTGCCGCGTATAAGCTGATAAACAAGCATGCCGGTAAGAGACAGTAAAACTAACCACGCCAATGGAAAAGATACCACGGCATAATGCTCCGGCGCAATGTTTAACCATTCGGCCACAACAGTACCAAAATAATAAACGTTCTCGCTGAATGGCGTTAAAGATGGCTCACGGGGGCCGGTCATGGTTTTGGTGAGCAGCGCGTTTCGCATCAGGTTTAGTACCAACAGCGAACAGGCAACCAGTCCATAATTTAAAAGGTGAATGGCTTTTCTTTTTATATCAAGATTGCGGTCAAAAAATATAATAAAGCCGCCTGTACCTATTATTGTCACCCCCGCATAGCGTGTTATAGTACTCATAGCTGCAATAAATGCCGCCACCAACAACCATGTGATGGAGCGCGTAAGCATGTATTTTCTGAAAATCGCCATGAAAACAACACTTAGCAATATGAACAAGGTTTCAGACCACAAATAGGTATATATCTGCAATAGGGCAGGGCTTAGCATAATGGCAACCAGCACCAGGCATTTGTATAATCGCGAGGTTACAGTAAAGCGATCCATTATCCATCCGCATAAATAAAGCAATGTGGCAAACATTAATCCATTTAATATCGGACCCGCGGTGAAAGGATCAACCCGGGTAATAAATGTTACCGCTGCCAAAAACGTAGGATAAAATACCGGAAAATCAACCAGCGGTAAGCCGTTAAACGTGATAAGTGCGCCCTCGTCAACCAAACTACGCGCGGCACTGGTATACATAATAGAATCAGGAGAAACGCCTATGCCACCGTAAGCGGTATAAAGCTGTATAATAACAAAACCTGCAATGGCAGCTATTAAAGAATCAATATTTTGAAAGTTGCGGGATAATTGCATTCAAATTGTTTTAAGGTTGAAAAGTTTAGCTAAAACATCACTCGTTTAGGTATTGGTAAATACCCATAACTTACAACATTCAACACACAACCTTGCAACTATTCTATCAGATCCAGTACAGTACTTATAGGCTGATCGCTGTCAATTAAAATGCCTTTTACACCTGCAGCGGTGCCGGCTTCAACATCACGTTCGCGGTCGCCAATAAAGTAAGATTGTGCCGGATCTATATTGTATTTTTCAATGCCTTTAACCAATAAACCCGGTTTAGGTTTGCGGCAATCGCAATCACCGGTAAAATCAGGGTGGTGGGGGCAGTAAAAAAAATCGGTAAACTGCACATCATGAGCGCTGTAGTCGTCTCTTAATTTCTGATGCATTTTAGCGAGCTCTTCTTCGCTATACCAGCCTTTTGCCAGGCCACCCTGGTTAGTAGCGACGATAAGTAAGTAACCACGATCTTGCAATTCTTTCAAAGCTGCAAAATTATCCAACACTTCAAAATCTTCAATACGGCGAATATAATCGCCCATTTCGTGGTTCAATACGCCATCGCGATCTAAAAAAACGGCTTTATTCTTTTGGGGCATTTGTGTTATTTTTTGCAAAGTTAGTAAATATTGCAAGTGTGCCAGTCCGAACATAGTAATCGCATCAAAAACATAAAAAGTATTACGTTATTGGGCTTTTAGGCTTTATTTTATTAATTTAGGATAGATTATAGAGGTAAATAGGGGTTGATTAACAAATTAATTAGTTGATTTGTTTTTTACATTTTGTTAATAATAAGTGTTTTTTGTTAAAAATATTATAATTATAACGCTTATAGATGCAATATCATTTAACATTATCAAAAAAGTTTAATGATGTTTTAAATTGCCTGTTAAATTCTCTATTTTCGTAATTACACCATATACCATTTTTTTAACGGTTTAATTTTTGAGATGAATCAAACTGATTGCGACCAGGGCCTGTATAGACCAGAATTTGAACACGACTCGTGCGGTACGGGATTTATAACCAATATTGACGGACATAAAACCAACCAAATAATTGATGATGCGCTTACCATGTTGGAAAACATGGAGCATCGCGGTGCATGTGGCTGCGACCCCGACTCGGGCGACGGCGCAGGTATTTTAATGCAAATACCGCATGAATTTTTTATGGAAGAATGCTCAGACCTTGAGATCAGTTTGCCACAACCCGGCGAATATGGTGTAGGGATGCTTTTCCTGCCAAAAGATTCTACATTAAAAAAAGCCTGCCGTACCATTATTGATAACGCTATTGACAAATTAGGTTTACAAAAGCTGGGTTTTCGCAAACCGCCGGTAGATTCATCGGTAATTGGCGAAACGGCCCGCAGTGCCGAACCTGATATTGAACAGTTATTTGTTTCAAGGCCACATTCAATTACTAATGTTGATGATTTTGAGCGCAAGCTTTATGTACTGCGCCGCTACATTAATAAAGTAGTAACCGAAACGCTTCCAGGTGCACGTAACAGCTTTTATTTCCCTTCATTCTCTTGCAAGGTAATTATCTATAAAGGCCAGTTAACTACCTACCAGGTGCGACAGTATTATGCAGATCTTCGTGATCCGCGTATGGCATCAGGCCTGGCTGTGGTTCACTCACGTTTTTCTACCAATACTTTCCCATCATGGAAACTGGCTCAGCCGTTCCGCTTAATTGCGCATAATGGCGAGATCAATACCTTAACCGGTAACCTTAACTGGTTTTACTCGGGCTTAAAATCATACGCTTCGAGCTATTTCAGTGCAGAAGAAATGGAAATGTTATTGCCTGTTATTGATAACAATCAGTCTGACTCTGCATGCTTGGATAACATCATCGAGATCTTACAACATACCGGTCGTTCACTTCCGCATGTTATGATGATGCTGATACCTGAAGCATGGGATGGTAACGAGCAAATGGACCCGATCAAAAAGGCGTTTTACGAGTTCCACGCTACGTTGATGGAGCCATGGGACGGCCCGGCTGCTATTAGCTTTACAGATGGCAAATTGGTTGGCGCTGTGTTAGACCGTAATGGTCTGCGTCCGTTACGTTATTCAATAACCAATGATGGCCGCGTAATCGCAGCTTCAGAGACAGGCGCTATCAAGATCGACCCTAAAACTATCATCAAAAACGGTCGTTTACAGCCGGGTAAAATGTTATTGATTGATACCGAACAAGGTATGATCATTACGGATGAAGAAATTAAACAACAAATAGCATCGCGCCAGCCTTATGGCCGTTGGTTAGAGAACTATAAAATTAAATTAGAAGATCTTGCCGAGCCGCGTATTGCGTTTACTGATCTGAGCGCTGATGCAATATTCAAATATCAGCAGGTGTTTGGTTACAGCCGCGAGGATGTAGAAACCATTATTAAACCAATGGCGCTTGATGGTAAAGAACCTATTGGCTCTATGGGTACCGATGTGCCGCTGGCTATCCTGTCAGACAAACCTCAGCACCTTTCAAGTTATTTCAAACAATTCTTTGCACAGGTTACCAATCCACCAATCGACCCGATACGCGAGCGTTTGGTAATGAGCCTGTCTACCTTTATAGGTAACAACGGCAACTTGCTTGATGAGGATAAAATGCATTGCCATTGCGTAACGTTGAAACATCCGGTGCTTAAAAACCACCAGTTGGAGCGTATCCGCAGTATTGATACCGGCATGTTCCATGCTAAAACGCTGCAAACTTATTTTAATGCTGATGGCAACCCTGGTTCTCTACAAAAAGGCATTGAGCGTGTTTGCCGTTATGCTGAAGATGCTGTGGCTGATGGATTTGAAGTATTGATCCTTTCAGACCGTGCGCTGGATTCAGAGCATGCGCCAATACCTTCTTTACTGGCGGTATCTGCTGTTCATCACCACTTGATCAAAAAAGGTTTGCGTGGTGCCGTAGGTATCATTGCAGAATCTGGCGATGTTTGGGAAGTACACCATTTTGCCTGTTTGCTGGCATTTGGTGCTACTGCCATTAACCCATACATGGCGCAGTCTACAATAGAGAATTTAAAAGCCACCGGTGCACTTGACACCAAACTGGATAAAAAATATTTGCTCAAAAACTACGTTAAGTCTGTAAATGATGGCTTGTTGAAGATATTCTCTAAAATGGGTATATCTACCTTACAATCATACCACGGTTCGCAGGTGTTTGAGATCTTAGGTTTAAACAAAGATGTAGTTAACAAATACTTCTGCGGTGCGGTTACCCGCATTGGCGGCCTTGGTTTAGACGAGATCGCTCGTGAAGCACTGTGCAAACACAAAATGGGCTTCACCAAGCAAAGCGAAAGCAAGTTGCTTCCTGAAGGCGGTATTTACCAGTGGAAACGCCGTGGCGAAGAACACTTGTTTAATCCAACTACCGTTCACTTGTTGCAGCATGCTACTCGCAGCGGCAGCTATGATGTTTATAAAAACTACGCTAAAGCAGTTAACGAGCAAACAGAAAAGCATTATACCATCCGTGGTTTGCTTGATTTTGTTCATCACCGCGAGTCTATTTCAATTGATGAGGTAGAACCGGCAGAAAGCATCATGAAGCGTTTTGCTACAGGTGCGATGTCGTTTGGTTCAATATCGCATGAGGCTCACAGCACGCTAGCAATTGCCATGAACCGCATAGGTGGTAAAAGTAATACCGGCGAGGGTGGAGAAGATGAACTACGCTACACGCCGCTTGAAAATGGTGATTCAATGCGTTCTGCTATCAAGCAGGTAGCATCAGGTCGTTTTGGTGTAACATCAAACTACCTTACCAATGCTGATGAGTTGCAGATAAAAATGGCGCAAGGTGCAAAACCTGGCGAAGGCGGGCAGTTACCGGGCCACAAGGTTGACGACTGGATTGCGAAAACCCGTCACTCTACGCCTGGTGTTGGTTTGATATCGCCGCCACCGCACCATGATATTTATTCTATTGAAGATTTGGCGCAGCTGATCTTCGACCTTAAAAATGCTAACCGCCAGGCGCGTATCAACGTTAAATTGGTATCAAAAGCAGGTGTAGGCACAATTGCCGCAGGTGTGGCAAAAGCACACGCCGATGTTATTTTGATTGCCGGATATGATGGTGGTACGGGTGCATCGCCAATAAGCTCTATAAAACACGCTGGTTTGCCTTGGGAACTTGGCTTAGCCGAGGCACACCAAACGCTGGTTAAAAATAAACTGCGCAGCCGCGTGGTGTTACAAACAGACGGTCAGTTAAAAACCGGTCGCGATTTGGCTATTGCCTGTTTAATAGGCGCTGAAGAGTGGGGTGTTGCTACTGCAGCCCTTGTTGCAGGTGGTTGTATAATGATGCGTAAATGCCATTTAAATACCTGCCCTGTAGGTGTTGCTACGCAAGACCCTGAATTGCGCAAATTATTCTCTGGTAAACCTGAGCATGTGGTAAACCTGTTTAAGTTTATGGCTGAGGAAATGCGCGAGATAATGGCTGAATTAGGTTTCCGTACCATTAACGAAATGGTAGGCCGTATCCAGTTCCTGAAAGTAAAAGATGGCGTTAAAAGTTGGAAAGCCAGCAAAATAGACCTGTCGGGTATATTGCATCCGGTTACTTTTGATAAAAACTCTACGCTTTATAACAGCGAGCAGCAGGATCATGGCATGTCAGCTATCATAGACTGGAAGCTTTGGGAAGATGCAAAACCTGCATTGGCCGATAAAACTCCGGTATTTGGCAGCTACGATGTTAAAAATACCGACCGTACTATTGGCGCGTTATTATCAAACGAGATATCAAAAATTTATGGTTCAGCCGGATTGCCGGATAATACCATCAATTATAAATTTAAAGGCTCTGCCGGTCAAAGTTTTGGTGCATTCTCAACTAAAGGTGTTTCCTTCGAGTTGGAAGGCGAAGCAAATGACTATGTAGGCAAGGGTTTATCAGGTGCGCAATTAGCTATTTATCCTGATGCTACAGCGACTTTTGTACCTGAAGACAATATTATTATTGGTAACGTAGCGCTTTATGGTGCAACAGCGGGAGAGTTGTTTGTAAGAGGTATGGCAGGCGAACGTTTCGCTGTGCGTAACTCAGGCGCTACAACAGTAGTTGAAGGTGTAGGCGACCACGGTTGCGAGTATATGACAGGTGGTATAGCGCTTATATTAGGTAAAACAGGCCGCAACTTTGCAGCCGGTATGAGTGGTGGTATAGCCTGGGTATATGATGTTGACGGTACTTTTGCCGAAAACTGCAATACTGAGATGGTTGACCTTGATCCGTTGAGCACTAAAGATGAAGAGCAAATTGGCGAGTTACTGCGCAAGCACGTTAGCTTAACAGGCAGCAAGCTGGCACAGGATATCCTTAAAAACTGGAGCGCTGTATCTGACAAGTTCATCAAGGTGTTCCCTAGAGAGTACAAGAAAGTTATTGAAAAATTAGAATTACAATCAGTTAATTAATAGATGGGAAAAGTTACAGGTTTTCAGGAGTATGACAGGAAACTCCCTGCCAAATTACCACCTGCAGAACGTATTAAGAATTATAACGAATTTGAAAGTTTGTATTCTGACGAAGAGTTAAACAAGCAATCTGCCCGTTGCATGGATTGCGGCATTCCGTTTTGCCATAATGGTTGCCCGCTGGGTAATATTATTCCGGAGTTTAACGATGCCGTTTATAACAAGGATTGGGAAGAAGCTTATCAGATCTTATCATCAACCAATAATTTCCCTGAGTTTACCGGCCGTATTTGCCCTGCACCTTGCGAATCTGCCTGTGTGTTAGGTATTAACAAACCACCGGTAGCAATTGAGGAGATTGAGAAGCATATCATCGAGATTGCTTATCAAAAAGGTATGGTTAAACCAACCGCTCCGTTAATTAAAACAGGTAAAACGGTATCGGTTGTTGGTTCAGGTCCTGCGGGTTTGGCTGCTGCTGCGCAGTTAGCTAAAGCCGGGCATGAGGTAACTGTTTATGAGCGCGACGACAAAGTTGGTGGCTTGTTACGTTACGGCATTCCTGATTTTAAACTGGAGAAAAATGTGATCGACCGTCGCGTAGAAGTGATGGAGAAAGATGGTATTATATTTAAAACCAATGTTGAGGTTGGTAAAGATATCTCTGCCGAAGATCTGGTACGCAACAGCGATGCTGTGGTTTTAGCAGGTGGCTCAACTATACCGCGTAACCTGCCGGTGCCGGGGCGTGAGTTAAAAGGTGTTTATTTTGCTATGGAGTTTTTAAAGCAGCAAAACAAACGCGTAGGTAACTCGCCTATCAATGTAGAAGATATTTTAGCTACAGGTAAAGATGTGGTGGTAATTGGCGGTGGTGACACCGGTTCTGACTGCGTTGGTACATCTAATCGCCAGGGAGCAACGTCTGTAAAGCAGTTTGAAGTGATGGTACAGCCGCCTTCAGAGCGTACGGCGCACATGCCATGGCCAACTTATCCAATGGTATTAAAAACCACGACATCACATGAGGAAGGCGTTGAGCGTTTTTGGGGTGTCAATACAAAAGAGTTTTTAGGCGACGAGAATGGCGAGCTTAGAGCATTAAAAGTTAGCGACGTAAGTTGGGAATTGGATGTTATGGGCCGCCCGATTAAATTTGCCGAAGTAGCAGGTTCTGAGCGTGAGATACCTTGCCAAAGGGTGTTCCTGGCAATGGGTTTTGTTAATCCGCAGTTTGAGGGTATGCTGGATAATTTAGGTGTGGATGTTGATGCGCGCAAAAATGTTGACGCCAAAGAAGGCGTTTACCGCACCAACGTAAGCAAAGTGTTTGCAGCCGGCGATATGCGCCGTGGACAATCATTAGTGGTGTGGGCAATATCAGAAGGCCGCGAATGCGCGCGCAAAGTTGATGAGTTTTTAATGGGCCATTCTGTTTTAGAAAGCAAAGACTCAATTGATCAATTTCACCAGGTATTTCATTCCTAACCAGAATCCCTGAAACCCTAAGGGTATTATAAATAGTGAATCCTCTTTCGTTTAAGCGAAAGAGGATTTTTTTATATAGCATTTATTAGTAATTTGTTAAATAATGACAGAGATTTTTCCAACATCGTATTCTACGCTGGCAGAAAGCGGCTTAGCCAACATGGTTTCTGATAGGTATAAACTTGATGTAACCGAATGTAAATTGATAGCAAAGGGTGTTGGAGATACCTATCTTATAAATTCAAAAAGTGGCAAACTTATATTGCGTGTATACCGCTGTTCCCACCGCACTTTAAATCATATACAAGCAGAAGTAGAACTGCTGCTTGCCCTAAAGCAAAGCAATGTGTCAATATCTTATCCCATTGAAGACACTTACGGGGAATATATACAAGCCCTTAACGCCGCTGAAGGTGTAAGACATGTTGTATTGTTTAGTTACGCGCAGGGAGAATCTGTGCATAATTTAAATGATAAGCAGTTGCGTGAATTAGGGCGGCAAATGGCGCTTTTCCATAATACATCAGCTCATTTAAAGTTAAAAAACGAACGTTGGACTTTTGATTTAGACAATACGCTTTATAAACCGCTGGAGATTTTAAAAGGTGCTTATTCTACAGATGCCGAAGGATACGCATGGTTGCAGGGCGCGGCCGATAAGGTTAAAGATAAATTGAATAAGTTAAATTCAACAAATTTTTCAAAAGGGTATTGTCATTATGATTTTCTTCCAAAAAACTTTCATTTTGATGGAGACGCGGTTACTTTTTTTGATTTCGACTTTTTTGGATACGGGTATCTAGTAAATGACATAATGAGCTTTTGGCAACATCTTTGCCTGGATGTTCATTTCAATAAAATTACCCAAAGCGAAGCGGATAAATCTTATAAAATTTTTCTTGAATCTTATTGTGAATTACGCCATCTAACTAAAGCTGAATTAGAAGCCGTACCGTATTTAAGTTTGGGATTTTGGCTTTTTTATTCAGCATTTCACACAACACACGATCAATTTTACGCTTACGTGCAGCCGGCGCATTTAAAGCTACGCACCAACATGATAAAACAATTAATGGAGCGTTACTGGTAATAGCGTAAATTAGGTTATTAATTTTCAGCGTTTTCCGATTAGTCAGGCATTCATCCAAGTCTTCTACTGGTAGACGGGACTATCTCCATGCCCCCAATATATACCCCATTAGCGTAAGTGCAACTACAACATAAAATCCATTTATAAAAATGTGTTTCCAGCTGCGCAACTCAAATAAACTGTGAATTGCAATGGCAGAGAAACCCCATATACCAGCCAAAAATCCGGCTATAGCGCCCCATGCAGCGTCCGTTTTTGCATCAGCGAGGAAGCAGGCCAGGTTGGCAGCCATAATAAGCGAGAAAAGCCCGGTAAAGCCAAATATTTTAGCTTGATTGGCGACCTTAAGCTCTTCCTCCTTCAGCTTACTTTCTTTCATCCAGGCGTTGCCAAATACT
>Ga0247817_10001341_pt1 | contig 12952 bp, 11 predicted proteins | sample UWRJL212509R1_FD_178010 | JGI IMG/M metagenome (GOLD analysis project Ga0247817, IMG submission 178010) | Plant litter microbial communities from Arlington Agricultural Research Station in Wisconsin, United States - UWRJ-L212-509R-1 | ecosystem: Environmental > Terrestrial > Plant litter >... | reverse complement strand
ATAATTCCGAGTTTCAATATGTTATCCGCGGCGAAAAAAGCGGCTATCTGTTTTTATTTGATGCCCGTACCATTGGGGCAGACAGGGTAGCTGTACTTGATCTGACAACAGGTAAGGAGCTTTGGAATTCAGAAGCTTATCAGGACCTATTAGATAAAAAAGAAGCTGAAGCCGATATAGAAACAGTAAAATACATTAATGAGCTGGACGCTTTTTTAATTGCGCAGCGCGGCGGTATAAGCATGGTAGAAGCCAAAACAGGCAAGCAAATCTGGAACACCAAAACCTTTAAAGGCAGCGTAGGCAAATATGTTTATGATAAGGCAACTAACCAGATACTGATGCTTAACTACAAGCCCACATTTTGGTCGGCATTGTTTTCATCTTTTAAAAACCAGTTGGTTAAAATTAATGCATTAAACGGAGAGATTATCTGGGATACAGAGTTTAGAGGAACAATAGAAAAGAAACTGATTACCCGCGAACCATTGCTTGATCTGACAATTAAAGGTGACAAGCTTTATTTATGGTTGGATGGTTTGCAGGCATTTGATATGAGTACCGGTAAAAAGCTTTGGGATGTAGCTTATGAAAATGATCTGGAAAAAACAAAAAGCGGCTTTTTAGGCAGAGGCAGCAAGGGCGTATATGGTGCGCTGGCGCAACCGGTTTTTACGGCTGACGCGGTTTACCTGGCTATGTTTGCCAATGGTAATAAAACCAAGTTTATTGAAAAGCATGATCTGGCTACCGGCAAATTGCTTTGGACATCAGAAAAAATAACAGGAGCTTATTGCTTGCCGCATATTTATGTTACCGGCGATAAGTTGATGGTACAGGTAGGTGGCAAAGTAGAGGTGCAGGAAATTAGCACCCGTCGCGGTGCCAATGGCACGGTTACCAGTTATAAAATATCAAACGAGTACATGAATCAGAAAAATGGCCTTTTGGCATTGAATGCAGGTACAGGGCAATCTTTATGGCGATCTGATAAGTTTGACAAGCGCATAACCGATATGGTGATACACCAGGATAAAACCGTTTTTGCAGGCGACGGTGACGAGTTTTTTGCTTACGATATTGCTACAGGTAACCAAAAGTTTGTAGTAAAGCACAATGATGCCAAAGTTGGCAAAGCCACGGACGTAATTGATTTTGGAGATGATGTGGTAGTGATATCAGAAAAAGGATTGGCCAGCTACAAAAAGGGTGATGGCACTCGCAACTACGCTACCGCAAAGCTGTCAGAAATAACCAATTTTTATCTGGTTGGCGACAATTATTTTCTGCAGAGCCAAAACGATTCAAAAAACATTATTTACGGTATAGACATGACTACCGGCGAAATGAAAGGATCTGTTACCTCTAAAGGCAAAGGCGGCAGCCCAAAATATGGCGATGGTATTGACATTACCGATGACGGAGAATTCATATTTGCTTTTAACGGTAAAAAAGTAGAGAAGATAAAGGTGAATAATTAAGCGTTTACCAATTCATTCCTTGGGTTATTTCAATTGTAAAAAGGCCGGAAGAGTTTTTCTTCCGGCCTTTTTACAATTGGATTTAATTTTCAGTCTGCCTGCATTTTAAAGCCTTAGAGCAGTAGGTATATATACCCATTAAATAGCGAAACTATCCTTATTGATTGCCGTAGCGATTAGCGTCAACTTTGAATTATAAAAAATAATCTCCAATGACAACACACCTATTTAAAGTTTTTAAACCGGTTTTCTTTTTTATGATGGGCCTATGCGTTTTTATGGCTTGCAAAAAAGACAATGTAAACAGTCCGGCTACTACGGCAGAAATTCCGCAGGTAACCAGTATTCAACCTAAAAACCCGCAACCCGGCGATGTGGTTACTATTACAGGAACAGGTTTTGGTACTACAGCTACTGATGTTAAAGTAACTATCGGCAGCAAAACCTTAACCTTATCATCTGTTACCGCTACAGAAATTAAATTTACTATACCTGCAGATCTTACTTCGGGCGATCTGGCGGTAGCTATTAAAGAAGTTAAAGCAGCAATAAAAGATCCCGCGGGCGTAGCTATAACAGTTACACCGAAAGCCAGCACGGCACCAACCTTTACGGCAATGGCGCCAACCAGCGGCAAAACTGGCGACGTTGTAACATTAACAGGCACCAACTTTAGCACCCTGGCCAGCGATAATAAAGTGTTTTTTGCAACCAATACAGGCGGTACGGTAGTGCTCGGAACAATTAAAACCGTTACAGCTACGCAAATAACGGTTGAAGTACCTGCCAGCGCTATTACCGGCGGAATATTGATTGATGTTAAAGGTACCAATGCTATCCCGACAACAGGTTTTAGCACCACTTTTACAGTAAATACTACAACAGGTGGGGGCACCAGCAGCGTTGCATATATCAACAGCAAAAGCGGCAACCTTAACTTTAGTAAAATAGCTACTTCTACTAACGAGATAGGAGAGATGTTTTATGATAAGGTTAAAAATTACATTTACTACAGCGATTACAGTTTGCTTACCCAAACAGGCGACAAGGTTTACAAGCAAGACCCTACAGGTAATAACCCCGCAGTTGTTTTAACTAGCGATGCACGTATAAATAAAATTGTTAAACTAGCTACAGATGCGGCGGGTAATGTTTACGCCCTTAAATATGAGGAAGGCCCAAGTTATTACTCTATCTATAAAATAAGCCCTGACGGTGCTACAGTTACCGAAATAATCAAGCGTTTTGAAATGGGTGCCAATGGCTCAAGCTATTATTTCTTCTATGTAAACGCCGCTAACGAGATCTGCATTCGCCCGGATTATAAAGTTACGCAAGACGGTAAGATAGTAAGTTCGGGTACTGCGCTGTTTGGACTTCAGCAACTGACTGGTGGTGGTTTCTATAACAACGGAACTGCCTATTTAGCCCAAACCACCAACAATACATCAGAAGCTAATAAAACCAAGTTTATAAAATGGAACCTGGCTAACGGATCAGTAGCCGATGCAGGCTTTACACTTCAGGATCTGTATAACACAGACGATCCCACGCTTTTTAGCTCAAACGGCAAAATATCAAAACTAAAAATCGCGGTTGATGACAGTGAGAATGTCTACACCATTATGGATCACACGTATCAAAGCGGACAGATAACCAATACATGGATGATCCGTAAAGCCAAAAGCGGAAGTACAGCATCTACGTTGCTGGGCACTTTCTCTATCAAATTCCCAAGTCTTGATCTGACTGACTACACAGCTGCCGTAATATTTGTATCAGATGCCCGCGGTAACTTGTACATAAAGGCCAACCAAAAAGATATCATCAGAATAACGCAGTAATTCGCATACCTCCCTTGGCGCTCCAGGCGCCGCCTCGTCCGTTCTACGGGCGGGGCCGGGGGAAGGGAGGCTTATAACAACATTTCACATCAAATAATAATATCATGAAAAAAGCAATTTTAAGTATTTTAACTGTAGCAGTACTATTTACATCAGCCTGCAAAAAAGACAACAGTAACGTTACCACTACAGGTGCAGCTGCAACGGTAACAGCCGGCAACTACGGTTTTGACGGTTCTGCAAGCCTGGGTAAATTCTCATCAACCAAAGCGGGTATTACACAAACAACCGCGGCCGGTATAACAACTTTTACTATTAGCGCTATTAAAGATGGCAGCAACGAATCTATCAGCCTTGTGTTGCTTAAAAAAGCCGCGGTTGGTAAAGTGCAGTTTGGTCCAACGCTGGCCAATGGCGGTATCATCATCAGTAAAGATTACACTAAAGCAGGTGATGGTGCGGTTAACTATTCTACTGATAACAGCGGTACCATGGCCGGTGGTGGCGAAGTGAATTTTACAAAAGTGGATGGTAACAGTGTAGAAGGTACGTTTTACGCCGTTGCTTACAACAACGCCCGCAAAGAGGCATTTGTTGAGCAAGGTACTTTTAAAGGCAGCATACAATAACTCTTTAAGGTTAAAAGCCATTTTCCTATTAGGCAAGTGGCTTTTTTTTTGCGCATTGTCAAATACTTTTGTTACTATTAAATACTTAATTCTTAGCCTTTGGTAAACCGGTATATGCCTTATAATCAGTTTGTAAAAACTTTTATACTCCTTGCTTTCTGTGCGTTACCCTTTGTTTCAAAAGCGCAAAATGCCGACGCGGCAAAAAAAATAACCGCAAATCTTGCCGCTGAGCGCGATCCGGTTAAAAAGATGGCGCTATACCTTGATATGCTTGATGCCATCGGTGATTATGATTCTGTAAATACCGAAAAGTACGCTAAAGAAGCACATCTATTTGCAGATAAGCTTAAAGATAAAAAATCAAATGCGGAGGTATACAGGCAGCATGGTATAATGTACATGTCGTTTAACAATATCCCCAAAGCCTTGCAGCAACTTAATAAAGCTTTGGAAATTACTATATCAATTAAAGACAGGATTTTAACCGGCGATGTTTACAACTCCATATCCAACGCCTATATGCAGGCCAATAACGTTAAGCTTACTGATGAGTATATATTTAAGGCTTTAAAAGAGTATCAGGCACAAAACTCAGAAGCAGATATTGCGCTGATCTATGCTAACCTGGGTTCAAATAATAGCAGGCGGGGTAACTACACACAATCTATAGAGTATTTTTTAAAATCATTAGCTATCCGCGAAAGATTGCATAATGATAAAGGAATAGGGTCTGTGGCTTTTAATATTACCTATCCTTATAAATATTTAAAACGTTACGATGAAGCGCTGAAATATAATCAGTTAGCAATTGATAAATATACGCTTGTTAAAAATGAGGGCCAGCTTGCGGCTGCTTATGCCGTGAGAGGGTCTATTTTGCGGTCGTTAAAAAAATACGACGACGCGTTGGCCTATATCAACAAGGCATTACCTCTGTTTGAAATGTATAAAAACACGGCAGGGATACGTAACAGTTACGATAATATTGGCCTGTTGTATGCTGCTAAGAAAGACTTTGTTAACGCTTTAAAATACTTCGAGTTATCTAAACAGATCTCTGTTAATTTAAAACAACCCGCCGGTATTGTTTCTGCAGATGTTAATATAGCCCAAACCGCTTTAGATCTGAACGATCTGAAAAAGGCGAAAATAACTTTAGAAGAAGCAGAGCCCTTAGCTCAAGCAAATGATTTTAGAGAAGACCGTGCAGAACTTTACAAATTAAGGCTGCAATATGCCATTGCCATCAACGATCAGAACGCGGCTAACCAAACCTTCAATAGTTATTTGGATTTAAAGGATAGCTTAAGCAGTAGCGATGTTAACTCCCAAATAAGCGAACTACAAACCCGTTATGAAACGGAAAAGAAAGATGCACAGATTAAGCTTAACCTGTTGCAATTAAAAAACCAGGATCTGACCATTCAGCAAAGCCAATCTAAAATAGCACGGCAAGATCAGGATCTGCTGATAAATCAGCTGGAAATAAAAAACCAGCAACAACAAATGGCCAATCAGGTGCTTGATGGTAAACAAAAGGAGCAAAGAATTAAAAATCTTAAAAGACTAAGCCGTATACAGGAACTTGAGCTTGCTAACCAGAAACTTAAATTAAAGCAGCGTAATATTTTAATAATAGCGTTTGGTATGTTGCTGGTATCTGGTTTGGTTGCAGGCTACGCGTTTTATAACAGATATAAAACGAAGCAGGAGGCAAAGTTGCTTGCAGAAATACATAAACAACAGGAAATAGAAACCCGGTCGTTGTTTGAAGGAGAACAGAAGGAGCGGATCCGCATTGCCCGTGATCTGCACGATAGTATTGGGCAGCTACTGTCGGTAGTGAAGATGAACTTATCCAACCTGGCTAATTATAATCAAGATGAAAATCTTGCCAATACCGTAGTCTTGGTAGATAAAACCATAACCGAAGTTCGGCATATCTCACACAATCTAATTCCGGAAGAGTTGAACTTTGGACTGTTTGCAGCTTTAGAGGATATGGCCGATAAGATCAACAGCGTTGGCAGCACAAAAGTAGTAGTGCAAATTCCGGATGAAGCACGATTGCATCAGTTTGAAAAATCTAACGAATTGTCGGTTTACCGCATAGTTCAGGAAGCATTAAGTAACATAGTAAAGCATGCGCAGGCATCAACTATTGAACTAACAGTAGTATCTCAAGCCAATGCCATGACCATATCTATTAAAGATGATGGAAAAGGGTTTGATACCGAACAGATAAAAAACTCAACCGGTATTGGCTGGAAAAACATAGCCGCCCGTGTAAATATGTTGGAGGGTAATTTGCAGGTGCGCTCAGAAAAATTAACAGGAACCCAGATAGAAATAACCATCCCCGGATGATGAAAGATAAAATTAACGTTTTAATTGCTGATGATCACCAGATGGTGATTGATGGATTGAAGAGCTTGCTATCGGCAGATGATAGATATCACGTAGTAGACGAAGCCAATAACGGGCAGGTGGCTTACGAAATAATTGCTGCTAAACCCCATGACGTTCAATTCTTACTTACCGACATTAGCATGCCTTTACTAACCGGTACACAACTGTGCCGCATGGTGAAAGATAAATATCCGCATATACAGGTGCTTATTTTGAGCATGTATAACAATGCGCCTGCCGTTAAAGAAGCGGTAATGGCCGAGGCTGATGGCTACATTTTAAAAAATGCGGGTAGGGGCGAACTATTGCAAGCCATGCACCGCATTACAAGCGGCGGAACCTACTTCTCGCAGGATATTGTACCTATTATATATGGCCAATACCATAAACAAAAAATACAGGACGAGCAGCTGGCGCAGCTTTCTGCACGAGAACGCGAAGTTTTGAGCCTGATTGTTAAAGAGCTAACCAGCGAAGAAATTGGCGAAAAACTTTTTATCAGTAAAAAAACGGTAGATAATCACCGGCAAAACCTGTTAGAAAAAACCGGCTGCAAAAGTACCGTGGGCCTGGTTAAGTTCGCTATTAAAAACGGCCTGGAATAGAATCAGTAGCACCAGGCATAACTTTGGTATGTGACGCGTTAATAATGCCTGAAGTATAAAATAAAAAGCCCCGAACATTGTTCGGGGCTTCGCTTTATAAATGCTGCAAATTATTTGCAGCAATCTGCTTTTGTGCAAGTGGTTTTAGCACACTTTTGCCCTTTAGGGCAACTTGTACATGTAGCCTGCTTAGCTTTCGCTTTTTTAACAGGAACGTTGCCATTTGCCATAACTGATGTTGCAGCCAACGCGATAGCCAGCATGCTTAACATTACTTTTTTCATTTTATAATTTTTTACTTGTAAATAACTTATTTAATTGTGTCAGGTTAGGCTATCTGATTTTAACATTTTTTTGGCGGCTTCCAATTGTCCGTACTGTATCCTGTCAGATCGGCTGTGTTATAATGAACAATTGGTTTCTTTAATAAAATTGGATAATCTGCTTTAATCCTTACCGATTCTTTGACAATAAACCCGCAAAGTTCGCAGGAAAACATCATTGTGCAATTGGGTCCATTACAACCGTCGTTCTTTTTGTTTTGAGCAGGTTTATGATGGCAGACCTTACTTGTTTTTTTACAACAATCTTCCATTAATGATTGTGCAGGTTTTACCACCTCTCCAAACGAGGAAAGGAATATTATACAGATCAATAATATTATGGATGTAAACCGCATTGCTCAAAAGTAATTAACAAGGATTACAACTTCAACTTTATTCAACCAAGAATAAAAAATCAACGGTCTTAAAAACGGTTTGGCGTAAAATCAAAGCTGCTTCCGGTAATTTCTGTCACCTCGTTACCAAAAATGTCTTTTGATTTTTTTACCGAACGCAAAAGCTTACCATCGCCATCTGTAACAGTGTGGATCTTATTGCCAAAAATATCGGTGGAATTTTTTAGAAAGAGCTTCTTGCCGTCATTGTTAATCTCAGTAATATCATTGCCAAAGATATCCTTCGACTTTTTTATCGATTGTATCACTTCTCCGTTAGCATCGGTAACAGTGCGAATTTTATTGCCAAAAATATCAGTGCTTATTTTTTCGGTAGTTACAACGTTGTTATCCCCGTTTTTGTACTCAGTAATTTTATTACCGAATATATCTTTTGATTGTTTAACAGAACTGATAGTTTGTCCCTGCGCCCCGGTAACGGTTTCTATTTTGTTGCCAAAAATGTCTGTTGATCTCTTGATGGTACCCAGTTGCCGCCCGTTTTCGTCTTTATAGGTTTGGATCGAGTCGCCAAAAATGTTAACAGATTTTGTAATGGTGTAAGTTTGCGCATTAACGCTCAGCGCGATAGCCGTTAAAAGTAGGGATAGATAAAATTTCATAGTAATAAGTGTAAGATAGAGGTAAGAGTTAGCTTTTACAACAAGGTTTAACGCCTTATTATAATTTAAAACTTATCATGCGGAGATACCCTTTTAAGGATATAGGATAGCAGGGCAGCGAAGAAAACATATCCCACAAAAATAAAATAGCCGGGTTGTAAAGATGTGCCGTTGTCGGTTATCAGGTTTAGCGATGAGGTGTGGATATTAAGTGTAGATAGTTGACTCTTTATAATGCCATTCAAGCCTATATAGGTCATCAAAACGCCTACTATCATTACATCGGCCATATCCCATTTACCCAGCTCAAAAGTTAAGTAACGCACAACCGGGTGGCGAGCTATTTTTTTGGTGCTTAATACGTAAATACCTTTCGCTATTAAGCGCAGCAGTGGTAGTATCAATACAAACAGCATAATTAAAGCGCCTACCACAATAGCATCCGGCTTGCGCTGGCCCATCAGTGTGGTAACTATGCCTACAATACTTTTACTTTGGTAAAATAATACCTGGTTTTGAAACTGTAGCTTTTCGCCCAAAAGCAACAGATCTAACGACTGGATGCGGGCATCAACTTCTATAACGGGTAGCACGCTACCAACAATTAACAGTACACCGGCGAACAAAAGCGAAAACACAAAAAGCGGTGTTTGCAGCTCCACATGCCTGCGCATGGATAGCCAAAGTAAAAGGGCCGCCACCACGCATCCTAATAAAATACAAACGTATTCTATCAAGTCTTTAGTTAAACGCTCAACCCGCGCTTTTATAGCGTTGTTAAATCCAACCGGATCAGAAACATTATATTTTTTATAAACATATTTGGTAACCGCGTAGTTGGCTACGCGTGTACTATCATAGGTTTGTGTTATTAACTGTTTAAACTTACTACCTGCAATATCTTTTAGCCGGTCCTGGCTGCGCTCGCTGGCAACTTTTGCAACAATGGTATTGGCAAATGGCTTAACCTGGGCCTGTATTTCGGCAGAGTCTACAAGTATGTTAAATGCCAGTTTCTTTAATTTACCGCCTATACTTTTTTGTGGTTTTTTTATTTCCCTTATGGTTTTGGCCAACAGGCCATGCATTTCTGCCTCTATACCTTTGCGCATATCGCCCTTTAGTTTAGGGGTGATGTGGTAAGCATCAATTTTACCGTCAATTAGTTTAGCGATTCTGTCGCTCCATTCATCAATAGAGAATAAGCCAAAAGTAACACTGTTAGCTAGGCTATAATCCTCTTTCACCTGCACGCGCTCTGCCGATATAGCGTGTAATTTATACCCGCAATACACAGAACCCGCCAGCAACACGCTCAGGCCGGTTAGCAGTATAATGTTTAAAACGGTATATTTTAATTTAGCTGGCATCGTTTGGCGTAATATATTTCAAGATGGTTGACAGGATAAGGCCATACAGTACAAAACTTATAAATATGATGTAACCGGGTTGCAACGCGGTGTTGTTAGTGGTGATAATGGTGAGATCCTGACTTTTTATATTAAGGAAAGCCAGTTGGCTTTCAAGCAAGCCATTCAGGCCTATATAAGTCATTAGTACGGCTATAACAATAACATCGGCCATACTCCATTTACCCGATTGAAAGGCAAAGTATTTAACCATCCTGTTTTCGGCAATGCTGCGACGGCCCAAAAGATGTACCCCGGTTGATGATAGCTTTAATACAGGGAATACTATACTAAAGCACAATATCAATACACCAACCGCAATCGAATCAGCCGCCGGCTGTTCTATTAATACCTTAACTACACCCAGTATGCTCTTGCTTTCGTAAAACAGCACCTGGTCTTTAAAATTTACATGCTCGCCCAGCAGCACAAAATCAAATGTCTTTATGCGGCAATCCACCTCTATCATAGAGGCACTCAGCCCAACCCCGAGTAATATAAATGCAAACAGGAGCGACAAGATAAACAGCGCCCCATGCAGGTCTGTACGACTGCGGAAAAACCACCAACAGCAAAGCACAATAACTATACAGCCAAGCATGCCGAAGCAATACCTGTACATATCTGTGTGTATGGTTTTTAGTTGCGTATCTAATTTATTATTTAACAGTACAGGCGAGTTTACATCGTACTTTTTATACATGCGGTTAAACAGTACATCCTGGGCGCGTAAGGTGCTGTCTATCGTATCGCTTCGCAATACATCGGCAAAACCCCGCATTGCCATTTCGCTTAATTTAGCTTTTTGGTTGGGGTTATCTACTTTGGCAATAATTGAACGTGCTATTTTAGGTACCTGGGCGCGCACCTTATCGGTCTTTACAAAGGTTTTAACAACCAGCTTTCTTATTTTACCTATCAGACTGGTAGGTTTTTTATCTACCATGCCTTCTGCCTTGGCAATTAAGGCGTATAAAACCTCTTCAACCTCGCTTTGCAGTAACTTTTTTTGCTTCTTGTCAAATTTAAAATTACGTACTTGCTTGTTTACTATACGGGCAATATCATCCCGCCATTGATCTACAGAGAGCAAACCGTAACTGATGCTGTTAACCTCGGAGTAGTCGGCTTTAATAGTTTCTTGTGTTGCAGATAACTCGCGTAGCCGATACCCAAAGTAACCTTCAGCGCAAAGCAATAACACCAACCCGAAGATAAGAATTAGCTTATCTACCGAAAAAAAGCCGGCTTTGGGTTTAGCGGTCAAAGATTTAAAGTATTAAAAATGTTGTAAAAACGCAGGTGATTGAGCAACAACCAACGTTAAGCAGCCAGCTTATGTGCTTGTTTAGCGCGAAACGCTTTCAGATCGTTTTTCAAGATAGCTTTTAATTCAAGGTCTAAAGCTTTAAGCAAAATGTCGGTTGGGGTAACAGTTACTTTTTTCATGATATGATGGTTTTATGTTAGTTCTGTAATGAGAAAAGTAAATATCGTGCCATGTGTTTTTTATGGTGATGACAGGGAAATGACAGTAAAAAGTGTATTTTTTTGTGGACGATTTATGTACATGTCCGTATAGCGATGGGTTTTAAACCCATCGCTATAATGAAAGCCCGCCATAGCTTTTTCCTATCCATTATAGAATTAATTGATTTTGATTTAAAAGCTAACCCATCTATCTTTATAAAAAAGCACATGATGTTGTGCCTTTTTACATCCGATCAAACCTGATAACTCATTTTATGGAAAACGAATCAAACGACATCAGCAAATGCCCGTTTCACAATGGCAGCATGAAACAGAATGTTGCCGGCGGCGGCACTAAAAATAACGACTGGTGGCCAAAACATTTAAAGGTGAGCATTCTGCGCCAGCACTCATCGCTATCTGACCCAATGGACGAAGGTTTTAACTACGCCGACGCCTTTAACAGCCTTGACCTTGAAGCTGTAAAAAAAGACTTGCATGCTTTAATGACAGACTCGCAAGACTGGTGGCCTGCAGATTTTGGCCACTACGGCGGTTTATTTATCCGTATGGCCTGGCATAGTGCAGGTACCTACAGGGTGTTTGATGGACGCGGGGGCGGCGGCGCAGGGCAGCAGCGTTTTGCACCCCTGAATAGCTGGCCCGATAACGTAAGTTTAGATAAGGCCCGCAGACTGCTTTGGCCTATAAAACAAAAATATGGTCGCAACATATCTTGGGCGGATTTGATGATATTAACCGGCAATGTGGCGCTGGAGTCAATGGGTTTTAAAACCTTTGGCTTTGCAGGCGGTCGTGCTGATGTTTGGGAACCGGATCAGGATGTGTACTGGGGTGCTGAGACTGTTTGGCTGGGTGGCGATAAGCGTTATGCCCACGGATCTGAAGGTGTTGCCCAACACTCCGTTCTGGTATCAGATGATAATGCAGATGGTGATATTCACTCCCGCAATTTAGAGAAACCGCTGGCCGCTGTGCAAATGGGCCTGATCTACGTTAACCCTGAAGGCCCCGATGGTAACCCAGACCCGGTTATGGCAGCTAAAGATATCCGAGATACTTTCGGTCGTATGGCGATGAACGATGAAGAAACGGTAGCCTTAATTGCGGGCGGACACACTTTTGGTAAAACGCATGGTGCAGCTCCGTCTGATAATGTAGGCAAAGAACCCGAAGCTGCCGATCTGGCTATGCAGGGCTTTGGCTGGCATAATAAATATGGCAGCGGCAGTGGAGCTGATGCCATTACCAGCGGACTGGAAGTAACCTGGACAACAACGCCAACCCAATGGAGTAATAACTTTTTTGAAAACTTATTAGGCTTTGAGTGGCAGCTAAGCAAAAGCCCGGCTGGCGCAAACCAATGGGTGGCTAAAAATGCGGAGGCTATAATTCCCGATGCTTTTGACAGCTCTAAAAAGCGTTTACCCACCATGTTAACTACCGACCTGGCTCTGCGCTTTGACCCTGCTTACGAAAAAATATCGCGTAGGTTTTTAGAGAACCCTGATCAATTTGCTGATGCTTTCGCGCGTGCATGGTTTAAACTAACCCACCGTGATATGGGCCCTAAAGAGCGTTACCTTGGTCCTGATGTACCGCAGGAAGAACTACTTTGGCAAGACCCAATACCGGCAGTTGACCATGAATTGGTGAATGATGCTGATATAGCAGCACTTAAAGACAAAATATTAAGCTCTGGATTAACTGTTGCTGAACTGGTACAAACAGCCTGGGCAT
>Ga0247817_10001340_pt1 | contig 12957 bp, 9 predicted proteins | sample UWRJL212509R1_FD_178010 | JGI IMG/M metagenome (GOLD analysis project Ga0247817, IMG submission 178010) | Plant litter microbial communities from Arlington Agricultural Research Station in Wisconsin, United States - UWRJ-L212-509R-1 | ecosystem: Environmental > Terrestrial > Plant litter >... | reverse complement strand
AAACATGTGTCTTGTCTGCTAACTTGCATATGCAGTGTCATCTTCTCACATTGGACTGGCATGCTCGACCTGATATCTTCGGCCCTAAATCCAGAGCTGGCTTCGCTTGGCTTCTCCCTCGCACGCATTGATGGTCAGTCCTCGCTGAACCAGCGGCGAAACACACTAGACCAGTTCAACTCTGATCCGGGCTGCGTCATCATGCTGGCGACGATCGGAGCGGTGGGTGAAGGGTACGATCGCCCTTTTTCACTTCAACGGCCTCACATCGCAGCCCGTCATGCATGGGCGAGGAATGCATAGCAGAGAGAGAGAGAAACCACGGCTAATAACTGGAGGTCAATAGCATTGACCTAAGCACAGCATCACAGGTGCACATAGTCGAACCGCACTGGAATCCGATGGCCGAAGCACAAGCTGTGGATCGCGTACATCGGATAGGTCAAACCAAGGAAGTGACCATCATACGATATTATGTCAAAAAAAGTATTGAAGAGGTGAGCTCTGCTTGTTCCGACTCTTAAACACGTACTTATACTAGCTCCGCGGTCCATGAGCGCCTATTACCCACCCCAGTTACAACCGCAATAGCTGTTAACAGGTCTACTTCGCAGTATATTCTCTGGGTTCAGCGCAAGAAAGTCATGATGATCAAAGAGTCTCTGTCGTCTAGCGATGGTACCAAGGAGGGAGTGAAGAAAGCAGAGGAAGATCTTGTCGAGGAACGTTGGCAGGTACGTACTCCCGCGTACTACCGAGAAAGTGTAGTTCCCTTGGGGGTTGCCTCTAACCACTGCTCTTAACAGAGGCTTTTAGCATATCTATCCTAGATATTGTACCCATGTATTTTACCAAAATGCTTCCTGCATTGGCAATTGAAGAAACGAGGCGGTGACACAGACACGGTTCAACCATCGCCCGAGCCGCCAGCGGCTCGGGGGAATAGGTGGTAAAAACACGGTTCTTGTTGGTACTGCTGCTGTTGTTGTTTCCTTTTGAACGTCTTCCTGATTCTCTCCACTATTCTAGTACATCGATGCAAGAAATTGAAAAAATATTGCATTGCCGAGACCAGAGTGACTTGCCATCCACCAATAACCTCAGTCTGCTCATTTCTCCCGACTCACCAACCGTTCATGTAGAGGGCTGTCATCGGGCTGTTCACTATGAACCTCGTCTGGCGCCCTCGGCCGGTGAGCTCTTCTCTTAGCTTTCTTTGTTGGTACCTCGCTCGCGTTGCTCTGCTCCGACTCGCTCGGCTGTCTTGTCCTTTTCTTCCTTGCTTCCTCACTCCGTTCAACCACATCGTCCCAGGATTCGCCCAGCAAAGTCTCCATGTGCGCCGCCCCCGCTTGTTGCGCAGGCTTGACGCCGCCCCAGCCGTGCCGCGGGTCGGCTCCATTCTCAAGCAGAAACCGCATCAGCTGCGCCGCAGCCTCCGTCTTCTTGCGTGACACATAAAACAGCGTCGTCATGCCTCTCATCAGCTCCCGACGCGACTTTCTTACACGCTTGTGAACACCAGACTGGTGCTTGTCTCCACCCTCCTCTTCAGAATATCCAGTAGGTGCGGCAAAGGGGGGAAGAGGAACCGGCACCCGGGGGAAATCGATGGGGGCTCCCAGCCTGAGGAGCTCGGCGACCAGGGGAACGGAGCAGTTGCTGGAGCGCCCTAGACACGTCATGGACCAGCCCAAGAAGAGCGGGTCGATGGTTCCAATGACACCAACGAGACGCCGCCACGTTTGGATGAGGCGGGCTTCCCACATGGCGCTCTTGCGCACCGCATTGAAAGCCGGCTCGGAGAAGGCCAAGCTACGTTTTGTGGATAGCGGTATGAGGTTTCTTGCGCGCCCGACCCTGTTTCCAATGCGATGAAATGTCTCGCGGTCGATGTCGTCATCCCGACCACGGGCTGGGAAATCACGCTCAGCGTCAACTAAAAAGTCTTGCCACGCGGTAAAGGTATCGGGCGAGGCTGCTTTGAATGCCTCGCTGGCTATAATGTTGCCGCCATCGAAGGAGTCATCAGACGCTTGGCCAGAAGATCGGCAAATCTTATCCAAGAACCAGTTGAAGAGGTCGGCGCTTCCGCTCTTGACCAACAGCGGTAAATGTTCCGAGTTCCACCCCGAACTCCACCAGCGGCATTCCGGGTTTAGCTGCGACAAAACTTGGACCAGGGGCAGCGAGCCCATCTCCAAAGCTACGGCAAGTGCGTTTAGTGTGCCCCAGTTCCGGCCAAGTCTCCCAAGAGATGAAAGGCGCTGTAGCGCTTCCACGTCACCAGCTTTGGTCAACTCGACGAGCAGAGCCTCGATTTCCGTATCAGAGAGTTTCTCCCGGGCCAAGTCTATGGGCTCCGACGGCTGCGGTGGTTGGTGCATCTTCACCACGTGGTTGACCTGGCCTCCCCTCGTCGCGAAGCCGATGTCGCTCCATGGACAGGACGGTACGGGGCACTTCCACGGCCGCGAGTGGTCCTTGATATGCATATCCCGCGCTTGGCGCGTGGGGAAACCCTGCTTGCTGGAGCCGCAGCTGGGAAAGGGGCACCTGAAGAGTTTACTTCCGTAGTGCTTCCTCAGCGTAACGCAGCTGCATCCCGATGTGTTGTGGCTCTTGTCATCGCAGACGAGGCCCTCAAAATTCTCGTAAATACGCGCCGACATTAGAGATAGCACCGATGGATCGCGGTCAACCTATTTACAGCCTAGTAATTCATCGTAAGTTTCTCTTTAGGCCCCCCCCCAAATCGCAAAAGGAGAAAAACTCACCGTCGGTGTACACCCAGTCGGTCCAGCCTTCGTCTTGCCGAAGCTGCAAGATACCACGGATTAGTTGAGAGATGCCTGGATTGTCTGCCTCGATGGTGGTAAAGACAGGGTCGCAGAGATTAACTTGGCCGTCAAATCGCTGGTTTCCCAGCTCCAAGACCAGTTGCTCGAGCAGTTGAAGCATGTCCGGGTGAGCTGAAAGGTCTCTGGACTGCTCCACACATTGCCTGATGAGCGTGACCCAATAGGTCGTGGCAAACCAGTGAAGTCTATATCGCCCGGCCAGGATGTTCTCCTGTAGGCGCCCGTCCTGAAGTTCTTCATGGAACGCTCCAGACAAGAGATAGATCAACAATACTTTTCCGAGGCTGTAGCTTGCTTCCGCCTTGCTCATAAAGTCCTTGACCTGTTGGCTAAAGATGTATCTGACCATGCTGTTAGCGCCCGATACCGCTCCGAGGATCGGGGGGGCATCTTGCACGTACTCTTTAACGGTAAAATGCACGAATTGTGGCTTGTCATCGACAAGCTCGACGATAGGGCCGCATAAGCGTACAAAATTCACTTGACCTACGACTGAAGGAGCTGCCTTGCCGCCCGAGTCAACCAACAGAGCTTGCTCCATTTCGTACCGTGACATGGGCGCGGGGGAGCACCCAATCCAGGCGAGAATCATCTGTGCCTTGCGTCTTATAAGAGGCGGAGACTGGCTAATTCGCAGAATGATACGGTAGTAGCTGAGAACACGGTCAGTCTTGCTCTTTTGGCTAGCCATCGGGTTAAGTGCCTTACGCTTCATCTAGGTCGGCTGGGAGGGCGCCAAGTTCCCCTTCAATCTCTTCGAGGCAAGTCAACAGCTCGGCATTATCTAGGACAATTCGAGCGTACAGGAACATGCCTATGTTTAATGAATCGGTCAACAAGACGCTAACCTGGTGATGTACTTGGTGTACTTGGTTAGGAAGGCTATCTTACCATTGGCTTTGGCGGCGATAGGGGCCAGTAGATGCTGCACGCGCTGTTGAACGGCCAGGTCAAAGTCGGCGGCACGCATCCAGCTCTCGGTTCTGTGATTGATGTACGCCTGGATGCCGTCAAAGTTCTCCCTATCCACGCGTATGCTCGTAGCTTTTGAGTCTAGAATGTTGGCAATGTCGTCCTCGGGCCTGCTGCTGAAGAGGATCTTGACCTGGGAGCAGTCCTCTAGTCCGACGGCCAACTGCTGCAGCAAGATGCCGCGTTCGCCTGCTTCCATTTCATCCAGCCCATCGACCAGGATGCGTGTGGGCCCGACAACGGTGCTTAGGATGAGCTTGAATCGCTCCGAAATATACTGAGTGTTTCCCAGGAGGTCTCGCTCATCTGACTGGGCTAGGAAGCACCGGGCATCTCTATCGTTGCATGAAAGCTGGAAGAGCAAGGACTGAAAGATGGATCTAGCCGTGTTGCCACGTTGGTGCGTGTGGCTGGCGAGAACGAAGAGGGTTCGATGGCGTGTCTTGGCTTCCTTGACGGCCGCTGCCGAGAGGAAGGTCTTTCCCGCGCCCGGGATGCCTCGTAACCAGAGCAACCGCGCAGCCTGGTTTGGTGTGTCTAGCCAGTCCGTAAAATTTTTGTTCCGAACAAGCCATGCCACCGACTTGTCGCACGAGCGGTTCCGCAGCGAGTCCAGCATGTCGTCATAGAGGCGCGGCGAGACCAGAGTCCTCAACGATTGGAATTTCTGTGCGTCTCGGAATTCTGCTTGCTCGTCAAACTCCGCCAGGGCTTTGTCTCGGAATGCGAACTCGTCCCTTATGCGCTGGAGCGTGACCTCATTTCTCATCAAATCGGTATGTCGCCTGATGTTGCTGACTACGACGTCGAGTCTCCCCTGCTGCTGCGGCCACACGGCCTCAAAAAAAGACTTTTGGTCCTGGAAAAAAAAAAGTAAGCTGAACATGGACTTGTGTATATTGCCTCATGGGACGAGAGATATACGTACGGGACATCCGGAAGAATTTCAAGGTGATGGCGTGGAAGTCGAGAATGTCTCGGTACAAAAGCGCCAAGATCTCCTTTAGTTTATCGTTATCTCCGAAAGTGGTAGCCATCTCCAGCGACTCTGGCAGTGCCTCTCCGGCCTTTTCCATCACATCACAGATAGCGTCGGCCATATGGGAGAAATTAGTCGTCCACACCAGCAGCAGACGTACTGAACCCCAGATCAAGGCCAGCAGGTCGGGCTTAACCTGCACGAAGGTATCCACAGTGTTTGCGTACGCAGAGAGCCTCTGTATAAAGCGCTTGGTCTTGGCCATATGTCGAAGGCGCTTCTCGGCGTGCGGCACGGCCTGGATGTCAGTTATCGCCTTCCAGACTTGATCGACGCTGGTTGTCGCCAACAGCTCCTTAAACAACTTGTCGTCCTTGAGGTTCTTCTTGAACTCATCTTTGGCGGCATCGAATGCTTGCTGCGATAGGCCCGGCGTCGACATTTCTTCCCTGGGGATTCCGTGGTTGCGAAGGCTCGTTGAGGCCGAAACTCAAGTGTCGCAGGTTTAGGGATGCCCCCTTGATCTATATGGACAGAGGGCGCGGTGCGCACAGACCGTCGATACCGAATTCGGTCAGTTTGATCGTCTCCTCCGAACATGCAGAGACGGATGACGGTACACCAAGTTCACTCCAACTCCTCCTTATAAATATGGTTTACAGTATTTCTAATCATATGCCGACGCACGTAACTGCCTCCTTGAAATCCTCAAGAGCCACGAATCCCTTACTCGATTAACTTTCGCTGGCGTACATGATAAGAGAGTTGGCTAAGCGGGTTAGCCAGCCTAACAGAAATTCGTGGCATATGCAGGAAAATGTGATAAGGAATTGATAAGGTTACTAACAATTTACTTACGTCTTTTTATGTAACGTCACACGCTACCAAATCTCCTTAAGGTGGCTAATCCTCTTGTCTGGCTAACTCGCTTATCACACACGTTGCTAAATAACGGCAATTAAGTTCCCAGATTACGTCCTTCGTTAGAAGGATTTCGGTCGTTGATGAACTTGATTCCGGGGAGGTAACAACCCGTCACTGGCAACAAGCAACCGACAAAAACCAAGAGGGCTTCCAACCTCGCCATCCTCAATGTCATCAAGCTAGGGGTAGCGATATATTCACAGTAGAGGCCTAGCCACTATCATCGACAGAGCCAAGACGGAACGGAAAGTTTAATCCAGCTACTAGGATGTAATGCGCTCTATCAAAGGAAATCGAGTCCGTCGCAGAGCGAGCGCAAGGCGACCTATTATCAGTAAGCCGATATGGAAGTAGATAAGCCGGAGGTGCTACATCTGTCGTCATATGCCTTTAAGATTCTCGCTAGCAGCTCGAAGCTGGGTGTGTATGTTCCCATAGAAACCGTTTATTCTCCCATTCGGCTAAAGTTTAAGTAATTCAGATGCTGCGGCGCAGGATTCGAGGGTAGTGGTAGTGAAGTCGGCAGATTGCAAGAATAGCAGGATTGGGGACTAACAATATAAGAAACGCTGTACTATTTGTTCTTTCCCAGTAGAACCGTAATTCTGTTCTTCTAATCTCTGGCGAAGCCAGAGATCTGTTTCTTATAGTTATATAGAGCATCATCTACCTCGTAAAGACGCCTTACCCCCTCCAGGAATCCCTCTTTGGTTTATTACTCTTTATCTTTATCCCAGATAGGATATAGCTGTGCTTAACGATAGCTAAGAGTTCCTTGTCATCGAGGAGCTCGACGGGTATATTCGGGCCTCCTCGGAGGCGATTGACTTAGGGCGCGGAGCGCCTAGAATAGTAGAACAGGGGTTGTGGACTGGTTCTGGCCGTGGCACGTGCCTTGGCACGTGCGCGTTGATTCTAGGCCTTGGATCTTGGACAGCCGGAATCTCCTCCAGGCAAGCAAGGAGGGAGGCACGCAGGCGCACACCTTGGAACACACTCTTTTTACCCACTTCTACCTCCTAACTTCAATTCCACAGTTGTGTCAAAATGTAGGCTGCGGCTGGCTTAGTCCAGTTTTGTAGTTTACACACGACCTCCTGTTCACTATGCGGCTTCTCGAAGCGGCTGGGAGTCATTCTCTATTCGTCAACACTGTACTGTCACCATAGCAAAGCTCAGACCGGTCGTCCAAAGCAATATAGCAGAGGAAAGAACAGGCTAATAGAGTTTTCTTAATCTGGACACCTAATACTTGCTAGAAAGCAAAGGCATGGCCATTCGGGCTAAAGCGCAAACCCAAATCGTTAAACCCCTCCATTATTCCATTTATTCCCAATAACCTTGGCCTTAGCGCTCCTCCGCGGGCTCCACTTATAATAATAGAGGTGATAAAAATGAGACTGCATGGTAGCGACCGCGCCGGGAATCAGCACCACACCTCTCGCCAACTGCAGCGTAGGCGAGGCCGGTGGAACCAAGGAGAAAGATGCAAATAGGTAGTTATTATGCCTAAATGGTCTATGACTATGTCCTCTCTTCTCCGTTTCCTTTTCCTTCTCTCCCCCTTACCATTCCTTCATATCCCACAACCTATATTACGAAACAAACACCATGCGTAGTCCACCCTTGATATGAAACCCGGCAATACTGATTACAAAGACTGGGCTCAAGCTTGCAGATGAAATGATAGAGCAATGGAAACCCAAGAAAAAGAACACCGAAGTAGATGGCCTCATTGCGCAGGGTAAAAGTGACTCCCATTGACAGCGAATCCATTGTCCAACTGAGCAGCATTGGCATCGAAATCAATATAGTCGTCCCACACGATTGTCGAAAAAGACCGCCTCGACGAGGTCATGGTTGCGCTATCGGAAGCGGTGCTGGATAAGACAGATTCTGCCCACTCCGAGTCGAAAAAGGACGGCGCTGCGGAGTTTGGATCGAGGCTTGTTATGGACCAGTTAGAAGGATCCGGTGAGGAGGGATCTGTCTGGCAATGGTACGTCTGTGCGCCGGTCTCGCTGTTAAGACTGTTTTCAACACTGGCACTGGCATCGACCAGGGTCAGTTGTGTGTGGTGTATGGTTTGAGCTGTTGGTGTCTTGGTTCCATCGGCGTCGGACTCAGGGTCGGAATCGGGGTCGTGTTCCAAATTGAAATGACCATTGTCGGTAGAGGGGGTCTCCGCAGGTTGAGTTTGTTGGCTTGGAACTGGTTGCAAGGGCTGTTGATACAATGGCTGGCGTGGGCCGTTGGCAGTGTCTGTACTGCCTGCGATGGCACAAATCTCAAAACTTCTCTCAAGGTGCTGGATGACGCCTTCTTGGTGCCACGTCTCCCAACTCTGGTGGGTGCTGGCGTTGCGTCTCCCGATGCCGATCCGAACTGAGAGCCGCGGCTGTGGCTGTTGTTGCTGCAGGTAGACAGAGGGCTGAGCCTTGAGATCCCGGATCTTGGCCGCTAGCTTCCCGTTGTTTCGCATCGAAATACCTCGGAAGAGCGCCACCGCATCCCAGAGATATTGGCTTGCGTTGGAGGCGGAGAGGTTCATGAGACCAGGGAACTGACGTTGCTCTAGGACCATCAGGGCGCGTCGAACATAGCTTTGGATGCGCAAACTGTAAAATATGAGGAGCCAGTTGTAGGGCCTGCCTTTGTGCCTGTGGAAGAAGGCGGTGTCCAACGCCTCGGCATAGCGGAAGGCGTAATTGGACAGCTCCTGTAGGCACGGTGACACACACTGACCAGCAGCGCTGCAGTGGGAATGAGGCTGTGGGTTGAGCAGGCCCTGTGAGGAAAGCCGCAGGGTCTCCATGCAAGAGTAGAGACACCACATGGAGCTGTAGACCAGCCGTCGGTTCTCCTTGTAGTGGCCGTATCGAGACTCGCACAGAGACGCAGCCTCAAAGAATCCCACCAGATCCTCAACAGGACCGAGGCCTATTAAACCAATCACTTCCGGGTTGTCCTCCCACTCCCACATGATTCTGACGATCAACCCGTCATAGGGAAGCTCAAGGCAGCACTTGGAAGGCCCGGCAACGTCTTTCATGGGATCGAAGCTGTTGATGTCCTCGACATTGGTGTTGACGACCCTGATCAAGAGAGCGCTGCGACTCGTTCCTGCGCTCGAGCCAGAAGACTCGATGGCATCGATCTCCTTGATATACCGCTCCCTGATTTTGTCGATGAACTTGGCCGCTTGTCGATGCTCCAGGGGAATTCGCGGTTTTGAACGTTGCTTTGGCGGTTCCATATGGCAGAAGAACAGTTTCCCGACAGTGGTACACACTTGGCCGCGCTGACAAAGAACATTCGAGTTCTTGGAAGTCTCACACGGAAGACAAAGCTCTCCGGTACCGGGGATGCACTGTTCCAAGATATCAGTGTCAAATGAGAACGACGCATGCCTCAAAGCAACTAACCTTCAAGTGATAGTCCTTGCACCACCAGCAAGGTTTAAGTTTTGCATCTTGAGGGCTGGGAGAACCGGGACCGGAACTTGAAGCAAAGGGGATCAAGTTGTGTCGAGAGAGCCACGACCCACCCGCTGGCCGTGATGCGGAATGCTGCGGTGGCGGCTGCGACTGCCACTGCGACTGCAACGGCTTTGGCATGCCCGCTGCCTGTGAGCTCAAGAGATGGCCCTGAGAGCTAGGTGCAGCGAAGTTGCACGCGGGGGGCTGCGGCCACCCTTGGCCGGCGAAATGGCGTAGCGAAGGTTGGGGGTGTTAAAAAAACTAAAAAAAAACTGTCGTTGTGCCGTGTCGAGTGATGCAGCGCGGATCGTCAGACAAGATTCCGGGCTGATTCGTTCGCCCAGCGGCAGCTAAGAGATGCCAACGCGAAGGGCTGGTAATGGACAAAGGTTGACAGCATGTCTTGTCACGGCGTATGCCTCATATACCTACAGGAATGCAACGGCCTGTGGTGCAGCGCAGAATGGCTCCAACGTCCACCCTTTCACCGCCCGCAGGGTACACCGTTGGGTCGGGACCTGGCAAGTCTGAGCGTATGTTGAGCCGGGCAGGCTCCCGGCTGAAAAATGGCATGGGTCCGGGGACACTGACATCGCACACCCGACAAAAGAGCACTCCAATTTCACAACCTGGCAATGTGGCAGCACGCGGCCAATCGGCAGGTTTCCTTCTTCGGTCAGTTCTGAAGAGTTGCATCCCATCTGGCACAGATGAATTTTCCACCGGGATCTCCCGGTTTTCCGTGCTTCCAGATCCGCGGGAAAGTCAGCCTCAACTCGAAGCCCCTTCCAACCCCGGCACCCTCCACCAGAAAATAATGCCCCATACGTAGTAAAAAAAAGAAAAGGCTCCACCTCCAATCACCTCCACCCTCCAAAGGGCTGGCAAGGCCTATCACAAGAGAAAAACAACGGCTGGATCGATGAAATCCTCCAAATCTTTGAAGATGGTACCGCCTTGGATGGAGCAATGACTGGCCATTACCCTGCAATTCAGTTCATGATATTTACACCTGTTGGATGGGACATCACTTTCTGATGGAGGGGTGGGGTCCCACAAACGAAGGATCAGAACTCTGCAGCACACGCTTGATCTGGTGCAGATAATCCCTGATGTCCCGCGCCCTGGCCTTGCCCGCCCGGTTTTCAGGAGCTGGCCAATGATTTCGCATGCAGTGGGCAGGGAACCAGACCTGACTTGGGACTTCCGCGACGAAACGTACGCGTTGCAGTGAATCGACCAGGTTCCACAGCGCCACGGGAAAACCAAAACAAGCTACCGCGCTAACCACGTGGAAATGATAAGGCGCCGGCCCTCCCGACGATCGGCATTGTGTTCGTGGCTTACAGGGGGGGTGTTTGCCATACTGTGTACATACAAATTTGCGTACTGTGGAGTCGACGGGAGGACCTCTTCGCTCTAGATCCCTGGCCCACGAACACTCCGTTGCGGCATAAAAAAAACAGCGAGGACATTCTCTGCAGGGCAACACCCAACCCACTACAGTCCAGTGCTGTACACTGGCAGATTGTAATTTGTGACCGTGAGACTTGCGATGCACGTAGCTTGCCCCAGCGCCCGGACATTCCGTTAGTCAAGCGGCCGAAATATGGCCCCCGCCAAAACGGGTCAACTGATTCGAGGGTTGCATTGTCAGCATTAGCAACCCCCATCCAAACATATCCCCAGAACTCATACCTTTAAGCAGGGTGCTATCAGCGTGTACCTTACTACACCACAGAATCAACCAACGGCCCAGGTGCCCCTCTGGACCTGCCCCCCTTCAGAGCCCCGCAGTCTTGACCCTCGTCATTGGGCCCGCCGTAAGTGCCCCAGGCACCCGCGGCCCAATGTCGTGACCTGGGTCATGACGGGGGCTCCCAGTTTTAGGCCAGCTATATCCTAAAAAGCGACACCCCGCGAAAAAATTGTCGTTTAAAACAGTAATATACTACCTACTCGGCTAAACCATGTTTGGCGATTTCTCTGATCTTTTCCTGAGCAGCGCCTGAGTAACGCATGAGCAACGTGGCTAGCGGTGGTGTGGGTGACTAGGGGTTAGTGAGGCAACGTTAGGGTAAAGCAACATATTTTGTGGATGCCTTCGCAAGATTTATGAATGTTGTGAATGAGTCCCTGGCACCTCCCTTAAAAATATCCATTGCCAACCATTGAAGATGCATTCCCTTTCCCCGGCGTTTTCAGTATTGCCTAAGGCACTCAGGCCCTGACACGGCTTCCGCGTCTTGTTGACTTGATGAAGTCCTCCAACTTGACCTCTCTCCAGCCGAAACCAGCCGAGTGCATGGTTGTCGAGATTGGGGCAAGTCCCATGTCAGAGGCCTCACCAGCCTCGCCCATCTCCTGCTCAGAGTTCGACGCAGAGTCCTCGGCGGCCATCTTCTCCGCCATTTCTATCTTCTGGATCATTTCAATGTTTTCGCCCATGCGCTCCTCCTCCATGGCGTCGAGGAGATCTGTCTCCTCCTCCATCATCCGGCGGGAGCAGCCGTTGCACTCCTCGGACGGCACGTAGCGGCGGAGGGTGCCGCGCCTCTTGTACCTTTTGCGGCGCACCGATGGCTTTGGGTCGCACGTCTTGAAGAGGATGGACAAAGTTGAGAAGAGGAGTTGGCTGCACTTGAAGCAGACCAGGCACTCCTAAGTGAAGGAACACATTTTGACAAGTATGTTCTGCTGGAGGTTAGCTAGGGGACTTGAATTGCAAGGCTCCGGCTTGATGTACCTTGGTTTAGGTCAGACCTCAGCTTCGCATTTGTGGGTGGAAGGTAGATGACTCGGAATCCGCGTTGTCCCTGACGGGCGAAGGGGAGATTGGAGGTTGGGAGGTTTGTTCGCACGAGGAGAGGTCTTTAGGGTACGAGGAATTAGCCAATGTTGTCGAGCTGATTGCCAGAGACGCTTGTTGGGTTGGGAGTCCAGCTGGGTTGGCGGTATATGTTTAGAGGGAGGAGCAGAGAGGGAGCAGCGGGATGTTTGGTAGACGATCCGGGTCCGCGCAGAATTCGGTGAATTTCGGACCAACGACAGCGCTTTACTGCCTGGCAGGTCGTCTAGAATGACAAAAGGGCACAAAGAGTCACGTGTGAATTGTGACAGACTCAGCGGCTTAATTTATTCTCAATCAATGTCCTTGCGGCAATGGAGCTTACGCTATAGATGCACAAGGTGGTTGCCATTCACCGATGTTATTAGGCAATGAAGTAGCGGAATTTCGGCCAATGTGACATACCTTCTCACCTTCAGCTCCCACCAGCAGGTCGGCATCATACGTGGAACCATCTTCCAATGTGACCCTTGCCGATTCGATGTCCTTGGATCCATTAGTGACGGGCTACTTTATCTTTCGGGCAATGCAACGTACCTAGGTACTTTCTGAAGAATATGAAACTCATTATGGCAACATTTGATGAACCGTGCAAGTGGTCTGACGGAAGCTAGAGGCAGTGGATTTGGACTTTGAGACACCAAGAAACTTGAGACTGACAATCTATGAGTGACCCCTAATGACCCCAGCACTAAAGGCAACTAGGCGCAATCAACCCCGCGCATACTCCCCGGCGGCGAGCGCGGAGTCTCAATAGTGGTTAGAGCGTATTCTGCGGCGGCGGTTGGGGGTGTGCGCGCGGTTTGTGAACTAGCGCCTTGAGCGGCGGGGGCGACTTCTCTTTCGGCCTTTCAGGTTCCGGCTCCGGCATGGGTGCCTGGCTGGCAAGGTCAG
>Ga0247817_10001339_pt1 | contig 12968 bp, 9 predicted proteins | sample UWRJL212509R1_FD_178010 | JGI IMG/M metagenome (GOLD analysis project Ga0247817, IMG submission 178010) | Plant litter microbial communities from Arlington Agricultural Research Station in Wisconsin, United States - UWRJ-L212-509R-1 | ecosystem: Environmental > Terrestrial > Plant litter >... | reverse complement strand
AACATCAATAGGCCATGAGTTGGTATTGCCTTTACGGCCTTGCTTTGCACCACGCTCTTTTACGTTCTTCTCAACATCCGGACGGCTTGGCATATACATCGCTGTAACCGCGCGGCCCGTCATGGTGATATCGCTGCTGCGTTTAAAATTACCTTCGTATTGGTGCAGGTAGCCGGCGTTTTTTAGCACCGTCCAGGCATCATCAATCATAATGGTTTTGGCGCGCTCCAGCAACTCGTCAGACACCTTTGGCCTGCCATCAGCAAAACGCTCGCCTTTCCATTCTGATGTAAGGAAAAGCATTTCCTCTTTTGTAATAGTTTGCGCCATAGCGCTTTTAACCGTTGCAATACAAACCAGTAGCAGTATTATTATCCCTCTTTTTTTCATCTGTTCAAATAGTGTAGTATGTATAATTAAAATTTAAAATTGTCAGATTTATCCATCATGATGTTTGACACGGCCTCTATACCCATACGTTCCTTTAGTTGAGTTAGGTACAGGCTTTTTGGCGCAACGTGTCTGTCCAAAGATTCAATATAACCTCTTGGTTTTGTAAGATCCTGCAATGGCGCGTTATAAATTACTGATGCCGTACCAATATGACCAAATGAGTAGTTTTTAGCAGTTGGCGGGCTTTGGATCAGGAAATCGCCTTCGCAGTTCCACATCACAATATTGGCACCTGCCCAACCGATAATGTAATCCCAGAAACGGGCTGTTAAAGGTGCTTTAATGTTATCATACAACACACCGTTTGCCCAATGGTTGTGTGGCTCACTGGTTGAGTATGGATTAACAGCTTTACAATCTAAAAACACGTTACCGCTTGCTTCTGATTGTTGCAATACAAATGAGTGTCTGCCTTTTTGCGAGAAGCAACGCTGTACTAAAGCCAATTGGCCTTGCAAATGGTAAATAAATCTACGGGCACCCTGACGTACAGATACCGGCTCCCATGATTCTATATCCTGAATAGTTACCCATTTAGTACCTGCATTAGTTTGCACAACACTGTTAACAAAGTGATAAGCAGACATGCTGCGTACCCATACGTTTTTAGCGTTGCTGATAGTTACCAAGTTCCTGTAATGGTTCTCATCAGAAAAATACTCTTCTCCTTTATAGGCGGCGGTAGGTTTGTTATCGGGCCTGTCCATGTTGTAGTATTGAGCAGTACGTACAGTAGGGTTGTATTCTGATATGCCGCGCAGGTTTTCTACCCCAACGTTTTCAATGCGTGCGTCATCATATTTTAACACATCGCCACCACCCCATTTTACGTCAATAGCAGTAAAGATGGGTGCGTCAACAGTGATGGTATTTGCACTGATAGCAGTAATAACACGATCATAAGTGATAGTAAACGGTCTCCACCTGTTGTTCTTAACGGTAGCACTGTCTAAACCTATCTCTTTTATCCAATCCTGGTTACCATAACGCCTAACCAAAACCTTATCGCCCACTTTAAATGCTTTTGCTGATGTTACGCTTAATGTGCGTGCACCCACTGGTACATATTTATCTGTAACCAATTGTTTGGTAGCTTCCTGTACCGTTATGCCTTTCTCGCCGGCTAGGTTGATCAGCGATGTACCTGCATTGCCCGCAGGGCGTGGGGTAACAGTTCTGCCAAACAGGATAGTGCCTATCTCTGTCATACCCTCGCCGCGCAATATAACGCCTGATGCTTTTATAACCAGTGGTTTATCTAACGGATAAGTACCTTGTTTTATAAGCACCGCGCCGCGGAAACCCTGTGCATCTAAAGGCATGGCTGATACTTTATCAATAGCTGCCTGTATAACTACAGAGCAATCGCCCACTACCGGCCAAACTGTTACTTTGTTAGGCACATAGGGTATGCCAACGCCACCGCCTTTGTAACCCGCGTTTGAAAAATCGGGAATCTTGTTGCCTAAACTATCGGCAGCGTAAACTAATTTGCCATCCATGCCCGGATAAACCATTGATGTATAAGGCGGAATGTCTTGCGCGCGACCCAGCATAATGCCGGCACAAAGCGCAAATAAAGTAGCAGCGTAAAATTTAATTTTCATAATAGGTTATTGGTATTATTGGTTTAACCGGTTATTGGTACCCGGTATTATTTTTTTTATGCGATATTTTAACAAAGCAATGCGTTACACACCTTTCGTATTTAAACAACATGAACCGCACTTTGCAGCCGGTTCATGTTGTTTTATTCTGATAGGATTATTTTATTTTAACGTTATCGTCGCCCATAACATCGTAACCGCGCCATTTGTATGATTTGGCTAACTTTGCAGCGGCAGGCCATGCTGTACCTACGTGCTCTTTGCTGGCAACCCATTTTTGGCGGTTGGCTTCAGTATCAAATGATAATTGCAATTGATAGTTGTAAGTGGTTGGTTCGCCTTCAATTTTTTTCTCAAGAGCCGGCGCGAAAATGCGTATAAGCTTTGATTCTAAATAACCAACCTGTACACGCAATGCAGGTACATAAATGGTTTTATACATTTTTTCAAATGCCGCCGCGTTAGCTGCGGTTACTACAAAGTCCATTTGCAAAGCCATTGCTTTTGGTTGTGCTGCCGCGATGCCGCCGGTTAAACCAGCTGAACCTACTGTAGTTGCAGAACCAACTGCATCAGTTGAAGTGTTAGGAACAGTTACAGCGCCAAATCTTGGGCCTGCTGCAGGCATTTTGGTTTTATCAACTGCTATGCAAACCACCAATAACTCTAATTCTGATGTACTGCTAAGCGTTAATTTTTCGCCTACGGCACCATAGAAAGCATCGTCCTGGCTAACAGTGTATTTCTTTCCGTCGATATCAATATTACCTGTACCATTTACTACGTAGTAAATTTCTTCAAAACCATCCATTACGCGGGTATCCATAGCGGTGTTGGCTTGCATAAGCACATGGTCAACATTGTTCCAATTGGTTTGGAAAACATCCGGACTAAATAAACGGCGAGAAGTGATTCCTGTGCCTTTATAGCCTGCCGCGTTTCCTCTCAATTTTTCGCGGTCTAATCTGCCAGAAACAAATTGAGGGATAGCATCAAGTGTGGTAGAGCCAGGTAAACGGGGATCGCCCAGGTTGAAAACACCACCACCACTGGTTCTTGATTTACCAATACCAAAGTTTAACCATTTACAGGTTTTGCCAGATGTATTGTACATGCCATGCGCGTCGCCCAGTTTACACGGAACTAAAGCAGGTGCTTTGATAAGTGAAGTACGACCATTGATGGTAAATTCTGCTTCGCCTTCTAACAGCACATACATTTCTTCCATGCTGTGATGAAAATGCTCGCCTATACTTGAGTTAGCATTTATTACACCTGCGTGCAGGTACATCAGGTTAGTAGTCAGATCGCGCGGACCAAACAGTTGGGTAAATGCCATGGTACCGGCACCATCGTGTATTTTACCCTGTGCCCTTAGTTTTGAAGCATCGTTTTTAACAACACGTGATTTTGCAACAGGTGGACCACCGGCACCGGGACCAGGTTGCGCATTGGCCACTATGGTGGTAATAGCTAAAAACAGGAATAATATTTTTTTCATGATTGTTTATATAATTTATAATTGGTTGTACTAAGTTACTTTTTATTATCAAATAATTGCTCCGTCGCGTTAAGTCAAATCCATCACTACGGACTTATTGTTACCGGTATTTTTTACTAAAAATGGTTTGTAAATAAATGGTTTAAAAGCGCTTTAGCTAACAACACGCTTTATCGTTTGCGTACTAAATGCCTAACAACAAATATAAAGCTATACTGCACTATTGAAAGAGCAAAAATGTAACATATTTGTCACCCTGTTAACTAAGTAATTAGCTATAAATGCGCTAACATCTGTTTGGTATGGCTTATGTATAACTAACCGCTTTAAACAGGGTGCATTATTATTTAATATTTAGCTATTTTAGCGGCTGCAAAACCCACCCGGTTTACTACAATATCTTTATTAATGGAAGAAAGCAAGGCAAAAAAAGCCTTTAACATTGGCGACAGGATACGCATACTGCGTGTTACGCAAAAACGTACTTTACAGGAGCTTGCCGATAACTGCGGGATGTCAAAAAGTATGATCTCAAAAATTGAGAACAACCGCACCATGCCCTCTGTTGCCACGCTGGTAAAAATCGCCCAAAGCCTGGGCACCACCATATCTAACTTAATGGAGCAGGATGGTTGGGCCAAGGCCATTGTTACCACCCGTGCCGAAGCCGAACAAAACCTTATCCGTACTGAAAAAGGTTATTCTATTTTCCCATACGCGTCTGAATTTCACGAGAAAAAGATGCAGCCGTTTTTGTTTACGGCAAAAAAGGGCGAGGTTAAATCGCACCAGTTATCGCACGATGGCGAGGAGTTTATCTTTGTTATTGATGGCGAAATGAAAATGAAAGTAGGCGACGCGGAATACACGCTAAGAACAGGCGACAGCCTGTACTTTAATACCATACAAAAGCACGGCATTGTGCCGGTTTCTGATATAGTTACCTACCTGGATATATTTGTTTAAGCTGATTACTGCTCGTTAAGTTCGGCGGCGTAGGTCTCCAACTCTTTATTTCTAACGATCGGCCCCATTAAAAACCATATTATCAATAGGCCAATAACAGCTATGCCACCGTACATAAAAAGCAGGTAGTTATAACCTTGCGCGATATTTCCTTTGCCGAAAACATCCAGCGTAATGCCCGACAGCGATTGGAATAACGCGCCACCCAAACCTGTACCTATGCAGCCTATTCCCCATACCGTTGCCGCCGATGTTGCCGGTACCACATCTGGCGGGCAAGCCAACGTGTTAGCTGTGTAGGATGTATAACCAAAACCAGCTAAGCCAAATACGATGAGTGCCGCCATTGGCGTTGTGATAACAAAGGGCGCGCTTAACAACGAAATTGCCATTATTGCCGCCGATAAACAAACCGAAAGTTTACGGGCCTTATGTATTGGCATGCCGCGTTTAATAATGTATTGCGTAAAATATCCGCCGGCAACATTCCCAACATCAGCAATGATGAATGGGATAGTGGCATACCAGCCAATTTGCTTAAGGCTCCAGTGGTGTACATCTACCATATATCGCCCAAGCCAAAACGTAACAAAGTACCATACCGGATCCAGAAAAAACTTAGCGATGGTAAGCGTAATAACAAACCTTGATTTTAAAAGCTGTTTAAAGGGAAGCGCTTTTGTTTTGGCCTCGTTAACGGGTTGTTTTGGTGTGTAATAAATAAACCAGAACACGGCCAGCCATAAATAGCCCAATGCGGCCAGGATAATAAAGGTGGTTTGCCAGCTGTACATAATGCTTAACCAGGCAACCAGCGGCGGCACAATAATAGCTCCCAAAGCTGCGCCGCTGTTAAATATCCCCGAAGCGGTTGAGCGCTCCACAGGCGGGAACCACTCCGCGGTTACTTTTATGCCTGCGGGCCAGTTACCTGCTTCGCCTATGCCTAAGAAAAACCGCACTACGCCAAACTGCAGCGGTGTTTTAACAAAAGCGTGGCAGAGGCCGGCGGTTGTCCAAAAGGCCATACATAATGAGTAACCCAAACGGGTGCCCAACCTGTCGATAACAAAGCCCGAAAAGGCGTTGGAGATCATGTAAGCGATAAAGAATGCGGTACCTATATAGCCGAAAGCGCTGTCGGGAATCAACTCGCGCAGGGGGCCATCGGCACTTAAATAGTTGAATGAAAGCCGGTGAATATAATTTAAAACAGTGGCTAAAAACGCCATGCCGATCATGATCCAGCGCATTTTTAACGGCTTAGGGAAGACAGCAGAGGTTTCCATTGTGGATTAGTGTTTAATGTGTTCATTACAAGCCACCACACACAACGCCTCATGTCATTGCGAGGCACGAAGCAATCGCAAGGAAGCAAAGCACACATGCAAAGTCCGCGATTGCTTCGTACCTCGCAATGACAAATAGTTGGTTTATAATTGGCCTTTTACAATAGCAACAACAATAAAATCCCCTCTTGAGAGGGGGCGCGTGGATGGTGCGGCTGCAGGGGTGTGTCTATACGGTATAACACACCCCTACACCCCTCTCGAGAGGGGAATCGCACATAGCCCTGCTTGTTTATAGCGGTACTATTGGTATTCCATCCGCATCCCTCTTCTCACGGTGGGATGCGGATGTTATTATTTTAAAGCGCCTTTACCGGCACTAACTTTTCATCGTTATCAACTACTTTAATGTAGTTTTTCAATGCGCGGCCCATGCCATCCCACTGCACCAGCATTTCGTCATCCTGCTGTAACAATATACCTTTGCCAAAGCTAAACTGGCCTGTACCAAAGTAATGCACATGCGCCTGCAATGGTACGCGGTGACCTTCGTATTTAAATTGGTGATACTCCAAATTAGCCAGGTTATGCGCCATAGCGGCTTCGCCGGTTTTTATATCTAGGGCCTCCCAAAGTATTTCGCCTTTGCGACTAACGCCTACGTAGCCTGTAAGGTCAGAAAACTCATCAGTAATAACCAGCTCCGGCCCAATTGCGCTTTGCCTTAGTTTAGATGGAGCCAAATACAGGTAGTTTTTCTTCTCCATCACATGGTCAGAAAACTCATTGCCTGTAGTAAAACCTATTCTGTATGGGTTGCCCTCGCGGTCAATGATATATGCGCCTGCTACTTCCGGCTCTTCGCCGCCATCGTTACCATATTCCGGCACTTCCAGAAAATCGCCATGACCTTTTAATGCTGAGCCATTGCCTTTGTAAAACCACTCGGGTTGAATACCCGGCTTGTCGCCTTTAGAAATGCCGCCATCAACCCCCCACCAGTATATCACCATGCTATCCGTAGGCTTTTGGTCAGCACCTTCGTGCATAGCCTGGCGGTTTGCCGCGCTGTTTTTATGGGTAAGGCCAGTACCCGAAATCATGCACTCCAAAACATTCGTCGGGTGATCAAAAGCCGGAAGTAATTTCCACTCGCTTTCGCCTTCGTAGATCTCGTCGTAATTAAGCGTTTTATCGCTTACGTTCTCTTCAATTAGCTGGGTTAGCGCTTTGCCTGCATCGATAGCAGCCAATGCCAGATCATAAACCGTACTAAAATTATCAATGATGTGCAGATTAGGTTCTTGAACCATCGCCACACATCTCCCAGAAGCGTTTTTTAGCTGTACTAAGCGTATTGAGTTTTTTTCCATGCCGCTAATTTACTGAGCTATCCAACCACCATCAATAGAAAACATACCGCCGGTAACAAAACTTGATGCCGGACTTGAAAGATACAGCGCCAGGCCGCCAATTTCGTGCGGTTCCGCCCAGCGACCGATAGGTATTTTGGACATAAACGCCTGATACTTTTCAGGATCATTCAATAAAGGCAAATTCAACTCCGTAGCAAACGGTCCCGGCAACAACGCGTTTACGTTAATGCCATCCTTTGCTACCTCCATAGCCAATGCGCGGGTAAGCTGTAATACAGCGCCTTTCGCGGTAGCATAAGGTGTTCTTTCGGCCATAGCGGTTACGGATAACATAGACCCCAAGTTAATGATACGACCATAACCATTTTTACGCATAGATGGGATAACTTCTTTAGCCGCCAGCCATGCGCCTGTAACATTTACCTGTTGTACACGGTTAAAGTCGTCTAAGGAAATATCCTCTATTTTACCCCTTAGGTTGATACCTGCAGAGTTGATCAAGATATCAATTTTACCAAAGTGCTGTAAAACCGTAGCAACGGCTTGCTTAATGCTCGCTTCGCTGGTTACATCGCAAACCTGGGTTATGCAATCAACCGTAAAATCTTTTTTTATAGTTTGCTGTGCCGATTGGTTAACCGCTTCGTCGCGTGCTGCAATGGCAATGCCTGCACCGGCTTCGGCCAAGGCCTGCGCCATGGCTAAACCAAGGCCGCGATTACCCCCAATTATTAATGCTGTTTTGCCTGTAAGGTCAAATTGTTTTAGTACGCTATGTTCCACTTATTCTATGATGTTAAAATTTTCAAGGCCCTCTGTTTTTAGGGTCAGGCCCATGCCTGGTTTGTTGTCGTCCAGCTGCAATCTGCCGTTTTCGGCAACAGCTTCGCCATCAAATATATACCAAAACATTTCATTACCCACCTCAATTTCTGTTTGTGGAAAATACTCTGCCATTGGCGACGCGAAAGAGCTCATTACCACATGCAGGTTGTGCATTTGCCCGCCATGCGGAATAACCTCAACGCCATTCATGTAAGCCAGCGTGCAAATTTTTTGCGCCTCAGTAAAACCACCAACGCGGTTGGTATCAAACTGAAAAATATCCAACGAATCGGCCTTGATCAGATCGTAAAAACCAAAGCGCGTATACTCGTGCTCGCCACCCGAAAGCGGGATATTGGTATAGTTCTTTAGCTTCGCAAAGTTGTGGATCTCATCGGGCAGCAACATTTCCTCTATCCAGCGCAGGTTGTAAGGCTCTAACGCTTTCAACAATTGCCTTGAGTAATTAAAGTTAAAGCCCATGTAGCACTCCAACATAATCTCTACATCATCGCCAACGGTTTCGCGTACTTTGCGTACCATTTCTACATTCTTTTTTAGTCCGGCGTTGCCGTCTGTTAACGGATAGCCGCAGCGCAGTTTCATGCCGGTAAAACCCTCTGCTTTGTAATGCGCGGCTTCTTGTTGTAACTGGTCTAGGTTGCGGGTGTATAACCTGCTGTAATAAGTTGGGATGTACTCTTTGGTTCGTCCACCTAACAACATAAAAACAGGTTGCTTGGCAGCCAAACCCTTGATATCCCACAAAGCAATATCAATAGCGCTTATAGCTGCTATTACCGCGCCTTTACGGCCGTATGCCACCGACGAACGGTACATTTTTTCGTACAGATACTCGTTGTTAAGCGGATTCTCGCCAATTAAAAGTGATTTGAATTTGCTGTCGATGATAAGCTTGGTAACATCCGGACTTAAGCCCGCGTTACCGTAGCCTATTAAACCGTTATCAGTTTCTATTTCTACAACCAGCCAGCTAAAAAAGCGGTAGGCCGCCTGCGCGTCATCCTGAAAAGGCAATAAACTAACCGGGGTAGCAAAAACGGTATCAGTTGTTTTTACAGGCCCCTTCCATTGATAAAGTTTGGTGCGTATAGCAGTGATCTTCATTTAGTAAAGATAATTAAGCGTTTTTATTGGTATTGAGTGACAACAAAAAGATGTTGCTAATTGGTAAACATTGTTGAACAAACATAATATAAAATGTTGTTTGGAAGGAATTTATTTAGAAGTTTCATTTCAAATAAAAAAACCAAGAATTTTCCGTGGAATCACATAAAAAAATGTGTCATGGTGAGCCTGTCCAACCATGGCGGGCGGGCCTTCCCGCGCACCCTTCGACAAGCTACCCATGACATAAATATAAGTTGTCATTGCGAGGTACGAAGCAATCGCACGGAGAAAAGTCCGTCATACAAAGTTCGCGATTGCTTCGTACCTCGCAATGACAATAAATTAAACACCGAAATTTGTCATTTCACCCTTAGAGTCCGCGGATTTTATAACTCAGGATGACACCCCTCGCGCAATCATCGTGCACCTTCAGGGTCCTCTATGAGAGACCCTTAAGGGACAAAAAAATATTTAAACAAAAGGTCGGTAGAAAAAAGAAGAAGCGATAAGGCATGCCGTAGGTATGCCCCCTGTGTGTCGTACCTACGGCACGATTACGTTCCCGTTTATTTTTCTACCGACCTTTTTTCTACCGACCTTTAACTCCTAACGGAGTTGGCAATATTAATTACTTCTTCATCAACCTTACCTCGTAAATATTAGCCGTGGTTGATCCTTCCGCTGCAGCAAATTTAACAGTAAGGCCACCGTTCATGGCTTTGCCTAACACCTCGGCAGGGATAGCGTAATCAACTGTGAAAAAGTCGTTTCCGTTAGTGCCGTCTAGTTTAACCGTGCCTATCACCTGGTCATTAACCAATACGTTAAATTGTTTGTTACGCTCATTGCCCAGGTAGGTAAGGCGGATGGTTCTTCCTTCCTTATTTTTGTCAACCAGCTTGTAGCTGAAAAACCCTTTGGCATTGCGGAAATGCCTGCCACGGGTTACACCTGTAGTTGAGTTATCGCTTTCAATAAAATGGTCAGACTCCGGTTGTTGCTCGCCGCTGTTAATTACATCAACAGTAGCGGCGGCCAGCCTGGCCGCAATTTCTTCTTCGGCGGCGAGTTTCTGTTTTATTACCTCGTAGCTTTGTGGTGTTTCTTTTTCAAAGTACAGCACATACCTGCTATCGTGCACCTTGTAAAAAGGTATCAACTTTAGCGACTCATATTTTTCAGGATAAACCAAACCCTTCATGCTGTAAGTCATTCCCTCGTTAGCTACAGGTTTAATAAAGCCGGCATCATTTGCAGTAGCGCTGCTCACAAACATAGGCATGGTTTGCAAAGGCAAAACTTTACCGGCGGCAACGTGACCCATGCGGCTGTCATCAGCAAATAACAATGGGATATCTTTATTACCAATTTCGGCAGCCATAACAATTGGGCCGTGAACAACTGCCTCGTAGTTAGAATTATCAGGCATGCGCTCGGTTTTAGTTTGCATTGGCAGATCGACAGCTACTTTGTCGCCTTTTTTCCAAACGCGTTTTATGGCGATATAACCATTAGCTTGTTTTTTTACCGGGAAGGCTTTTCCGTTTATAGTCACCTTCAAGCCATTGTCTTTTATCCATGATGGATAACGTACCTGCATAGTGAAGTTGCCGTTTTTAACACTGTTAACAGTGAAAGATGTTTTTTCTGCTTCGGGGAAGTTGTTGTTCTGCGCTAATACCAGGCCTTTTTCTTTCCAGTTTAAGGTAGATGGGATAAACAAGTTAACAAACACGTTATTGGCATCGTGCGCATAGATCATCTCCGCATACTTAGCATGGTTTTCCATGCCCGATCCTACGCAGCACCACATGCTGGTTTCTGGCTGCGAGTAGATGCGGTAATGGCCCGGGCGCATGGGAGTGAAATACACAAAGCCTCCTTTTGTTGGATGCTGTGATGATAAGATGTGATTGTACAACGCACGCTCATAAAAATCCATATAACCCGATGTAGCATCCGTTAAAAACAGCGCTTCGGTTAGCTTTAACATGTTATACGTATTGCAAGTTTCGGGGCCCTGTACTTCATTTATCATTTGCGAAAAATCATTAGCCGGGTTAAAAAGCTCGCGCCTGCTGTTACCGCCGATGGCAACCGACCGTTTATTAACTACCGTGTTCCAGAAGAACTCTGCAGCGGCATTGTATGATGTATCGCCGCTAACATCTGCAATGCGCTTAAACCCGATAACTTTAGGGATCTGGGTATTGGCATGCAGGTTATCCAGTTTATCCTCGCCTTTTTCAAGCGGCAGTAATATGGCTTGGTGCGAGAAGCTGTAGGCCGCTGTTAAATATTTTTTCTCGCCGGTTAAAGCATATAAGTCGGCCAGCTCTTCATTTGGGCCACCGTGTTCTGTGCCTAATATGCGTTGCATTTGTTCCTGCGACAATGTTGTAGTCAGTTTAACAAACCAATCGCCAAATTTGATGAACATGTTTTTAGCGGTTTCGTTGCCGGTTAAAACATAAGCATCGCGCAAACCCGCAAAGGTTTTGTGAATGTTGTAGAACGGCACCCATCTTTTACCAATGATGCCAACATTGCCTTTAAAAACCTCGGCCCAAAGTTCTTTGCTGCCGGGTACCCCGCCAACATAACCATCGCCGTTGGCATCCTGGCATTTTTTTAATTCGTTAAGCATGTACACTAAGCGGTCGTTAGCCTCTTTGCTACCGTTTGATGCATACATCAGCGCCAGCGCTGTTAAGTAATGCCCGCCCACGTGGCCGTCAAGTCCGGTGTTTTCCCAGTTGGTATAGCTTTCTGCTTTGGGCTTTAAACCGGCCTCGCGCAAAAAGGGTGCAAGCAGCCTGTCGGGGTTCATGGCCAGCATGTATTTTAAATCCACATTTTCTGCAGATTTAAACGGACTCGGCAGCAAATGCACATCTTGAATACGAAACAACTTAAGGCCGGGCGCATTTGGCTTGGCGGGTATCTGGGCGTTAACCGCAAGGCTACCGCCTAACAAAAGCATAGAAAAAAACGCTCTCATAAAATCTATTTTAAAAAGGAAAATTGGTCTGATTATTAAAACTCAATAATACAATTATAATTGTATTAAGAACAATTAATTTTCAATTCAACTCGACAACTTATGATTGTCTGCCCCGGAGGGGTTACCTGTTTGTAGACCAAAATTAGAATTTTTTACCCTGCAGGACAATATAATCAAGTCAAGCAACTCCGTAGGAGTTAAAAGGTCGGTAGAAAAAAGAGAGCAGAAAAAAGCGTGCCGTAGGTAGGCAAGTTATGGGGCATACCTACGGCATGCGGAATATCTTCTATCTATGTTCTACCGACGTTTTGCGTCTACGACGCATTAGCTCGCTCGTGCCTTAATGACAATGCCCCGGATGTGTTACCCAAACTCGCGATAGGTAGCTCCTCCGGAGCAAAGGATTATAGATATTATCTTTCTACAAGTAGGTAGCCCCGCTGGGGCATGATTACTTGTTAGCGCAAAAACTATCAACAGTAACAAAAAAAAGCCCCGGTAACTTGTATAGTACCGGGACTTTTTAATTATTTAAAACCTGCGGGTGTTACTTACCTGCGGCGGCTTTTATTTTGATGATACTTACCGAGTACGGACTAAACGAATGCGTAAACGATTTACCCAAACCTGTTAAGTTGGTAGTTACCGGCACAATGTGTTTAGGGTCGGTAATAGAGTTGGTTGATTCAGGTTTATCGCCTTTTAACTCTATCAGTGTACCTGTTGCTGCAATTGCTCCGGCACCTTTCAGATCAAGCGTAACGTTCTCGGCATGGTCGGCAACGTTTACTACTTTTAGGTAAATGGTGCCTGTTT
>Ga0247817_10001338_pt1 | contig 12970 bp, 10 predicted proteins | sample UWRJL212509R1_FD_178010 | JGI IMG/M metagenome (GOLD analysis project Ga0247817, IMG submission 178010) | Plant litter microbial communities from Arlington Agricultural Research Station in Wisconsin, United States - UWRJ-L212-509R-1 | ecosystem: Environmental > Terrestrial > Plant litter >... | reverse complement strand
AAGAAGTCTGGGTAGACGATGTTGCTACCAATGGTGATGGTACACAAGCGTCGCCCTTTAATACAATCGTAGAAGGGGTAACCAAGGTACATCCTGGCGGAACTGTTCATGTTGCGGCTGGTGCATATACAGAAACGGTAGCGATTACAAAAGCACTCAAGATTCAATCAACAACTGATGCAGTACTCACGGGTAGTATCGCAATCACTGTAAACGATGTCATTGTCACCGGTCTTAAGGTGATTGATCCTAATGCGACCAGTACGGGTAGTGTTAACTTAAGCTCGCTCATGACGAACGGTTCAGGAGAGCTTCCGCAGATGACCGTTACTTCAGCGCTTAATACTGTGGCACTCACTATTCCTGCAGATACTACCGTTACTGCTCCAGGGTGGGACGGGATACTGCAACTCCCCGCATTAGTGGAAACAACAACCGTAACTCCTCCAAGTACTCCGGGGCAAATCACGACAGTAGGGTTCGCTATCTCTGTTGGTTCAACTGTGCCTATGTCATTTGATAAAGGTGTTCGACTTCTTTTCCCTAATGAGGCAGGTAAGAGAGTGGGGTACGCACAGAACGGAGGAATGCTAACAGAAATCACCGATATCTGTTCAGCTGATACACAAACAGCGGGAGATGCGCTTCTTGCCGACGGTCACTGTGTCATCACTGCCGGATCAGACTTGGTGGTATGGACCAAACACTTCACGACATTTGCCACATTTAGTACCACAACAACTGTTACATCAAATACTTCCGGAACACGAGTAATCGGCAGAGGAGGAGGTTCGACTGGCGGATCTACAACGGTTTCGACTCCTGTCGTTATTGCGCCTGTTACAACTCCAGTCACACCAGCAGGACAAGTCCTCGGTGAACAAACCTATGTCTTCACTATCAATCAAAAAATTGGCGCTCGCGGACATGTGGATACAAAAGAACTTCAAAAATTCCTCAACAAGCGCGAATATAATGCAGGAGTCGAAGACGGAATCTTTGGTTCAAAGACACAAGGAGCACTTAAGGCGTTCCAAAAGGCGAGCGGCCTTACTGCAGACGGTCTTGTCGGACCACTCACTCGAAGTATCTTGAATAAATAAAACTTTATCTTTTCTTGAGGTATCTGTGCTATGGTGTTTCCTAATGGGGAAGTCTAAATAGACATAGCCCTGTTTGTTTGTTTTAGAACTTTTATTACGTACTTAAAAGATAATTATTATGAAAAATATGTTTAAGAAATATAGCTTCGCTGCTATGGCTCTTGCGCTCGTACTTGCTATTGCTGTACAGGTATACGCAAATGAGTCACAACCAAGCGCGCCTCAGTCTGTCGACATCTCAACTATGGAGGCGTTCAATGCTGCCGTAGCTGGAACTGTTCCAGAAATTAATATTACTGCCTCATTCACAACAGCAGAAGAGCTCGTGGTTAGTCGACCAGTAAGTATTAAAGGTAACGGAAATACTATTTCATTCAGTGGTAATACATCAGACGCATGGAATGGAATTTATGTTCTCCAGATCTACAACGCTACTGATGTAACGATCGAAGACATCGGTCTCTCAGGTGGCGATGTTGGACTTCTTGTAAATGGTTCAACGGTAACACTTGGTGGGACAATTAATGTCTCAGGAAATGAATTTGGTGGTATCGAGTCATCACAAGGAAGTGGTGTAGGTGCTCCTGTGCTTACTGTTACTGATGCAACTATTGTTAATTCAACAGAGGCGTATCAACTACCGACTGCATGGGAAGATGGAACTACAGGTGTTGCTATTGTTGGATTTGATGGTACATCAAGCACAACAGTAAAAGCAGGACAAGTTCAATATTATCTTGATGTGGGTAATACATTCAAAACTGCATCAGTTGCAAATTACACAGAACTTACAACAGCGATTGCAGATAGTGCTATCGAACGTATTCTAATAAGCGCAGACTTCACAGTTGATTCAACTGTAGTTGTCTCACGTCCTGTGATTATCGACGGAGCAGGACACACAGTTTCTCTTCTCAGTGGAAACACTGCAGGGTGGAACACTGGTTCACACTATGTTTTTCAGGTTTACAATACAACAGGTGTAACAATTAAAGACATTGCACTTAGTGGCGCTGATGCAGCACTTCTTGTGAATGCATCGTCAGTGGTGTTGAATGGAACAATCGATGTTTCAGGAAATGAATTTGGTGGGATTGAATCTTCAAAAGGTACAGCAGAAGGTCTTTCTAATCCATCATTGAATGTTTCAGGAGCTAGTCTTCTAAACAGTACTGAATCATACGGCAAGCCTACGGTGTGGGAAGATAAGGTTACAGGAACTATTTCAGGTTTCGTAGCTACTTCTAGTACTACTGTAAAATCTAATCAGACTCAGTACTATCTTACTGCAAACAACGCAAAGAAAACTGAATCAGTCAGTACTCTTGATGGGCTTAAATCTGCTCTTCTTGATGTAAATATAGGCACAGTTGTTATCACTGCTCCTATTGATACAGCAGAAACAATTCTTGTTGATCGTTCTGTAACAATTAATGCAGGCGGAAATACAATAAAAGCACTTGAAGGTATTACAGGTTCTGTAGTCCTTGTGAGAGCAAGTAATGTAAATATTAACGAACTTGTTATTGATGGTGCATCAAACTATGTTCACGGCCTTAACATTTTCTCAGCGACGGGAGTAAATCTTACTTCGGTTACTGCAAAAAATAACGACAAATCAGGAATCGTGGTAAACGGTTCTAAGGTTGTGGCAAATAATATAACTACTTCTGAAAACGGTTGGAACGGTATTAATGTTGACCGTGGTCAAGGTGTTATTACAGAAGCAAAACTTACTGTAACTGGCTCTAGTGCTCACACAGAAACTACGGCAATCTGGGTAGATGATAAAACTAAATCAGACGTAAGTGTTGTCGCTGAAAAATATACTTCTTCGGATGTTGCATATACAAAAAATTCTGTTGAAGTGATTGGAAAAAAATATTCACTCATTCCAGAAATTACTGAAGAAAATTCAGCACTTGTAATCAATGCTTCTACTCCTGAAGTAAATATTACTGTTGATGAAGATGTACTAAATCCAACACTTGATTTCACTACTTTGGTAAATGGTAGTAATGAAGCAACAACTCCTGTTGCAATCACTGTTGCTACAGAAACAGAAGATGGATTAGTTACTGTCTCAATTCCAACAGGAACAAAAATTACTGGAACAGGTGCATGGACTGAACTCACACTTCCAAAAGTTTCAAACACTGTTGTTACTCCTGAACTTACTTCACGACAAACAGCAAATATTGGACGTGTTATCGAAATTGGTTCTCCTTCAATGAACTTTACTTTCGATAAACCGGTACGTCTCGTATTCGCAGGGGAAGCGGGTCAGAAAGTAGGATTCATGAAGGTAGGAGGAACATTTACTGAAATCACTACTGAATGTGGTCTTGGAGAAGTTCTTCCAGCTGGAGTACAAGAATGTAAGATGGATACTATAAATGATCTCGTAGTACTTACAAAACACTTCACAACATTTGCTACATACGAAGTTGAAACTCGTCGTAGTTCAGGTGGCGGGGGAGGACGTGTAGCAGTTGTTACTACACCTGTGGTAACAACACCAGTTACACCTACAACTCCAGTAGGGCAAGTTCTCGGAGAAACAACATTCAACTTCACGGTTGCAATGAAAGCTGGTTCTTCAAACAAGACCAGTGTGATGGAACTCCAAAAATTCCTAAATGCAGGAAACTTCGGAGTGCTCGCTGTTGACGGGGCATTCGGTCCTAAGACAAAAGCTGCCGTAATGGCATTCCAACGCGCAAACTTGCTCGTAGCTGACGGTATCGTGGGTCCAAAGACTCTCGCTGCACTCAACAAATAATTCGTTTTACACACGATAACAAAACACACCCTGTACAGGGTGTGTTTTGTTATGTATAATATTTATATGTTTACGTGGTTCAAACGACACTTCATTCCTCATACAGGCAACGATCATCGTCCGTATCTTTTGCAGGGCGAAAGCGCCCGCACCACCGTGGTAATGATTCTTTTGTTTGAATTGTTCGTATTTCTTTTGCCGACATTTTCTCTTCATCAGAATGCACAAAATGATGTCGCCGCGGTGCTCCCGGTCGTACTTGCGACACTTGCCAACGAAGAGCGCACTCAAGAAAAGCTTCCAGAGCTTGCGATCAGTCCGGTACTCACTCGTGCTGCAGAACTCAAGGCCCAGGATATGGCGACAAAGGGGTATTTTGCGCATACTTCACCTGAAGGCAAGACTCCGTGGCATTGGCTAAAAACTGCCGGGTATAACTACCAGTATGCCGGAGAAAATCTCGCGATTAATTTTACCGACTCAAAGGATGTGACAGCGGCATGGATGAACAGTCCTGGTCACAAGGCAAACATCGTAAAGGGCGTGTACACGGAAGTTGGTACCGGAGTTGCAACGGGTATGTATGAAGGACGCGAGACAGTGTTCGTGGCGCAAGTCTATGCAAGTCCGCAGTCGACACCGGTAGTACCGCGTATGGTGGCACAGGCACCTGTTGAAGCCGTTTCTGTTGAAGAAACCTCCATTGAGGCTATCGAACCGACACAGAGCGTCCTTGGTGTCGAAGCACCGGTTATAGAATCGACTGTGGTGCCTGAGGTAACAGTGGTGGACCGTGCGGTGGCATCTCCTGCACACACGGCAAATGCGATACTCATCATAATAGGTGGGATTGTAGCGCTCGTGGTTGTCCTTACGATAGTGATTAAAATAAATACTCAGCATCCGGACCTTATCACAAACGGTATGGCAGTGATTGCGGTAGTGGGTGGTATCGTCCTGGGGAATACATTCCTTTCAACAGCTTCGATTAAAACATCGGTAACCGAGTATAGTTTTGTTCCGGAAATAATCACAAATCGATGGTAGTAATGAAGTGGTTTTTCGCTATTTATTTTTCAATCCTGGCAATACCTTGTATTGCCTATGCCACCACCGCTCCGCTTAATGCCGGAATCGTAAATAGTATTTGGTATGACAAGACCGAGCTTGTCGCGGGTAGCGAAATAACTATCAACACTGCATTTTATAATGAGTCGGCAGAAACCATTTCCGCGACCGCACTATTTCACAGTGATGAAACCTTGTTGGGAAAAGTTTCATTCGTATCAAAACCTCAGACGCTTACTCCAGTTAGTTTGGTATGGAATCCGGTACCGGGAAGTTCGGTCATACGTGTAGGCCTTGAAGGAGGAGAGGTAAACGTTGCGGCTACAGAATCAAAAATGACGATTGAGATCAAGAAGCCTGTTGTCGTAGAAAAAGAACCTGTCATAGAAAAGGAGGTGGTTTCAGTGAGTACAAATGAAACAAAAAAGAATCCTGTTGTTGAAACAATTCTTTCACTTACGGAAAAAATGGATGCATACACCGCGGGACTTGCAGATACGATACAAACAAAAAAGAATCCGTCTTTCGACGGTTCTTCTGACAGGGTAGGAGAAGTATTGAGTGCACAGTCTGATAATGAACCACTGCCGATACAGGCTTCCTCAAGTATTGTAAAAACGTTAGAGCATAAAGGCATTGACGGTGTTACGTGGATAGTCAGAAATTGGCAGTGGGCAGGGTTGGGTATTTTGGTGCTTATGTTTTTTGCGCTTCGCCGGAGAGGAAGATAGGGGCTTGCATTGTTTGTCTGCAGATTGTATAATCTGCACCTACCTTATTTGAAGGAATAGGTACGATACATCGCGGGGTAGAGAAGTGGTATCTCGTAAGGCTCATAACCTTAAGGCCCTGGTTCGATTCCAGGCCCCGCAACCAGAAATGACAAATGCCGACCATGGTCGGCATTTGTCATTTCTGGTGCACTTGAAATTTATTGTCCATATGCTATATTCTGTAGGCTGTAGTAAACAGCGAATAAGGAGCTCGTCGATGTAATCACTTGCATCGACTGCGTTCGGACAGCAAGCGAACGAGTTCTCTGCTGCTCCTCACTTGTCGATGTAGCTCAGTTGGTTAGAGCGCAGCACTCATAAAGCTGAGGTCGGAGGATCGTTCCCTCCCATCGACACCATGTCCTTTAGGACAGATTGAAAATTGCAGACGTAGCTCAACTGGTTAGAGCACTCGCCTGTCACGCGAGAGGTTGCGGGTTCGAGTCCCGTCGTTTGCGCCCGTTGTCCGCCATAGCTAAAAAGCGAAGGAGGAAGCACAAAAATCCCCAAACAGTTGTTTTGGGGATTTTTGTGTTATAAGGGTAGGTATATATGCTAAAATTACACCATGAATATTCTCATAGTTGAAGACGATAGTGACATGCGAACGTTTCTTCAGGAGGCGCTTGAAGAAGAAAGTCATATGGTAGATGTCGCCGAGGACGGCAAGAAGGGGCTTCAGAAGGCACAGATCAATAATTATGACCTGGTCATTTTGGACAACCAGATGCCGGAAAAAACCGGAAAGCAAGTATGTGTCGAGCTTCGCGCTTCGGGGAAGACGATGCCGATACTGATGTTGTCCGTCATAGGAGAGGTCGCGACAAAAGTCGACATGCTCACTGCAGGAGCGGACGATTACATGACCAAACCGTTTGCTTTCAGTGAATTCATGGCGCGCGTAAAAGCATTGCTTCGCCGCCCTGCACAAATGAAAAGTATCGTGTATGAAGCCGGAGACGTGATATTGAACGTTATCGAACACACCGTTACAAAAAATGGCAAAGAGATATTGCTTACCCCAAAGGAATTTTCTTTTCTGGAGTGTCTCATGTCACAACGGGGAAGAGTGGTCTCACGCATGGCGATACTTGAACATGTCTGGGGAGTGAATGCCGACCCGCTTACCAACACCCTCGAAACTCATTTGTTGAATTTGCGCACAAAGCTCGGAGACAAGGAAAAGGCACTTATCCACACGATGGCAGGTATAGGATATAAGATAGTTTAACTCTATACTTATCCTAAGATCCTAGTATCGGTCGAAGGGGTCTGCTTGTAATACAATAACGTACTATAAACAGAGGATGCTAGACAGCCCAGACTACAATTATGAATACAGTAATAAAGGAACTTTTGCTTAACAAAACATCACGCGATGCATCCGTACTCGCTACGCTCACGGCAAAAACATTGAACGTCGGCGCTCCGTGGACTGGGGTAACTGAATAATCTAAAAACCGCCGCGCATAACGCGGCGGTTTTTGAAAAATGATACAAAGAATTATGAAGACAATTCTTCACCCTCGCTCAGAGAGTGAAGACTCACAACGAAAGGAGTTTATATTAAACGTGCTATTGGTAAGTTCAATGGCTATTTTTTCAGTGGCAATCACTATAAACCTGATAATAGCGATCATCAGACCTGATTCCACGAATCAAAGCAGTCACTTGTCCGTCATGGTATTGGTGGTTATTTTTACGCTACTTGCGGCATTGTACGGGATTTCTCGCAAAGGATTTTTCAAAGTATCGGCGTTTATTCTCGTGACCATATTTTTCTCATTCGCATTTCTCATGGGATACCGCTGGGGCGTGGACGTTGCCGCGTCGCTTCTCATATACATGCTGGTAATAGTGATGGCGGGAATATTGATCAACACGCGGTTTGCATTTATTGTCACAGGAATTGTTGCGGCGACACTCCTTGTTGTCGGTGAATTGCAAACCATGAATATCGTGGTCGCTGATACGTTTTGGCGTACGCAACCGTGGTATCACAGTGACAGCGTCATGACCGGGTTTATTTTTCTTGGTGTTGCCACGGTATCATGGCTTTCAAACCGTGAAATCGAACGGTCCCTTGCACGCGCGCATCGTTCCGAGGCGACGCTTCGTGCCGAGCGCGACACCCTAGAGGTCATTGTCGAGGAACGTACTCGTGAACTAAAGGAGACACAGCTTGAGAAAATAAGTCAGTTGTACAGCTTTGCTGAATTCGGAAGACTGTCTTCCGGGTTGTTTCATGATCTGATGAACCCGCTCACGGCAGTATCATTGAATGTTGAGCGTGCAAAGGAGACAGAACAGACGCTTGGTGACATTTCACGAGTCCAACATTATCTCGACCAGGCGTTTGTCGCGGCAAAGCGCATGGAGCGTTTTATTACAGCCATCCGTACACAAATAGGAAAGCATGGGGAGAAAAAACAATTTTCACTGACCGAGGAAACGTCGCAAGTTCTCGACATTCTTTCCTACAAGGCTCATGTTGCAAAAGTGGAACTCGTGTTTCGCCGGGGAGCAGAAATCGTTATTGTGGGTGACGCCGTACGATGGAGTCAAGTGATGCTGAATCTTATCACCAACGGTATCGATGCGTATGACGGCAAAAACGATGAAGCGACGTCTGTGGGCTCGGTAGTCATCACGCTCAAGGAACATGCGCACACAATTACTTGTACTGTATCGGACAACGGTGTCGGCATTCCTGAAAAGGATATCGACAACATATTCGCTCCGTTTTTTACCACCAAACCAAGTCAGCCTACCAAGGGAACAGGTATCGGCTTGTCGATTGTCAAAACTATTATTGAAAAAGATTTTAACGGAACTGTCGCTGTTGCGAGTACCGCTTCATCCGGTACTACGTTTACGGTGACTGTGCCAAAACACTGATTGCGTATATGAAAAAAGAAATAACACGATTACTTGCGAAGCGGTCACCAGAGTGGCGTTTTGGCGAGTCGGTATACGATACTTTTTCGGCACTCTCTATCATCGCTCGGTATGACAAAAAGATTTTGGAAGGCGAGCCGATGGCAAAAATTTTAACGCTATTGTTTTCCGTTGAAAGCAATCCCGGAGGGCCTTACTATTCAGTCTTTCCTGATGATACCGTACCCTCTAAAACATTTGCAAAAACATTTAATACCGAAACCAATGAAAGTATTGCACGATTCCTTGCGCTCTATGACATCGAACTGCCAAACCTTACGGCGTTTGTTGGTCGTTCATTTCTGACTGGAGAGATAAAAAAGAGGGATATGCTATCAGTCCCAACAGGTGAAAAGGAATTTTTCCGTGCACTTCGAGTCGCAATAAAAAAACGCCTTGGATCAGTTGATCCGGGCACAAGAACACTCGCGCTCGAAGTGGTCGAGAAAACTATCAAAGGAAATCCTGACAAACAAATGTCATTGATGGCATATTACACGGCGCTTGCGATCGGCAAAAAGAACAAGGAACCGACAAAACTTTTGATAGACATGGCGGTTGCAAACATTTTCTTTTGGACCGCGTTTATCATTTATGATGATTTTTGGGATGAAGATGAAGCGCAGGATGCGCGACTGCTGCCCGTAGCAAATTTGTTTGCGCGAAGTTACACGGAATTTTTCTCCACACTCTTGCCATCAAAGACAAAATTTTCAAAATTTTTTCACACGCTCATGGACGAGCTTGATGCGGCAAATGTTTGGGAAACAAGTCAGTGCCGGGCCGAACGTACGGGTTCGTTGTTCATGGTTCCAAAGAGATTGCCATCCTACAAACAGTACGTTAATAAATATCGAGCTGCTTCAGGACATGTGTTGGGGTCTGTCGCTCTTCTGTGTATGCAAGGGTACAAGATAGATTCCGCAGAAGTACGGCGCTTTGTCAGTTATTTCGAGCACTATCTTATCGCGATGCAGTTGAATGACGACATGCATGACTGGGAAGAAGACTTGGAGCGAGGACATATCAGTACGGCGATCGACATGTTGTTACGAGATTATGGGAAGGTGGGTGAAATTGATCTTGAAAAAGAAATCGACGAACTGCGCCGAGTCTTTTGGTTTGTGAGTCTTCCAAAGCTTGCAAAGAAAGCGGTTGAACATAGTGATTTGGCGCTAGAAGCGTTGCATGCAATGAAAAGTATCGTGGATCCGAAACCTCTTTTGGTCTTTGCCGAGAATCCAAAATCTGTCGCGGTAGAAGCGCTGCAGAATCATAAAAATTCAGTGGACTTTTTGAAAACATTCACCGCATAAAACTTTATCTTTTCTTTATAAAAACTTTATCAAAACTTAATCTCCATTACATATACTGCTATACATGGAAGAACATACTCTTGAAGAATATCGGTGCAATTGCGGTAAGTTGCTGTTCAAAGGATTTTCGGTGCAGGGGAGGATTGAGATCAAGTGCAAGCATTGTCGCGAGATATTGGTGTTTGCACATGATGGGATTGACATAAAAACCACTTAGTGCTATAGTAAAAGCATTATTTCAGAAGTATTGTGTTATCGACTACGAGTCTTATGGCACAGTAAGTAATCGATTAATATAATATTTATGACAACAAACACACAACCGCGTGGCGGTTCAGGTTTTTCTCGTGGTGGTAGTGCTAGTGCACGTCCGGCACGCGGAGCCAACAATTCATTTAGTAGTTCACAGCCACGTTCATTCACTGGCGGCGGATCACGATATAACGGAAGTTCATCAGCAAGTTCTGGTGGGCGTCCTTCATACGGCACCCCTCGCTCAAGTGGCTTTAGTAACGGAGGTCGTCCGGCATTCGGCGGACAGCGTTCAAGCGGATTTTCTACACGCCCTTCATTCGGAGGTTCACGCCCATCATTTGGCGGCGGATCACGTTTTGGCGGACGGAGCGGCGGTCGCGGCGGATTCAAGTCTGACCGTATCGACGAATCTCGTTTTATCAACAAATCAACTCCTCAGACAGAGGAAGCACCACATGTAGCAAAGCACACCTTTGCTGACTTCAATGTTCATGCGCAGCTAGCAAAAAATCTTATTACAAAAGGTTTCGTACAGCCAAGTCCTATTCAGGACCTTGCTATTCCGGTAGCACTCGAAGGACGTGACGTAGTAGGTGTTGCAAACACTGGTACTGGTAAGACAGCAGCGTTTCTTATCCCTATCATCAATGCACTTGTTGCAAACAAGGGTCCTAAGGCTATGGTACTCACTCCGACTCGTGAGCTTGCTCAGCAAATCGAAGTAGAATTCCGGGCGCTTACTCAAGGTATGCGTTTGTGGAGCGTGTGTGTGGTTGGAGGTCTTCCAATCATGCGCCAGATTCGCACACTCGAAATGGGGGTAAATATCGTTATCGGTACTCCAGGACGTGTGAAGGACTTGATCGAACGCCGCAAAATCAACATGAGTGAATATCACACAATCGTGCTCGATGAAGCAGACCGTATGTTGGATATGGGATTCATCAATGACATGCGCGAAATCCTCGGCGGTATGCCAAAAGAACGACAGAGTCTTTTCTTCTCAGCGACATTTTCTCCAGAAATCAAAGCATTGTGTAGTGACTTCTTGAATGACCCGGTAAACATTTCAATCAAGACTCGTGACACTTCAGCAAGTGTTGACCAAGATGTTGTTCGTGTTCCTCATCAGGGACAAAAGGTAGACGTGCTTCACGATATCTTGAACAAGCCTGAAGTGAAGAAAGTATTGATCTTCCGTGAGACCAAGCGTCACACAGACGAACTCGCTCGTGAGCTCAAAGGACGTGGATTCGCAGTTTCTGCACTTCACGGAGATATGCGTTCTCGCGAACGTGCTCGTGCAGTTGAATCTCTTGCAAACGGAACCATCCAGGCAGTGATCGCAACTGACGTTGCAGCTCGTGGTATTGATATTCCAGATGTGACTCACGTGATCAACTACGACACACCTTCAACCTACGACACCTATGTTCACCGTATCGGCCGAACAGGTCGCGGTAACAAAAAAGGGGTAGCACTTACATTCGTTCGATAATTTCGAAACAATAAAAACTCCTAGACATTCGATGTCTAGGAGTTTTTATGTGTTACAATTTTGATATGAAAAATAAGGGATTCACCCTCATTGAACTTCTTGTAGTTATAGCGATCATCGGTATTCTTGCGAGTGTCATTCTCGCATCTTTGAATAATGCACGTGCTAAAGCTCGAGATGCAAAACGGATGGCGGATTTTAATCAGATACGTACAGCTCTGACTATGTATTATGCGGACAACGGAAGCTATCCCTCGATAGCCAGATGGGCAATTGATGGAAATGCCGGGTGGACTACATTTCAATCTACTTTATCTCCCTATATTTCACAGTTACCAGTAGATCCGGTAAACACCGGGGGCGGACCATGGCTTACAGGGGCTTCTCAATATGCATATTCTTCAAACGGGACGGTCTATGATCTTATCGCTCAGTTGGAGGTAACTACTTCGCACATGTGCGGTGCAAAGCAGTGGAAATATCATCAAGGTGAAGGCGGTATTCCACCGGAAGGATCTTGGTGCGGGGCATATAGCGCAAAAATGTACGCTGATCATTAACCGATTAGTTGAAAATAAGGGAGATTGTGGTATCTTTTATTGACGCCGTTATAGCTCAGTCGGTAGAGCATTTCCATGGTAAGGAAAAGGTCATCGGTTCGATTCCGATTAACGGCTCCAGAAAGTCCTCCCTGAAACGGAGGACTTTGATTTTTTTGGATTTTCATGTATAATAACGACTCATTTATTATACATTTACTCATCACTATGGAAATCAGAAACATTGCAATCATCGCGCACGTTGACCACGGAAAGACTACATTAACAGACAAAATGTTGGCATTTTGTGGTGAGATCATGGACGGAGGGTCCATGGACTCAAACCAGATCGAACGCGAACGCGGAATCACCATTTATGCAAAAAATACTGCGGTAAATTACAAGGGGACCAAGATCAACATCGTGGACACACCGGGTCACGCGGACTTCGGTTCTGAAGTTGAGCGCGTACTTCGCTCCATCGACTCTGTGCTCTTGATTGTCGACGCCCAGGAAGGCCCGATGCCGCAAACTCGTTTCGTATTGAAGAAATCCCTCGAACTCGGTCTCAAGCCTATCGTGGTGATCAACAAAATCGATAAACCAGGATCTGATCTCGCTGGTACTCATGATGCGGTGTTTGAACTCTTTATGGAACTCGGTGCAAACGATGAGCAGTTGGACTTCACTACTGTCTAC
>Ga0247817_10001335_pt1 | contig 12985 bp, 13 predicted proteins | sample UWRJL212509R1_FD_178010 | JGI IMG/M metagenome (GOLD analysis project Ga0247817, IMG submission 178010) | Plant litter microbial communities from Arlington Agricultural Research Station in Wisconsin, United States - UWRJ-L212-509R-1 | ecosystem: Environmental > Terrestrial > Plant litter >... | reverse complement strand
CAGCCTCTTCAGCAGAAGGCGCAAACAGGCTTTCGGGGAACGGCAGGCCGAGCGGGGCGAGCAGCGCCTTGGCCTGATATTCAGGGATTACGCCTGTGAAATCGCTCAGACCCGGAACCACGATAGGTTCGCCCGAACGGTCGGTCAGATCGCGCTTCGACAGGTCTGCCAATCGCGCAATCGCGCGGTAAGCGCGTTCGGTCGAGGGGAACACGGGGATGCCCGCTGCACGCAACCCGGCGATGTATTCCGGCGGCACATTCGCGCCTTCGTCCACCCCGGCAAACACCAGCGGCTTGCCCGGATCGCCTGCTTCGAGCACCGCCTGAATTGCGGGGAACTTGATCTTGGAGGTGATCGGATCGGATTGAATGATCGAGGCAACCACGCTGCCGACGCGCTCATCTTCCAGCAGCACTTTCAGCAAGTTGGTGTAGATCACCGGCTCGCTGAGGCCGATGGCGGTGATATCGGTCGGGTTGGACACGGGCACGAAATCGGGCAGCACGGCGCGGATTTTCGGGCTGTTTTCGTCGTTCAGGTCGAGCAGATCGAGCCCGACATCTTCAGCCAGATCGAATGCCAGCCCGCGCAACGCGCCAGATTCGCCCAGCACCACCATGTTGGCGCCTGGCAAGCTGCTGCACGTCACTGCGATGGTCGCGATATCGGCGAGTTCTTCCAGCGTCTCCGCAAAAATCACGCCTTCGCGGGTGAGCTTGGCCTTCATCAGCGCATGATCGCCCGCCATCGCCCCGGTGTGGGTGGCGGCGCTTTCGGCGGCCTTGCTGCTCTTGCCGGGGTGCAACATCACCACCGGCTTGCCCGCAGCGCGCGCACGGCGGACGGCGTTGATGAACGCGCGCGGACGGCGCAGCGTTTCGACATATAGGGCGATCACGTTGGTGGCAGGATCATCGACCAACCATTCGACGAAATCTTCAACGCCCGATCCGGCTTCGTTACCGGTCGAAACCGAGGTTGAGACGTAGCAACCGCGCGGGTGCAGCGAAGTCGCGAGCACTGCCGCTAGCGCGCCAGACTGGCTGGCGATACCCACAGCACGCGCTCCAGCTGGCGGGGTTTTCATGTTGGTTTCGACAAAGCTCAGCGGAATACGGTCGACATAATTGGTGCTGCCGAGGCAGTTCGGCCCTTCGATCACCATGCCGTATTGTTCCGCGATTCGGCCGAGTTCGGCCTGATCTCGCGCACCTTCTTCGCCCGCTTCGGAGAAACCGGCGGCATAGATAACTACCGCACCGCAGCCGCGCGCACCCAATTGGCGCACTGTATCGACCACGAACGCACGCGGGATCGCCAGCACGGCGCAATCGACGCCTTCGGGCAATTCGCTGACGTCCTTGCAGACTTTCAGGCCCTGCAGTTCGTCACGCTTGGGGTTCACCGGGTAGATCGCGCCGTCAAATTCGTACTGCACGAGGTTGTTGAGCAGCGTGCAGCCCAATGCGCCATGCCGGTCAGATGCGCCGATAACCGCCACCGATTTGGGGCGCAGCAGGCGGTCGATCTGGGCGTTGGTGAAGCGGCGGTTGTCGGACATGGCGAAATCTCTCCGGCAGAAAAAAGCCCTCCCCTTGAGGGGGAGGGTTGGGCGGGGGTGCGCGACTCAACGACAGGGCGCAACCCCCTCCCCCAACCCCTCCCCGTCGGGGAGGGGGGTTAAAGGGAAATTACTCCCCCTTGAGTGTGCTCTTATCGAACGCACCCAGACCTGGCTTGAACGTCTTGGCATCCAGGAACTGGCGCGTTGCTTCCTTGCGGCTGGCCACGCCGCCAAACTGGTTGAGCGCTTCCTGCGCGCGGATCAGGTAATCCTCGGCATTGTCGTAGGTCATTTCCATGACCCGGCGCATCGCCCACTTGGTGGCGCGCAGAGCGTGGGCATCCTTCTTCTTCAGCACTTCGCAAACCTCGAGAACGCGCGCCTTCAACTGGTCGGCGGGGAGCGATTCGTTGACCATGCGCAGCGCCGCAGCTTGCGGGCCGGTGAGGTTTTCGCCCATCATCGCGTGGTACATCGCATCACGGAACGGCAGCAATTCTGCCGCCACCTTGGAAGCGCCGCCGCCGGGCAGGATCGCCCAGTTGATTTCGCTCAGGCCAAACTGCGCTTCGTCCGAACAGAACGCCAGATCGCACGCGAATAGCGGACCGTAAGCGCCGCCGAAGCACCAGCCGTTGATCATCGCGACGGTTGGCTTTTCGAACCAACGCAGGCGTTCCCACCAGCTATAGGCTTCGCGCTGGTTCTTGCGGATCTGGTGCAGGCCTTCCTGCTCGGCTTCGCGGAAGTATTCGAGCAAATCCATGCCAGCGGACCAAGCAACCCCTTCACCGGTCAGCACCAGAACTTGCACATCGTCGCGGAATTCGAGTTCTTCGATCACGACCAGCATCTGGCGGTTGAGTTTGGGGCTCATGCAGTTGCGCTTGTCGGGGCGGTTGAAGCTGACCCAGGCAATGCCGTCGGTCACTTCGACCTTGACGGTTTCTTCTTGCGGGCGTGGATCGGGAAGTGAGGGACCGGCCATGATGTGCTCTCCTGCTGATGCGGGCGACTCGGCTGCGTCCCGCTTGATATTTGCGCCCATAGCGAGCGGTATTGTTATGATCAACAACAATTGCTAGAGCAGCATCATGGATGATCCGCTGCCCCTCTATCCCGGTTATGCATTGCGCCGCGCGGCCAATGCGAGCGCGGCGGAATTGTCGGTGCGGTTGGCGGAAATCGGGCTGCGGCAGGTCGATGCATCGGTGCTGATGCTAGTCGCCGCCAATCCCGATATTACCGCCAGTGCGCTTGGCCGGGCGCTGGATATTCAGCGCGCCAACATGGTGCCATTGCTCAAGCGGATGGAGGACGGCGGCCTGCTCGATCGCAATCCGCTCGACGGTAAATCACAAGGGCTGCTGCTGACCGAAGCCGGGAAATCCGCGCATGCCCGCGCGCTGGGCGTGATCGAGGCGTTCGAGAGCGAACTGATTGCCCGGGTGCCGACGCAACATCGGGCGCATCTGCTGCCAGCGTTGAATGCCCTCTGGCGCGAAGTGTGAGGCTTCCCTAATCCCCTCACGACATTTGGGAGCAGGCCATGCACGAACACGCCATCCATCCAGTGCCGGCTGAATGGGCCGCCAAAGCCAAGATCAACGCGGAGCGTTATGCCGCGATGTACGCGCTGTCGGTGGACGATCCCGATGCGTTCTGGCGCGAGGAAGCGCAGCGGGTCGACTGGATCAAGCCGTTCACGCAGGTCAGCGATTGCAGTTTTGACGCGGCAGATTTCCGGATTAACTGGTTCGCCGATGGCACGCTGAACCTATCCGCCAATTGCCTCGACCGCCATCTGGACGAACGCGGCGATACCGTGGCGATTTTGTGGGAGCCAGATCACCCCGATACGCCCGGCCGCTCCATCACCTATCGCGAACTCCACGCTGATGTGTGCCGCCTCGCCAACGCGCTGAAGGCTGACGGCGTGGCCAAGGGCGACAGGGTAACGATCTATCTGCCGATGGTGCCCGAAGCCGCCGTGGCAATGCTCGCCTGCGCGCGGATCGGTGCGGTGCATTCGATCGTGTTCGCCGGGTTTAGCCCCGATGCGCTCGCCGGACGGATGGAGGATTGCGGCAGCGACATCGTGCTGACCGCCGACGAGGGACTGCGCGGCGGTAAGAAGGTTCCGCTCAAGGCCAATGTCGATGCGGCGTGCGAGAAGGCGAAGGTCCGCCGTGTGATCATGCTGCGCCACACCGGCGCGGATGTGCCGATGGCCGAAGGCCGCGATCTGGACTGGGCGAAAGCTGTCGCCGCGCAATCCGCCGAGTGCCCGCCGGAAGAAATGGGGGCGGAAGACCCGCTATTCATCCTCTACACCTCCGGCTCCACCGGCAAGCCCAAGGGCGTGCTCCACACCACCGGCGGCTATGCGGTGTGGGTCAGCATGACACACGAATACACCTTCGATTACCGGCCCGGCGAGATTTTCTGGTGCGCGGCGGACGTTGGCTGGGTCACGGGCCATAGCTATGTCGTGTATGCTCCACTGATGAATGGCGGCACCACGCTGATGTTCGAAGGCGTGCCCAACTACCCCGATTTCAGCCGCTTCTGGCAAGTGGTGGACAAGTATCAGGTCGAAATTTTCTACGCAGCCCCCACCGCCTTGCGCGCCCTGATGCGCGAGGGGGACGAATGGGTGGCACGCACCAGTCGCTCATCGCTGCGCCTGCTCGGCAGCGTGGGGGAGCCGATCAATCCCGAGGCGTGGGACTGGTATTACAACGTAGTCGGCGATGCGCGTTGCCCCATCGTGGACACGTGGTGGCAGACCGAAACCGGCGGCCACATGATCACCCCGCTGCCCGGCGCGCATGCTTTGAAGCCCGGCAGCGCCAGCTTCCCTATGTTCGGCGTACAGCCGCAACTGGTCGCGCCCGATAGCGGCGCGGTGCTGGACGGCGCGAACGAAGGCGCGCTGGTGCTGCTGGCAAGTTGGCCGGGCCAGATGCGCACGGTTTACGGCGACCACGAACGCTTCATCCAGACCTATTTCAGCAGCTATCCCGGCAAATATTTCACCGGCGACGGCTGCCGCCGCGATCAAGATGGCTATTACTGGATCACCGGACGGATCGATGATGTGATCAACGTCAGCGGCCACCGCATGGGAACCGCCGAGGTAGAAAGCGCACTGGTCGAACATCCAGCGGTGGCTGAGGCTGCGGTTGTCGGGATGCCGCACGACATCAAGGGACAGGGCATTTACGCTTATGTCACGACGATGGACGGGGTGGAGGACACCGATGAATTGCGCCGCGAGCTGGTGTTGTGGGTGCGCAAGCAAATCGGCCCCATCGCCGCTCCCGATGTAATCCAGTTCGCCCCCGGCCTGCCCAAAACCCGCAGCGGTAAGATCATGCGCCGGATTTTGCGCAAGATCGCAGAGAACGACACCGGCAATCTGGGCGATATCAGCACTCTGGCCGATCCGGGCGTGGTGGCTGAGCTGCTGGCCAACCGTCCGAAAGGCTGAAGCTCATGGTCACACTTTCCGAACTCGCCCCGCTGCTGCTGCGCAAATCCGCTGCCGAATTGACCGCGCAGGAACGCAGCACACTCGAAGCGATCATCGCGCGCGAACCGATCTCGCAGCACGCAAGCGACGTGGCGGACGCGCAGGAGAGTTACGGCGACCGGCTGGCAGACAAGGTCGCGCAAGTCGGCGGGTCATGGGCATTCATCATCGGTTTTGCGGTGGTGCTGTTTGGCTGGATGGCGCTCAACTCGGGCATCCTGCCGCGCTTCGCTACCGCGTTCGATCCCTACCCGTACATCTTCCTCAACCTGCTGCTGTCCACCCTCGCCGCTATTCAAGCGCCGGTGATCATGATGAGCCAGAACCGCAAGGACGACCGTGACCGCCTCAGCGCCAGCCTCGATTACGAGGTAAACCTGCGCGCCGAACTGGAGATCATGCAAATCCACCGCAAGCTGGACGAAGCGGTGTTGGCGAAGCTTGACCGTATTGAGCACATGCTGGCTGGGATTACGGCCGAGCGGGGGCGCTGATCGCCTAAGAAATTTGCCAACCCTCGCTGTACGTGCATAATCCTTGCCAAGCAGAATCAATCTGCGGGGGAGAGCTATGGGGAAGATCGGCCTTTGGGCGTTGGCAGCGGTCGGCGCATGCGCGCTTAACTCACCTGCCGCTGCGCAAGTCGCGGGGGTTCCGCTGGAACAACATGCATGCCAGCGGGCCTGCCTTGAAGGCAAGCTGGAGGCCTATCTTCAGGCGATGAGCGACGGCACGGTTGCGGACGATCTGTTCGCGCGCCATGTCCGCTTCACCGAAAACGGCGTAGAACTCCCGCTCGGCAATGAAGGCCTGTGGGCCACTACCATCTCACCGCTCGGCTACCGGCTGATCGTATCCGATATCGAAACCCAGCAGGTTGCCGCACTGGTGACGGTGCAGGAACAGGCCAGTTCCTCCGCCACCGGCCCGCAGCGCCAGCCAGAACCAGTCGGCATCGCGTTGCGACTGCGGTTAGGCGCTGATGGCCGGATCACCGAAGTCGAACAGATCGCCGCGCGGCCGGAACGCTCGCTCGGCCCTGACACGGGATCATCGTCCAACCCTTTCCCCGCCACCGGTGCTGCGGTCGAGGCGATAGGCACTCCGTGGGAAGGGTACTCCAGAGCCGTCCCCGAAGCGCAGCGGCATACCCGCGCCGAACTCGTGGCAGTGGCCGATGCCTATTTCGAAGCGGTCGAACGCAACACTGGCAACGACTATTACCCCTTCACCGAAAATTGCCTCCGCCTCGAAAACGGCATGATCGCCGCGGCATCTGATGCAGAACGCGCTTCATTGCCCGACCGTCCCGCCTTCGGTACCGTGCAAACCTGCAAGGGCCAGTTCGAGACGAGCCTGATCGGCACTGTCACCGGGGTTCGCGACCGGCGGCATGTCGCGGTGGACCGGGAGCGCGGGATCGTGTTCGCCTTCACGTTCTTCGATCACCGCCCGATCAACTGGACCTGGCAGCTGGGCGAATTGTTCAAGATCGAACAGGGCCAGATCACCCGCATCGAAGCGATTTTTATTCGCGGGCCATACGGCATATGTTCCGGCTGGAGCACCTATGCCCAATGCCGCAGCGAGGAGCCGCAGGATGTTCGGTAAACTGATCGCGCGTTAATCGTGCGGCCAGACCACGTGCAAATACGGATATGCCCTTAAGCCCGGCGCTTACCATGACGCGTCCATTGTGTTGGCATCATGGAAATGCACCAGCCCGCCCTCCACGCCATCGGTCGCCGCCGCGATAGCCGGTTGCGGCTACAAATCTTCGCTCGGCTCGAAACCATCCACGGTAGTAGCCGGGTGATGTTAATCGACCTGTCGCAATCGGGCGGGCAAGTGGTGACCGATGAAAAACTCCTCAGCGGCAAAGATGCGATGCTGCATTGGCTGGAATTCGAAGCTTTCGGACGGATCGTATGGTCCACTCCCACACAGGCCGGGCTGGAATTTGCCGAACTGCTGGACCCTTCCACGCTGATCACCACTCGCGACTTGGCCGATCTGGACACGCGCAAGGTCGACCGGCGCGAGGCTTTCGACGCGGCGCGCGCTTGGTATAATGGCTATCGTTAAGCGGTATCGCACTGCGTTCGCCTCTGCTAGGCGCCCCTCATGCCCCGCGCCCGACTCTATTCGCTTGACGAGCTGGAAGACATTCCCGGCACGCACGTTTTCAACGCCCGCCGCGCGCGGCAGGCCTACCACCTGCACAAGTTCTGCATGAGCCTGATGAGCGAGGACAATCGCGCCGCGTTCCGCGCGGACGAAAGCGCTTATCTGGACCGCTACAAGATGACCCAGGAACAGAAAACCTCGGTCCTCGCACGCGACCTCACCAGGCTGATCGAGCTTGGCGGCAACATGTATTTCCTCGTTAAAATCGCCAGCACCGATGGGTGGAGCGCGCAGAAAGCAGTCAGTTCGATGAGCGGGATGAGCGCCGAAGAATACGGCCAGATGATGATCGATGGTGGCCGCTCGCCCGATGGCCTGCGCTCGAAGCGGGATCAGGGCTGATGGCACGCATAACCGGCGGAATCGCCACCAGCCACGTCCCCGCCATCGGCGCGGCAATCGATAATGGCCGCACCGCGGACGCCTATTGGGCACCGGTGTTCGAAGGCTACGATTTCGCCAAGGGGTGGATCAAGGACAACATGCCCGACGTGGTGATCCTGATCTATAACGACCACGCATCCGCCCTGATGCTCGACATCGTGCCGACGTTTGCCATTGGTTTTGCAGAAGAATTTCTCCCCGCTGACGAGGGATGGGGCCGCCGCCCGGTGCCGACCGTCTACAACCACCCCGATCTCGCCGCGCACATCGCCGAACAGCTGGTGATCGACGAGTTCGACATCACCATCATCAACGAAATGGACGTCGACCACGGGCTCACCGTCCCGCTTTCACTGATGTTCGGCCAGCCGACAGAATGGCCGTGCAAGGTCATCCCGATCGCGGTCAACGTCACCCAGTTCCCGACTCCATCGGGCGAACGCTGCTGGAAAATGGGCGAAGCCATCCGCAACGCGGTCAAGACCTTCCCCGAAGACCTGAATGTGCAGGTCTGGGGCACCGGCGGGATGAGCCACCAACTCCAGGGCACCCGCGCCGGGCTGATCAACGCCGAATTCGACAACCGTTTCATCGACCTGCTGGCGCATGAGCCGGAAGAACTGGTCCCGATGACCCGCCTCGAATACCTGCGCGAAGCGGGCACCGAGGGGATCGAGCTGATCATGTGGCTGATTATGCGCGCCGCGCTTGGCTATGGGGTGGAGGAGCTCCACCGCTTCTACAAGGTTCCCGCCAGCAATACTGCGGTTGGGCACGTGGTATATCGTACGCTAAGCTAAATCGGGGGCTAACCGCGCCGCTTGCTGAGCCCCATTGCGGTGTTCACGCGTTGCAACATCCGATTTGGGTATGCTTCGGCACGCACCAGCGGAGGAGGCGGTAATGCGGTTCATGGATTTCAGCTCGTGGCAGGGTATCCTGACGACAATCGGCGGACTGGCGATGGTCACGCTGATCGGCGTGGGTATCCGCCTCGTCGTGATGATGACGATCCAACAGCGGCGGGAGCGCATGAACCGGCAAATCAACGAGCGGCTCCGCGCGCTGATTGCCGCCTATAAAACTCTCGGCGGATCATTCACCGGCACTCTGGCGGTCGATCCGGCGCATCTGGGCGATCTACGCAAGGCGGTAGCCGGAACGCCGGAAGTTGCTAGCGCCGAGCCGGTCGATCTTTCGGCAGAAGCGCTGGGGTCGGATCGATCCCGCCGTATCCGCGATGCGGTCGAGGCGGCCTTGTCCGATATTCTGCTGCTTGGAACCGACGACCATGTCCGACTGGCGCAAAGCGCAGCGCAGGAACTGGTTGCCGGGCGGCGGGTGCATACGCACGAACTGGTGGTATCCCTGCGCGATTACATTCGCCACGCGCTCCAGCTTGAACCGATCCCCGCCGATGTCGCGGCGCTGATCCCGGTGCAAGGGCCGACCAGACCAGCATCGGCGGGCGGCGGGCGCGGTAAAGGTGGCGAAAGCGAAGGCGGCCGCGGCGGACGGGGCGGCAGTGGGGGCGGGGGCGGCGGCGCAGGCGGCGGGGGGATGGCGATGGGCGGCGGAATGGCGCTCGGCGGTGTCGGCGTTGGTGTGGCTGGGGCCGACGAGCCCGATCGGCAGCCCTGAACGCGATTACTGCTTTCCCGGCAGGCTTGGCGAGCGTTTACCGCGCTGCAAATCCGCATCCGAAAACCGCATCGGCGAGGCAATCCCGCGCAATCCCTCGCCCAGTTCAGTCACCATCCCGCGCGCGGCAATCTGCGGGTCGGCCAGCGCCTGCGCGACCGTATTGATCGGCCCTGCCGGAACTCCCTCCAACTCCAGCGCGGCCAGCAGCGCATCGCGATTCCACCGGAGCGTCGCCTCGGCCACTGCTGGCGAAACCGCCGCCCGGTCCGCAACACGCCCGGCATTGGTGCGCCACTCCGCTCGCTCGGGCAGACCCAGCAGCGCCGTCAGCCGCGCGAATTGGGTGTCGTTGCCGCAGGCGATAATCAGCCAGCCATCGGCTACCGGAAACGCCTCGTATGGCACGATATTGGGGTGAGCATTGCCCATCCGCGTAGGCGATACGCCTGACACCAGCGCGTTCATCGCCTGATTGGCGAGGGTGCCTACCATCACATCGAACAATGCCAGATCGATATGCTGCCCCCGCCCCGTCTCCGCCCGCTGGAGCAGCGCCGCCTGCACCGCGATCACTGCATACAGCCCGGTCAGAATGTCGGCATAGGCCACCCCAATCTTCATCGGCGGGCCATCGGGCGCGCCGGTCAGGTCCATAATCCCGCTCATCCCCTGCACGATGAAGTCGTATCCGGCGCGCGCGGCGTAAGGTCCGGTGTGGCCGAAACCGGTGATCGAGCAGTAGATCAGGCGCGGGTTGATCGCGGCGAGGGCGGCGTAATCGAGCGCGAATTGGGCAAGGCCGCCCAGCTTGAAGTTCTCGATCACCACGTCGGCCTCGCGGATCAGGTCGACCACGCGGGCGAGGTCCGCAGGATCGCGGAAATCCGCCACAATGCTGGACTTCCCCCGATTGGCCGCGTGGAAATAGGCTGCATCCTTAGTGCCGTCGGCATTCTCGACAAACGGCGGCCCCCACCCGCGCGTATCGTCGCCGCCCAGGCTTTCGACCTTCACCACCTCCGCACCAAGGTCCGCCAACACCTGCCCTGCCCACGGCCCGGCGAGAATGCGGGCCAGTTCGACCACTTTGAGGCCACGAAGAGGCGGCCTGGCTCCGGTCAAGCCGCGATCTCCCATCGCGGGCGGGCGTCGTCATCATTGCTGGCCTTGTCCGGCTTCGCACCCGAAGTCCGCTTGGTTCTCCTCGCACGGGCTTTCGGCCGGACAATTCGGCGCACTTTTTGACCCGCCCAGCTCTTCAATCCGCGCGCAGCAACCAGTGCCGACAAGGCGTAAGTAGCAATCACCGCATCGAAATAGATCGACAGGTTCATGGCCCACATCGTCACCAGTTCCGGCCCGGCGAGGAACATCAGTTCCCCCCCGCCGACCATGATCGAGCCGATGATTATCGCATAGATCAGATGGTGACGCTCGAGCCCCGTTAGCCACACCAAAGGGCGCTCTACCAATTGCAGATGCAGCAACTGCCCCGCCTCAGAATTCGGGAGCAGCAGCATAATCAGCATCAGGAACAAGAGGCAGCCGGTCAGTGCAATCATTTCAGCTACTCCGGCGCAATGCGGAACACCCGCTCGGCGTTACCATGACACAGTGCGTGCCGCTCGGCATCGGTGCAAACGAAGTTTTCGATGAAATCCACCGCCGGTTTCATCGGCTGATACGGGTAATCGATCGCCCAGATCACGTTATCGATCCCCATCCGGTCGATCGCGTATCGCAGCGCCAGCGGGTCTTCGACGCCGCTCGTGGTGAACACGAAATTATCGCGGAAATATTCCTCCATGCTGCGCTCGGTTTTGGGGGCGCGGCCGACTTTCTGCGCGCGGCTGTTCATGAAGTTGATCCGCCAGATGAAGAACGGCACCATTTCGCCCATATGACCGACGCAGATGCGCAATTTCGGGAAGCGGTCGAACACCCCGCCCGCCATCATCCGCAGCATATTGGTAGCGACTTCAACGCCATATGCCCACATCGCGCTATCCATTGCGTAGTCCATCAGCGGACCCTTAAGCGTGTCAGATGGTCCGCGCGGGTGAATGTAAATCGTAGCGTCAAGCGCCTCGGCGGCTTCGAAGATCGGCCAGAATTTGGGGTCGTCGAAATATTCGCCATTGGTGTGACCGTTGACCACCAATCCGTTCAGCTTGAGGTCGGTCATCACCCGCTGGATTTCCTTGGCCGCCCGCTTCGGCGAATGCGGGGCGAAGCTCGCTAAGCCCGCGAAACGCGTCGGAAATTTGGCGCAAATCGCCGCCAACCGGTCGTTAGCCAGTGCCGCCAATTCGGTCGCGGTATCGGCATCGAACATCTGCACGCCCGGCGCGGTGAGGGTGAGCAGGTGCATATCCACCCCGAATTCGTCCATCTGCGGCAGGCGCTGGCCTTCGACATCCTTCAGACCTTCGAGGAAATTCATTTTGCCGTAGCCGGTCGAATCATTGTCCGCGTCATAGATGCCGCCGACCAGCAGCTTGTCCGAACTTTGCGACGGGCCGCGAGCCACCTTGCGCAATTCCTCGGCGACTTCGGGGATCGTCCAGGCTTCTTCGCAGGCGATCAGGCGGCACTTGGTTCCCATGCTAGTCCTCTCAAGTCGTTGTTATTGATAGGTTGCGAATGATCCGAGCCAGTAAATGAACTCGGTCCAACCCTGCGTGTGCGACACCGGATAGTTGAGCAATTGCGGCACGACCACCACCGCCGCGCCGATCCAGCTTGCCCGGCTAACTGCCCCAAGCTCGCGCCATTCGTGCCACAATACGGCGACCAGCAGCACGTCCATCGTCAGGTATGTTTCGACGAAGGGAACGCGCTTCAGGCCGATCCCGGCCATATATACCCGGTTGATCCCCGGCATCAGGATGGCGATGGTCGCCATCAGGATCAGGCTGCGGTGGACCTTGGGTGTGCGGACCGCGCGAATCGCCATAATGAACAATATCGCGAAGCTGGGCGGCGCGAATACGGACAGAAAGAACACTGAAGGCCCGCTGCCCTGAAGCGTGGTGATCGACGCACCCGCAATCGTTATGAACACCCCCATCAGGACTACGAAAGTGCCCACCGCGATGCCGAACGTACCCAGCGAGCGGTGCAAACGCACATTGCGCATGTTCACCAGCACCGCTTGCACCAGCAGCAGGATCATCCAGCTGAAAAACGCCAGCCCGTGCAAATGGACTATCGGCGAATCGGGCGGGCGGGTACCCATTGCCATCGGGCCGAGATAGGTCATGCCGAAGCCGCCGAACACGAACGCGCACATCACCAGCACCATCACCAGATGGAAGCTCGGGCGGAATCCTCCGCGCGCCTTTATCGCTGTCGCCATGCCTCGCCTTCCCCTCGCCCGGCGGTTTACGGCTCCCTGTGACCATCCGACCATGTCAGGCGCGTTTCAGGTTCGCGCCCGCTGACTGGATTGGCAAAGTGGAACCCCATCGATGCAATGCGAGGATAGGGCGCGAATGTCTCTCCGCGCAAGGGCGCATCGGGGGCGAAGGCGGCGAGCAGTTCGGCAGTGGGGGCAAAGCGGCTGCTGGAATCCGGATCGGCGCCGGTCCAGCCGGGTCCGTAATCGGCCAGCCATACGTAATCGAGGTCCATCCCGTGGATGCGCCAGATGCCGTTTTCCTTGATCA
>Ga0247817_10001334_pt1 | contig 12986 bp, 6 predicted proteins | sample UWRJL212509R1_FD_178010 | JGI IMG/M metagenome (GOLD analysis project Ga0247817, IMG submission 178010) | Plant litter microbial communities from Arlington Agricultural Research Station in Wisconsin, United States - UWRJ-L212-509R-1 | ecosystem: Environmental > Terrestrial > Plant litter >... | reverse complement strand
TGTGCGCGTCGAACCGCCTGCTTCAGCAACGACGACCCGCACACACCGATTGGAGTGGGTGTAGGGTATTTGTTTGAGGGTGTGGAAACCCCTATTCATTACTACGGAAAGTGGCTGTAGGGTTTCGAAGAAGTTGTCGAAGATAGCCTTATAAATCCAGTTAACTAAGTTGGCCTAGTCGCTTTTGTCGTACGGAATATCTCTCTACTCTAAAAAGTTCCTATTGGGCCTTCGGACGAAGCGGTAGGGCGTAGGTAGTAAAATAAAGGAACCGATACTAAAGAAGACTGGCTTTCTGGAATTGTTCTTATCGTACGATATAACCGGTATACCCCTATTGGATTTCCCGGCTATATACTATACTAGTAGTATAAAACGAATATCCTACTTAAAGGTTTAATACGGAATCGAGGATATTAAATTCGTCCTTAGTATCGGAATTATTATCGTACGGATTAACCACGCCTTTATTAGGGAATATACCCGTAAGATATCGTCGTCTGATAAAGATGGTAAGGTACCTCCAGCTACTAATATTAATCTTAACTTTAAGGTATTAGATAGTGGTGTTTTGGAAAATTCGTTAAAACTTATTGGACGACTAAAGACTAGCTTTATTATTATCCTTAAACCTATCGCGGTTATATTGTACGAGATACTTATCCTAAAGTAGAGGACTAAGTATAGCCTTATTATAGGGAGCTTAAATTTACTAAGTAAACGGAAGGATAATATTAAGATATCGTATAATAATCTTCCTAAGCTCTTAAGGAAGATATTAATGAATGACCTTGGCTTAACTACTTAAGTAATACCCTTTATAGTAAGAAATAACTATATATACCATCTGGTTTTAGAGGAATATGTTTTAAGTTTTACCGTACGATATGTTTTTATATCGAAGTCTAAGAAGTTTAGTCGTCCGAGCTAGTTATCTACTAAAGAGATAAATTACGATAAGTAGCAGCTCCTGAAAGCGGTTAAGCTGCCTAAGATATTCTTCAATAGCTTACGTACGAAAGTTAAAGGTATAGGGGTCGAATTATCTTGTACGAAGCCGAATATTCCCTATTATACCTTCCAAAAGCCGCTTCTTAAAAGCCACAAACTTTAAGTTCCTCTTATCTTAGAGAAACGAAAAACTAACGAGATTATTACCTATATCATTATATAACTAGGACTAATTAAGAATGGCTTAAGGTATTTTAAAAGACTTAAAGGATAGGTCTGCTATCGTATAAGTAAGCTGGTTAATAAGCTTATATACTATCTCGCTAAATATATCGATCGAAAAGGTTATCGTACGGTATATAACCGTTGTCCTAGACTAATAAATCTGGCCTAGGATAGGGGTTGTAAACTTAATCTTTAATCTGTACGTCCTAGTATCGAAAATCCAGTCCATCGGCGTTGGTATGCCCTGCTCGTAAACAAGTATTATAAACCGATTTATCTTAAATCGTACGATCCTAAAGAGGCTGATTTCCCCTTCCCCTTTTTCCTGGGCTTCTTCTACCTCTAAGGAAGATTGTCATACGACAAGTATATAAGTAACCTTAACGATGGCGGAATAAAACGGGGTATAGTCTTCTAGGCCGTACTAACCCCTGTTGTCTCGTATACCTATAGCTATAAGTGTTAAAAGGAGGATACTATTATACGTTACGTTAGGTAGCTAATAGTTAAGGAGTACGATAAGAAGATTAAGATACGTACGATTAAGTATTTTAACTTATAACTCGGTAGGTCCTAGAAATAAAATTAATAATCGTTTTATTTATATATTATAGAACTTACTTACCTAACGGAGAGAGGCTTTAAAGAAGCTGCTAAAACCTTTAAAGAAGACTTATTTAGTGTGGTTTAAGGACGTATGGTAGTATTAAATTGTCGTCTATATCGATCGTACGAAATAAATACCTAAGGACCCTTTTCCAGGCATTAATATACCTTTCTAGCGTATAAGGTTAAAGTATACCACTAAATAACATTGTTGGCTTTCGGGTTATCTCCTTTTTACTAACTTTAAACAAAATAGTAAACCTAACCTCTTTAATCGTATAATATTCAGCCGTTATATGGATTATACGGTATAGGCTATCCTAAGTATCTTAAAGTATAGCTAGGCCGGTAGCTATATATTTAGGAAGCTATCTAAGGTATGTTTTAAGACTTATCGTACGAATAAGGAATCGGGAATCTTTTCTAGTAAAATGCTCTACCTATTCGACCCGTCGAAGCCATAGGTTTATCTCGGTCGTACCGGCGTAGCTACGAATCGGTATCGTACGATCTTATGCTTAGGCGAAGTTGCTAAGGACGGTAGAGATAAACTTATACTTTTAAGTAGGTACTAGGTTTTGTACGAGAGGATGATCGGGCTGAGAGTCGGAGGCGATAACTTAAAACCAGCTACTTATTAAACGGCTTTTAAAGAACCGTTGATAAGGAATACCGGTTTCCTATAGGATATTGTACGGTCGTTATATACGTAAAGTAATATTGCTACCTTAGGGCTGGGTATTTACTTACTTATACTTCGTACGGTAATATTCCTATATCGTACGAACTTAACGTATAATGTATGGATAGACCTTATACTAAAGTCTATCGGAAAATGGCTTGGTAAGACCTAAGATAGGAGGAATAGGTATTAATGGAAGTGTAAAAAGCTTTAAATCGGTTTGTTTTTAAAGAAGACCTAGGTATTGTTTTGTTTAGTAAATGATTTAGGTACGTTGTACGATAGAGAGTTTCTTATAGTATATGCTAAGGTATATGGAAAGCTCGTAAATAAGGTATACGTATTAATAAGTTGTATAGACCAGAAGGCCGTACGATACTAAAATTGTAAACCTATCCATTTTCTTAGATAAAATAAAAGAGGAAAAGTATAAAGTGGGAGGAGGCGGTAAAATTATCCTAACATTTTTAGACGCTTACGTTAAGCCGAAGATATACCGTACGCTAATGATATTTAGCTGAAAATAAGCTAAATCTATTAAAAATAAAGGTAAGGACTAAGTTAAAGGATTACTAAGGGTTAGGGTTAACTTAAAACTACCTGTTAGCGAGTTAGCTTTTAAGGAACCGCTAGTATAGTATTTCCGCCTACTATAGTACGATTACTGTTTACTTTACTCGTACGATTACATTCCCTCCCTAGGTCTAGGGGTCTCCCTTGCCCGTAGCGTTTAAGTTTAAGTAAGAGGTACGGTTAATAAACTTACTACCTTATTAAAGAGAAAAAAGTTATAGTAGGGATTAAGCCTAAAGTTCTAGTAGTTGTACGAAAGTAATACTTCCTTACTTACCTATAGCTTCTAAGTTTAAGCAGTAGGTACGGTTAATAGACTTACTTCCTCGTTAAGGAGAAAGAAGGTCCTAGTCGGGATTAGGCCAGAAGTTCTAATACTCGTACGAAAATAATAAATACTAGTTTACGCTTTATAAGAGTAGGAAGCTAATATAGCTAATATAGCTAATATAGCTATCTCCTTTATTTCCCTTACCTCCTCGTCGAAAAGAAAGTTATGGTAGGGATTAGGCCAGAAGTTCTGGTACTTGTACGAACAGAACAAATACTAGTCCAAGCTCTATAAGAACAGGGAGCTGGTATTACTAACAGAGCTACCTTTTCTTCTTCCTCGTTAAAGAGAAAGAAAGTTATAGTAGGGATTAGGCCAGAAGTTTTAGTACTCGTACGAAAAGAACAAATACTAGTCTACGCTCTATAAAAACAGGGAGCTGGTATAGCAAATATAGCCATCTCCTCTACCTCTCTTACCTCCTTATCGAAGAGAAAGAAAGTTATAGTAGGTATTAGGCTAGAAGTTCTGGTACTCGTACGAAAAGAACAAATACCAGTCCATGCTTTATAAAAACAGGGGGCTAGTATAGCCAATATAGCCAATATAGCTATCTCCTCCGTCTCCCTTACCTCCTCGTCGAAGAGAAAGAAAGTTATAGTAGGGATTAGGCCAAAAGTTCTAGCACTCGTACGAAAAGAATAGATACCAGTCTACGCTTTATAAGAATAGGGAGCTAGTATAGCCAATATAGCCATCTCCTCCACCTTTTCTATCTCCTCGTCGAAGAGAAAGAAGGTTATAGTTAGGATTAAGCCAGAAGTTCTAATACTCGTACGAACAGAATAAATACCAGTCCACGCTTTATAAGAATAGGGAGCCGCCATTACTAACAGAGCTACCTCTTCTTCTTCCTCGTCGAAGAGAAAGAAAGTTATAGTAGGGATTAGACTAGAAGTCTGGAACTTGTACGAAAATAATAAACTTTAGTCTAAACTTTATAAAAACAGGGATTTTTTATAAATAATATTAGCTAGAGTTTTTTTATCTTTTTCTAAGATATTTTTAAAATGTACGATATTACCCCTATATATATATAAACTTTAAAAGTATTATATTATAAAATAGGCCTACAGCTAAGCGGAAAAGAAACTTCCTCTTTATAATAGGTTTTTAGTTTACTTTACGTAAAAAGGAAAAGAGACGGAACTAGTACCCCCCCCCTACATTCGAAACCACGTCCAAAATCGCTAAAACTAACGCCATTGGAATCAGCGTACTCGACTCTCCCAGGAGGCGATGTCGCATCGAGCGCGGGAGGAGGGCGCGGATGCTAACGGCGATAAAGGAGGAAACCACGGTCGCGAGCGAGGGCTGGACGCGAGCCAGTACGTAACGCGAAGTAATACGACGAACGGCCCTTAAGGCGATAACGGTACGCCGCTACAGTAGCGAAAGCGGTACGAAGCCGGCGAGATCGAAAGAAAGGCGAAGACTAACAATAACCTGAAGCGACTTTTCGAAAAGTTCTCTAGCTTAGTGTTAAAAGAGGCGCTCGTAAAAGCCGTCCAGGAGGCTAATAACCTCTTCGGATACCTATTTACTAAAGATCGAATCGATATTATACCGACCGCGATACGTAACAATACCGATAGTAGACTACGCGATATCGAAAACTTAATTAAGAAGATAGATAAAAAGCTGGATAGAATAAAAGGAGACCAGGAGGGCGAACAGGCGCCCTACGGGCAGGGAGCCCCCCCCCTTTGGTCCGAAGTCGCCGCGAGGGCGATACAGAACTAGGGCGGGGGAGTAACGGTATAGGCTATAAATGGGATAAGGGAGTTCGTACTGTTAAAGAAGGTCCTAAGGGATATTACAGTAACGGTACTAAAAGGATACTTTAACAATATAAAGGTAAACGTAATTGTAGAGAAGATTAACGAGGCTAACGCGACCGCGACCCGAAAGTAGGTCTGTAAAGCCGTAACGATCCTGGGAAAGAGCCGCGACCTGGTAATATACTTCGAGAAGGATATATAATAAGCCTTTAACGATCCGGCGAACGAATACTAAGTAGAGAAAGTATTCCCAGACTCGGGGGCTAGGATTAAAAGAAAAACGCTACTACTACTGGTAAAGGGAGTACCGAAAGCGGTATTAATAGACTACGAAGAATACCCGGCGATACTCCAAACCGAACTCGAGGAAACGAATAAGGTAACGCTAACCAAGGTAATATTAAGGAATATAAGATATACGAACGAAGACAGCATTCCCTCGTACATAGTTTAGATCTTAGTCGAAGTAATTTAGCTTAAGGACGCGGTGAGGATATTAGAGGAAGGAATATACCTTGACGCGAGGCGATTCCCTTATAAGAGGTTCGAGGGAGACGCGAAAGCGGTATAGTACTATAACTACGGGTAATAAGGATATAAGGCTAAGTACTATACGATAAAGACGGTATATATACTTTACGGAACCGGTATATACTTAGAAAGTACCGACGTTAGAGCGAGGGAGGTAATGTGTAAGGTCCGGATATACCCGAAGGAGTATAAACCATCGTACGTAAACTATAATAGGAGATATACTACTTTTAGTACGGAATGCCTAGTGGCCAGGGAGTATAGAAAAAGGGCGAAGGAAAGATTCCTAACCAGACCGACCTAATACTCGAGGTACCCTCTCGGGGCGACTATAGCGACAGCGGGAAGAGGCTATATCGTAAGCGCGACGAGACAGATGCAGCCCCTGAAAAGGCCATACCTACACTCGCAGCAGCAGCAGCAGCAACAGCAACAACAATAACAACAACAACTATAACAACAATAACAACAACAACAATAATAACAACAACAACAACAACAACAGGACATAACACCGGCAGAGGCTAACGCCTAACTAATCACAGAAGAAATGGCTAACAAGAGACGTAGGAGAGCAGAGAGCATACCAACAACGGGAGCAAACGGAGAAGCCCTCGGCCAGAGGGCAACAGGCCTACCGGCTACAATAAGAACAATACGATAGGCCGCTAAAGCTACGACGATAACCAGTACGGCCTAGCCAGTCGGAATCTCCAAGGCTACGAAGGGCAGGCCTATAACGATGGCAGCACTGAATAAGGCAGGAAAGGCAAACGGCCTGTAGCTTATACTATACCGGGTCGAGAAAGGGGAGAGGGAGGAGCGAGAAAATGGCGAGGAGAGCGGGGAGAGTAGTAGAAGTAAGGAAATGATAGTAGACCTTACTAACAATAATAACCAATGATAGATAATATCAGGATACTATACTGGAACGTAGATAATAACCAGACTAGACTTAAATTAGCGTTGGAAAATAAAGAGTGATACGAAGTAGTAGCGATCCAAAAGCTACCTAGGGACGTAGGAATAGGGATACCGAAACACCTAAAGGGAGGGAGATACGAGATAATATATAGTGGAGAAAGGGTAGTACTATACATAAGTAAGGAAATCGACAGGAGGACGTAGACGGTAAAAGGGGGGACTAACTAGGCGTCGATTACGATAAAAGGAGGGACTAAGGTAATAACGATCTATACCATCTACTTAAAAGGGTATAAGTAAAGAGGATAGACGTCCCCTTTAGTAGACCTCCTGTAAAAGGCGTTATCGGGGAGGGATATCCTCGTAGGAGATATAAACGCGTATTACCCTATATAGGACAGGGAGGACAGGATAATACTAGAGGTAGCGTACCTCCTTCGGCTCGCGGACGCCTGGAACCTAAACCTATATACGCCGAGAGGAGAACCGATAAGAAGGGGAAGAAGGATAGGGGAAAGAGACGGTACGATCGACTATATCTAGGTAATATAAGACCTCCTAATAGTCTATAACGGAACGGAGGATTATATAGGATCGGACTATATATTATAAGTCGCGACAATACTTAGGACGAAGGCGATTAGAACTTAGGAATTTGACGAGGCGGGAGGCTATAGCTAGGTAAGGATGGATTGGGAAAAGGTAGGGAGGGGAGTAAGGCTACTCTCGAAACCAGACCGGATTACTACGGTAGAAGAGCTAGAGAACGCTATAAATACTATAATAGAGGAGCTACTTCGGATCGTGGAAGAGTTAGTATTAAAGAGAAAGAATAATATAGGGAGTAAGGTAATGTAATAGAATTATAGGGTAAGGGAGGTAGTTAAGGAGGTAAGGAGGGCGGAGAGGAGATAGAGGAGATATAGAAACGATTACTCGTACTGAGAGAGAAAAGAGGCGATCGTGAAGTAAGATAAGGAGATAGCGGTAGCGTAAAGGAGATATTGGAGGAATACGCTAGACGTTATAGGGAGGGAGACGAACCTTAGAAATATATGGAATATCGAGAGGTAGGCGAGGCTAAGGAGTTACCAAAGACTAAACCCCCCTGCCTTACTAGCGCTCCGAAGAAGCCCTAAAGGACTATAGGATACGATAATATATAAGTAAAAAGCTAAAGTACTCGGGGAAAGATTCTTTCTAAAGGCGATAACCGATATATCTACGATCCTGGACTAAGACTAGGGCGAGGACTCGTTTACGAACTCGATCCGGCTTCGGTAGGAGGATACTAAAGGGGAGATTAACGAAATTATTAGTAAGCTGGCTAGTAATAAGGTACCAGGCTTAGATAGCCTTTTAAATAAGTTTCTAAAAGTATGTAACTAGGAGGGGAAACTGGCCGATATAATGACGTATATCGTCGAGACGAGCTATAAGCTCGGCTATTACCCGAGCCGATGGAAGGAGGCTATAGTCTGCGTACTAAGGAAGCCAGGGAAGATAGTTAACGACCAGAAGGAGGCTGGAGCCTACAGACCGGTCGTACTACTTAATATAGCCGGTAAGATAATGGAGGCGTTAATAGCGTTAAAGCTAAGCGAGGCCGTAGAGAGAGCGAGGACTCTCCCGAAGCTACAGATAGGCTTTAGAGCGAAAAGGTTAACAGACCTGGTAATAAGAGTAGTTACGGATATAGTCTATGAGAGCTGGAGCCGAGGCGTTATCGCCTCGCTCCTGTAGCTGGATATAACCGGGGTATTCGATAGGGTGGACTGGATATGGCTTTACTATATCCTAAGGGGCTAAGGATTTAAGAAGAAGCTTATCGACTGGCTGAGAAGCTACTTCGACTAGAGGACGGTTCGACTAAGATTCGACGGAAAGACTGTACCAAAGTAGTACGTTATATAAGGAATACTATAGGGATCGCTACTCTCGCTAGTCCTTTTTATCCTATTTATTACGCCGCTTTATATAAGATTAGACGGAGTAGGGGGAATTATATTAGTAGGCTTTATAGACGACACGAACATTATAGCGGTCGTATATAATATAAAGACGGCGTGTAAGAGGCTAGAACAAGTATATAAAGTCTATAGCGAATAAGTAAAAAAGGTCGGGATAACCTTTAACCTGAAGAAGTCCGAACTCCTTTACTTTATAAGAGGGAAGGCTGTTACCGATAAAGTTTACCTCCTCGGACTGAGGGAGGAGGGATTAGTACTAGTACTATCCGCGAGGTTCCTCGGAGTCTAGCTCGACAGTAAGCTTAGCTTTAAAGTATATGGGAAGTAAATAAAAAAGAAGCTTTAGACGTAGTTACTAGTACTATCGAGACTCGCCGGGAAGACCTAGGGGGTTAAGTTACTTAAGATACGCGAGATCTATATAAAGGTAATCCGAAACGTAATCTTATACGCGGCTATATCGTAGTATACCCTAACAGCGATAAGGGGAATACTAAGGGGAATAGCCAAGGTAGTAGACATAGCGTAGTCGAAGTGCCTAAGGACCGTAATAAGGGTGTATAAAGCCGCCCCTATTAGGAACATAGAAACGGAAGTATAGTACCCGCCGATCGACCTATACCTGTTATAGTAGGTAGTAAAAACAGAGTAAAGATTCCATAAAACGGGAATAACGAGACTTCTTAAGGAGCTCGGGCCGAAGGTGGTATCGATTCTAAAGATAAGGAGAACTAGGGCGGGCAGAGAAAGGGTAGAGCTACGACTAAAGAAGCTACTAAAAAACAGTAGATTAACTAAGACGGAGTAGGCTAGGGAGTAGCTAAAGGCTTATATACCTACTAGCCTAAGACCGGAACGACTAAAACCGTACGAGCTATAGCTACCGCCCTAGTATAAACTAGAGGCGAAGGAATTAACGTTTACAGAATAGTACTAAAGGAGGGAGAAAAAAAAGGGAGAGTCGACGGCCAGAAACCCGAGAAGTATCGAGGCTATAGACCTTTTCGTAATAGCCGAAGGAGAGACGACGTTACCTATATAGCTATACGCGAAGATATCGAAAACGAAAAGCTTTATATTTACGTAGATAAGGACCGAAGCGATAGGACTTAATGCTTTTCTATTTAAGATAAGGGTGCTAAGAGTAAACTCCTTAAGGTACGAGAGAGGTTGTGGAAAGGAAACTATACTATATGTAGTCCTTAGGTATAAGGAGTAGGAGGAGGAGAGACGAAGTCTGGAGATAGGGGAGCTGGTAATGGATAGGTATGGTATAAGGGCGGCCCTAGGGAGATAAGAAATCGCGTAGGGGGTAGTAGTATGGCTGATAAAGACTGGGAGACTAAAGGAGTACTTACTAAATAAAGAATTCGAGGAGGACGAAGAGGAAAGAGATAAGGAGGTTAGAAAGCGGAACGAGGTATATATAGTAGAGAAAAAAAATAGAAAAGTACTTATAGGAGGAAAAAAAACTTAAGGGAGGGAGACTAGGAATAGGACCGAAGGAGGTACGAGTACGGAGAGAAGAAGGTAGTAGAAGAGCTCTTTTTATAGTTACCTAGCTAACTACTACTAAGGGGGCGTAAAGCCTAAGAGGAAAATAACGCGAAAATAACCCGGTTAAAGGGATAAAATATACTATGAAGGAGGCCTAAGGTCGGTAAGAGTAGCTAACTACTACTTAAAGAGATCGGCAGAGTTATCGGTAGTATTACCGCTATTAGTACTACTGTTATTATTATAACTAGAATCGTTATTAGAAACCTTACTATCGGAATCAACCTCTGGTTTAGATTTATAATTAGGGACGATGAAGCTTCCGTCGTTACTTCGCTCCGAAAGAGCGTCGTTATCGGCGCGATTGGTAAGCTCTTAAATAAGATTGTTAATATCCTTAACGCGACTAACGAGACTTTAAATAAGCTACTTAAGCTTAATAGAGCGAGAGATAGAGGACTGTTGGAAAAAGGAGGTTAGAAGGAGTATAGAAGGAGAAAGAGAAGAGGGGATAAACCTGGACGTCTAGAAGGGTATTAACTTAAGCTTTAAGAGGAGTAATGATATTGCGAATGCTGGAGAAGAGGGAGTTGAAATTCGGACGAAGGAGTTCCGAAAGTAGACCGACGTCGGGGAGAGGAGCGCCGTAAAAACCGTTACTAAGACCGCCGAAAGACTAAGTAATAGAAGAACCTAGGCTAATACTAAGAGCGGGAGCGAAGGGAGTAGGAGTAAGGGGAAGGGCCGAGGGAGCCGAGGTAACGGTCGAGACGGGAGCTAAAGGAGAAGCGACGCTGGTTAGATTAATAACAGGAGCCGAAACGGGAACTTAACTAGCGTTAGCGTTTTAGTAAGCGGTTCGAAGGAGAGGCTTTAGCGCGTTTTACGCGCTTAAAAAGCGGGACTTTAGATCTTAGGGAGAATTATCGGAAGAAGCGACGTAGGCCCTCTTAAGCTTAGCCAGAAGGGAGTTATACTTATCTACCTAAGACTAAAGGTCTAAGGGAATCTAAATAAAGTTAGCCAGAAGTAGGGGAGAAAATAGGTAGAAAGGAAGGAAGCGACTTACGAAAATATACCGGCCGTAAGTAAACTAGTAATTCTTATACTTAATCTGGCCAGGAAGCTTCTAGCAAGGACGAGCAAAGCCTGGGCGGAACTCGGTACTAAGGAAGGCCCTACCGAGAGTCGTAACGTAGGTAAAGCAAAACAGCTTACAGGGAACCAGTATATTATTAGACGAAGTTAGTAAGAGAAAGGACCGAGGAAGAAACGGGGACGAGGACTTACGAATCGATAACCGCCTTCGTAGTCTTTATAAGAGAAGCCTACTTAAGGCGAACGTTCTTAGCCTCGAGGTCGGCCTTGGTTAGCTTCGACCTCTTCTTAACAGGAGTCGAATCAGCAGCCGTAGTAGGGGAAGAGGCGGAAACGGTACGCTTACGGGCCGAGGAGAGAGCGGAGGCGATAACGCCGCCCGTAGAACCAGAAATAGAAGCCATAGTAAGAGTAGTTAAATAGCTAAAGCCGGGGCGAAGTAGAGTAAAGATAGAAAAGGTTGGTTAGGGAAGGAGGGAGGGGGTGGAAGAAGGTTAGCGAAAAGGTGGAAAAAGAGAAAAAGGGAGAGTTCCGGAGGAAGTAGAAGGCCGATTAAATAGGTTAGTAGGCGGCCGGATCGGGAAAAGTAAGGCCCCCCAAAAGTAGGGCCGGCCAAGACCCCGGGGCCAGGCCTTACGGCCCAAGCTCCAGAGCAAAGGATATACGAATATTAAAATACTAGCAAAAATATACGATAAGTAGTAGATACAGCGACGAGGGCGGACCGTAAAAGGGGAGAGAGGACGCCGCCCTTACACATACATATATATATCCGTATATATATTTCCTTTATAACACGCGCCTAAACAGGTAAAAACTCCTTTATTACCAAGCTGGATAAACGAGATCTAGCATTTTGGATGGATAAAGACTAAAGAAAGAGGTCGACTAGACCTCGTACAGAGACCTGTACGCGCGGTAAAAGAGATTAAGAAGAGGGACCGTATTTCTATATAGAATAGCTATAAGCTAAACGGAATAAGAAATATAATATAATAATAGTTTACTTTACGTACATATCGCTTTTTTTTTAAATATTATTAGCTAGAGTTTTTTTTTTCTAAGATATTTCCCTTATTATATAATACCGCCCCTATATATATATAAACCCTAAAAGCATTATATAACTAAATAATTAGACGGCCTAGTAGCGAAGTAACTCGTACTTTTTAGGAGGTTCTAAGTTTAATTTACTAATAAGTCGCCTTTCTTTAGAAAATGGATCTCGTTTTCCAGAATACGATGGTCTCAGCCTCTCGTACGAATACTGTAGGCTAAGAAACCGTTACTCTCTATACTAATAGAGATAAAGTCCGTACCGCTATAGAAGAGTTCTGTATCAATATAAGTAACCCCCCCCTAATAGCCGTACGATAACTAATAATACCCTAGGATAAGTAGAAACGATTCGCCGCTAAGCCCTCTTAAGATATTAAGGCATATAAGGGTCGTATCGAGGTCGCCAAAGTTAAAGTCTGGCCTAGCTATCTTAACGTAGTATTAATCTAAAGCCGTAGTACTACCGGTATAACCTATATATACTACGCCCGCAACCCAACCTAGGGACCGTTTACCGAGTACCGCCGTACGAAGGGTTACTTTAACGGATATTGTGGGAACTATAAGTAAAGGGACTATACAGTAAAGTGTAGTATAAAGGTAGATAGGGAGGAATCGGACGATGGGAGGATAATTAAGGGAAGCTAGCTAGAGAATGTAATAGTAATCGACTTAGAGGAGAAGTAAAGAAAGGGCCGTACGATAGAAGGATAGGTTAAAAGGGAAGGAATAAGGAAATAAAGGGTTACGTTATTTTT
>Ga0247817_10001333_pt1 | contig 12987 bp, 14 predicted proteins | sample UWRJL212509R1_FD_178010 | JGI IMG/M metagenome (GOLD analysis project Ga0247817, IMG submission 178010) | Plant litter microbial communities from Arlington Agricultural Research Station in Wisconsin, United States - UWRJ-L212-509R-1 | ecosystem: Environmental > Terrestrial > Plant litter >... | reverse complement strand
CACCGATGCGCGAACTCGCCAAGAACCTCGCCTGGGATCCGTCGTACCTCACCGGGCTGGCCGATGAGCTCGAGGCATCCGGACTCGTGGTGCGAACAACCGGCTCCGACCGACGCGTCAAGGTTCTCGAGCTCACCGCGGAAGGGCGAGCGATGCGCGCTCGCATCGGCGAGGCGGTGGCGACGGGCGAACCCCTGTCGACGAGGATCGACGACACCGACCGCGCGACCCTCGCTCGCATCCTCACGCAGTTGCTCGCGGACGACTAGCGACCAAGCGCCACCGCGAGGTAGGGCGCGGTCTGGCTGTCGGCATCCGCCGCAACCTCCGTTGGGGTTCCGACAGCCACGATCCGTCCGCCTTCGTCTCCGCCCGACGGCCCCATGTCGATCACCCAATCGGCTCCGGCGACCACCCGCATGTCGTGCTCGACCAGCACAACCGTGTTGCCGGCATCCACCAGGGTGTTCAACTGCTCGACGAGCAGCAGGACATCCGCCGGATGCAACCCCGTCGTCGGCTCGTCGAGCACGTAGAGCGTGTGGCCGCGTCGAGCGCGCTGTAGCTCGGTCGCGAGCTTGATGCGCTGCGCCTCGCCGCCGGAGAGTTCGGTCGCCGGCTGCCCGAGCCGCAGATATCCGAGCCCGACGTTGCGGAGGGTGTCGAGGCTTCGAGCCGCGACCGGGATATCGATCAGAAACTCAGCGGCTTCGTCCACCGTCATCGCGAGAACCTCCGCGACAGTGCAGCCGAGGTACCGCACCTCGAGGGTCTCGGCGTTGTAACGTGAGCCGCCGCATTCCGGGCACGGCGCATAGCTGCCGGGCAGGAACAGCAGCTCCACCGACACAAATCCTTCGCCGAGACAGACCTCGCACCGCCCGCCAGCCACGTTGAACGAAAACCTGCCGGCGTCGTAACCGCGCGCTCGAGCATCCTCTGTTGCCGCGAAGGTCGACCGCACCGCATCGAACAGCCCGGTGTACGTTGCAAGGTTCGACCGCGGGGTGCGACCGATCGGCTTCTGGTCGACCTGCACGAGCCGGTCAACGGCCTCGATCCCGAGCACCTGGTCGACCCGCGTGATCACGGCAGGCTCGGACTCCGGTTGCTCGACCGTTCCGCGCCTCCGCGCGTTCACGGCATCGGCCAGCACCTGGCTCACCAGCGTCGACTTACCTGACCCAGACACCCCGGTGACCGCGGTCAGCACGCCAAGCGGAATATCGGCATCCAGATTCCGGATGTTGTGCCGCGAGATTCCGCGCAACCCCAGCCAGGCGTCTGGTCGCCGCGTCACGCGAGGGGCTGCCTTGGCGGACTGCGAAGCGAACAGGAACGGACGCGTCACCGATTCGCCGACCTCATTGAGACCGGCGACCGGCCCGCTGTAGAGAACGTCGCCGCCGTTCGTTCCGGCCCCAGGACCGACATCGACGATCCAGTCGGCGTGACGAACGACATCCATGTTGTGCTCGACGACGAACACGGAGTTGCCCGACCGCTTGAGCTCCTCGAGCACGGCGATGAGCGGCTCCGCATCAGCCGGGTGCAGACCGGCCGATGGCTCGTCGAGCACATAGATGACGCCGAACAGGCCAGACCGGAGCTGGGTTGCGATGCGCAATCGCTGCATCTCGCCGGGGGAGAGCGTCGGAGTCGCGCGATTCAGGCTGAGGTAGCCGAGCCCGAGCCCGACGAGCACCTCGACACGCTCGAGCAGATCGGCCGAGATTGTCACCGCTACCTCGGTCAGCCCACCGGACGACGTCGCCGGCCGGGCGGCACCGGCATGCTTCAGCGATGCCGTCGGTCGCAGCAGGTCGGCGAGCGCGGCAAACGGCAGAGCATTGAGTTCGGCGATGTTCACTCCGGCGAAGGTCACCGCGAGTGCACCCCGAGTGAGGCCGCTTCCGCCGCAGAGCGCACAGCTCGAGGTCTCAACGAATCGCTGTGCCCGCACTCGCTGCGGCTCACTCTTGGAGTCGGCGAGCGTGTGCATGATGAAGCTCTTTGCGCTCCAGAACCTGCCCTTGTAGGGCTTCGCGACCCGGTCGCGCTGCGGAACCACCTCGACCACTGGCTGTTCGTCGGTGAACAGCAGCCAGTCGCGATCGGCGCGGCTGAGTTCGTGCCATGGCTTGTCGATGTCGTAACCGAGCACCGCGGTCACGTCGCGCAGGTTCTTGCCCTGCCAGGCGCCGGGCCAGGCCGTGATTGCGCCATCGCGGATGCTCAGGTTCGGGTCGAGCACGGCGGCGGCCTCGGTCACTTCGTGAGCGATTCCGAGCCCGTGGCAACGCGGGCACGCGCCCGTCGCCGTGTTGGGCGAGAAGGAGTCAGAGAAGAGGCGGTCGGTCGTGTCATCCGGATACGTCCCGGCCCGCGAATAGAGCATGCGGGTGAGGTTCGACAGAGTGGTCAGTGTGCCGACCGTCGAGCGTGAGCTCGGCGCACCGCGTCGCTGCTGCAGGGCGACCGCGGGAGGCAGACCGGTGATTTCATCGACGTGCGGAGTGCTGCCTTGGGCGATCAAGCGTCGCGCGTACGGCGCGACCGACTCGAGAAACCTGCGCTGGGCTTCGCCGAAGATCGTTCCGAAGGCGAGTGACGACTTGCCGGATCCCGACACCCCCGTGAACGCGACGATCCGGTCGCGCGGCACATCGACGTCGACGTCGCGCAGGTTGTTCTCGCGCGCTCCACGCACGCGCACGAAGCCGGGACGATCGGCGGATGTCACACCCGACGCCTCAGTGGGCCAGTCGTCGGCGGAAGCAGCGGGCATGGTGGACTCGGGCGAAATGGCAGACACCAGCTCAACCCTAGGTTGCGGGGTCGCGCTAGAACCTGCATCCGGCAGATACCCGACAACTCCCCAGTCGCGTGGATCGGCGCCTTGGTGGGCGATTAGCCCCGGCCCTGCCACCACTCCGGGGCGGCAGCGAGAATGACCTCGGTTAGTTCGTCCCGATCGACAGCATCGGTCGACCCGACGCGGGCGAGCCATTCCTCGAGCACTCCCACGGTGCCAGCGGCGGCGTACGCGGCGAGTGCGACGCGACCAAAGGCATCCGGACGCTGTCCGGCTAGTGCGGGCGCGATCTCGGGGTGAGCATCGAGGTGGGTAAGGAGGCCAATCGAGATGTACTCGGTGAGCAACTCGCGAATGCGCGCGTCGAGGCGGGGATTCATGGCATTGCGGTAGACCTCTGATCGCGCCACAAGATGTTCGACGAGCTGTTCGGTCGGACGCCGGAACACGCTATCGCCGGTCGGCAGTGAAGCCGGCAGCGCGCTGTTAGCCTCGCCGATAATGGCCAATTCCGTGGCGAGAGAGTCGGCGAGAAGCTCGACGATCCCCGAGGTGTGCTTGTAGAACGTCTCGCGCGTGATGCCAGCCCGCTGCGCAAGCGCCGTCACGGTGATGTCGCTCAGTGAGGTCTCTGATGCGAGCTCGAGCACCGCCTGCGCGAGTGCGCTCCTTGTCTTGGTCTGTCGCTCCGCCACTTCCACAGGATACCGGAAGGCAACTTAATCTGACAGTTGTCAGATTCGGGCGTATGCTTTTTTCATTGCCCAATGACGGTCAACAGAAAAGGATTCCCATGCGCGCTCTCCAACTGGTTTCTCCCGGGACAATTGAGATCCGAGACGTTCCCATTCCTGAAATTGCTCCGGACGAGGTGCTCGTGCGCGTCGCCGGTGCGGGTTTATGTCACTCAGACATTCACGTGCTCCATGCGCCAGAGTGGCCCGTGCCGAACATGACCCTCGGCCACGAGACCGCTGGCTGGGTCGAAAGCACGGGAGCGGATGTCTCGGGGTTCGAGCAGGGCGAAGCGGTGCTGGTCTACCTCGTCTGGGCGTGTGGCTACTGCCGTCCGTGCATCGAAGGGCGTGACAACGTCTGCATCAACCAGGGTGGTCGCCTGGGAATGCCGCCGTGCCCCGGTCTCGGTCCGGATGGCGGAATGGCCGAGTTCATCAAGGTAAAGGCACGCTACCTCGAGCCGCTCGGTTCGCTCGATCCCGTCGCTGCGGCCCCGCTCGCCGACGCCGGCCTCACGCCAATGCACGCGATCAATGGCGCACGCCACCGCCTCACCCCCGGGTCGACCGCGGTCGTGATCGGAGTGGGTGGACTCGGACACATGGGACTCCAGATTCTCAAAGCAACGACCGGCGTTCGCCTCATTGCTGTCGACTCGAGCGATCAGAAGCTCGACATCGCCCGTGAACACGGTGCAGACGAAGTCATCCTCAGCGATGCGTCCGCAGCCCAGACGATCCTCGACCTCACCAATGGCTATGGCGCCGATGCGGTCTTTGACTTCGTCGGGGTCCAGCCGACCGTCGATCTCGCCACCCGGGTGATCGCGCCCGACGGTGCGCTGCGATTCGTCGGCCTTGGTGGAGGGTCATTCCCGTACAGCGCCGACTCGCTTCCCGTGCCGCTGCCCTGGGGCGTCGACGTGCGCCGATCCTACGGCGGAACTCGCAGTGATCAGCGACAGGTGCTCGACCTTGCCCGCCTCGGTGGCATCAGTGTCGAGACGAAGAGCTACGCCCTCGACGATGCAAAGCAGGCGTTCGCCGACCTCGAAGCGGGCACCGTTCCTGGCCGCGCGGTTCTGATTCCCTAACCGCGTCATTTCCGATTTCCAACCGCAAGAGAAAGACACATCATGAATCAACGTTTTGACGGTAAGACGATCGTTGTCACCGGAGGTGCGCGCGGCATGGGCGCCGCGCACACCCGAGCATTCGTCGCGGAAGGAGGGCGGGTAGTGATCGGCGACGTGCTCGACGACGAGGGCGAGGCACTCGCTGCCGAACTCGGGGACGCCGTGCGCTACCGGCACCTCGATGTCTCGAGCGAGGAATCCTGGTCGGAATTCATGGCGTTTGCCGAGGCAGAATTCGGTCCGATCTCCGCACTCATCAACAACGCCGGTATCGGAGGTGGGGGAGCGGTGGAAAGCATGTCGCTCGCCGATTGGCGCAATCTGCTTGCCATCAACCTCGACGGCGTCTTCCTCGGCACCCGGGCCGCCATCGCTTCGATGAAGAAGGCGGGCGGCGGTTCGATCGTCAACGTTTCGTCGTTTGCGGGCCTCCTCGGCACTCCGTTCAGCGCGAATTACACGACGAGCAAGTTCGCAGTTCGTGGTTTCACGAAAGCGGTGGCGATGGAAGTTGCCGACTACGGCATCCGGGTCAACTCCGTGCACCCCGGCTACATCCGCACCCCTATCCTCGGACCGCTCGGCGAGGAGGTCGTCGTCGGCAAGGTGCCGATCAAGCGCATGGGCTTGCCGGAAGAGGTATCGCGCATGGTGCTCTTCATCGCCTCCGACGAGGCGAGCTACTCGACGGGATCAGAGTTTCTCGTCGACGGCGGGTGGGCAGCGGGCTCGCCCGTGTCGATCGGCGAGACGAACGCGCAGTACTACGAGCGCCCCACCGCCGAGTAATTGCGGGAGGGCCGGTGCGGGGCTCGGCAAGTGATTGACGGGGTGAGCCGCGCGGGGTAGACCGAGTGCATGGACGAGATAGTGCAGGGCTGGCTTGACAGTTACCTCATCGCCTGGGCTTCCAACGACCCGGACGACATCCGCGTGCTCTTCACCGAAGACGCCACCTACGCCGGAGGACCATTCGATCCTGAACCGTTTATCGGTCGCGAAGCGATCGTCAGCGGCTGGCTCGAGCATCAGGATGCCCCCGGCACCTGGACCTTCGAAGGCGCACCGCTCGCGTACACCGACGGCATCGCTGTCATCCAGGGACGCACCGACTACGCCGACGGCGACGTGTACGCCAACCTCTGGATAGTGCGCCTCGAAGACAACGGCCGGGCCAGCTCGTTCGTCGAATGGTTCGCGGAGCCTGGCCCGGTGCGATCAGACCAGATCGAGTAGTGGTTCGATAACGGCCCGGTAAAGAATGAGTGAGCGCGCGCTGTGAGCGAGCCATCCGGGGGTACGAATCCCAGCACCGGTAAGTACTCTGGCCGCATGAGCCGTCGCCGAATTCTCTCCGCCGTACTGGTCGCTGTCGGTGCCCTCGTCTACGGGGTATCGCCCATTGACGTCATTCCCGAACTCCTGACCGGCCCACTCGGCCTCGCCGACGATCTCGCCGTCTGGGTGGGAGCGGGCCTCGGCATCTGGAAGCTCCTGAGCGGTGGGCGCAACCAGAACCCCGGGCGCGCAACACCACCACCCGCCGTCTAGTTCGACCGCGCGCCGTCAGCGTGCTCGTTACCTGACTGTCAGCCGACTCGCCCACCGAAGTAGACCTGTACCTCGACGATCAGGTCGCCGCGCACTCGCGTGAGTTCGACGTTGCGAAAGCGGGAGCCGTCTTTCAGCTCGTATTCGTAAAGAGACAGCACCCCGTTATCGGTCTCCACCATCTCGAGCGACTCGAAATCCGAGAAGCGGTCCGCCGTGGGGAAGCACACCTTGAGATACGTGGCCTTGTCGATGTGGTCGTCTTGCGGGCTGGTGAAGACGAAGTCGGGAGCGAATAGTCGGTCGGCTGCCACGGCATCCTGACGCTGGTACGCGTCGACGGCTGCCCGCACGGTGTCGATGTCGGTCACGATTCCTCCTCGATCCGGTTCGGGTCCGGGCGGCCAGAGTACGACTGTCGCGCCTTCCCTGAAAGCCCCGCATGATTTACAGGTGTAAATTAGTGTCGACGGGAAGACATCTCGCCAGCACTGCAGAGGAGCAGAACGTGGACATTGCCGGATACAAGATCATCGTCACGGGCGGCGCGAGCGGAATGGGTGCGGCAACGGTGCGCACCTATGTCGCGGCTGGCGCAACGGTCGTGAGCATGGACGTGAGCGAGAACGCGGGTATCGCGGTCGTCGAAGCGGCCAACGCCGACAACGCCGACGGCGAAGGATCGGCCTCGTTCATGACCGTCGACATCTCCGACAAGGCCTCGGTTGACCTCGCGTTCGACGCTGCCGTGCTGAAGATGGGCGGGCTCGACGCGGTCGCCCACCCCGCCGCCATCCAGCGTGCCGGCGATGCCCAGTCGGTCACGGTCGACGACTGGGACCTCATGTTCGCGGTTGACGTTCGCGGCACCATGCTCGTGAACCAGGCCGCCTACCGCCACATGGCACCGCAGAAGCACGGCTCGATCATCAACTTCGGCTCGATCTCCGGACTGCGTTCTGAACCCGTCGCTCCCGCGTACTCGGCCGCCAAGGGCGCCGTGCACTCCTGGACCCGCACCGCCGCCGGCGCCTGGGGCAAGGACGGCATCCGCGTCAACGCGATTCTTCCCGCCATCGCCACACCGATGTACGACGTCGCCATCGGGCGACTCGACGAAGCGGGCCGCACCGCGCACTTCTGGCAGAACGAGCAGTCGATCGCCATGGGGCAGCAGTACGGCGACGCCGACCGCGATCTCGGTCCGGTCATGATCTTCCTCGCGTCCGAAGCATCGCGCTTCATCAGCGGACAGCTGCTTCCCGTCGACGGTGGCCAGGCCTCGGTTCGCTAGCCGTATGCGCGGGGTCGCCCGGGGTGGGAGCATTGTCGTCGTGACTACCCCGACCGGCCCCGCGGACGCCACCGCCGTTTCTCGAGCGGGCCGGGCAGCGGCCGACCGCCTCGAACCGCGCGCGCTCCGCTCGCGCACCCGCATTCTCGAGGCCCTTCGCGAGGCGCTCGCCGAATCGTCGATCAACGAACTGACCGTCTCGGAACTCAGCCGCCGGGCCGGCGTGCACCGCGTCACCTTCTACGGCCACTGGCCCGATGTGCGCGCCGCGGCCGTTGACGCATTTGCCGAAGTCATCGACGCTATTGCGACCATCGACGAGCAGGATGTCGCCGCCGCGAGTGGCCCCGCCGAGCTCGCGACCCACTACGAACGGGCGCTCGCCGCCCAGCTCGCGGAGATCCGCGACCACCGGGAGATCTACCGGAGCCTGACCGAGTCGACCGCGTTCTCTGGCCGACTGCTCGAGGCACTCACTGAGCGCGCAGAACTCGCGGTCCGGGCGATGATGCGGGTCGGCGTCGACGTGCCGGGCGCCGCATCAGGAACCGCCGCGGCCCACCTGGCCGGGGGAGTTGTCGCGGCCTCCGCACGCTGGGCGCGCACCGACGACGATGACATCGAGACGGCTACCGCGGAGTTCACCGCGCAACTACCGGCGTGGTGGCCGCGCGGCTGACCGCGCTCAGGCTTCCGAGAGCTCGTAACCGAGTGCCGTCGCGACGCCCGCGTTGGTCACGCGACCGGCCTGGACATTGAGTCCCTTGGCGAGTGCCGGGTCGGCGGTCGTTGCGGCGAGCCAGCCCTTATCGGCCAGCGCGAGCACGTAGGGGAGCGTCGCGTTTGTGAGCGCCTGCGTTGCCGTCTCGGGAACCGCACCCGGCATGTTCGCAACGCAGTAGTAGACGGCGTCATGGACGGCGAAGGTCGGCTCGTCGTGTGTTGTCGGGTGCGAGCCCTCGAAGCATCCGCCCTGGTCGATGGCGATGTCGACGAGAACCGCGCCGGGCTTCATGGTGGCGACCATGGCATCCGTCACGAGCTTGGGCGCCGCGGCGCCCGGAATCAGCACCGAACCGACCACGAGGTCGGCGTCGCGGAGTGCCTCGGAGATCGCGAGCTTGCTCGAGTAGCGCGTCTGGAGGCGCCCGCCGAACTGGTTCTCGAGCGCACGGAGCCGAGGGATCGAGACATCGAAGACCGTGACGTCAGCGCCGAGGCCAAGAGCGTTGGCCGCGGCGTGCTCGCCAGCGACACCGCCGCCGATGACGACGACCTTGGCCTTTGCGGTTCCGGGAACGCCGCCGAGCAGCATGCCGCGTCCACCGGACGACCGCATCAGGTGGTACGAGCCGACGGTGATCGAGAGGCGCCCTGCGACCTCACTCATCGGCGAGAGCAGCGGAAGGCTGCGGTCAGCAAGCTGCACGGTTTCGTAGGCGATGGCCGTCGTGCCCGAGGCGACGAGAGCCTCGGTGAGCGCGGGGTCGGCGGCGAGATGCAGGTAGGTGAAGAGCACCTGGTCGCGACGAAGCTGGCGGTACTCCGACGCGATCGGCTCCTTGACCTTGAGGAGCAGGTCGGCCGTGCCCCACACCGTGTCAGCGTCGGCGACGATCGTGGCGCCGGCTTCTTCGTAGGCCTGGTCGGAGATGCGCGAGTTCGACCCCGCGTTCGACTCGATCACGACCTCGTGACCGCGATGCACCAGTTCACTGACGCCGGCGGGCGTGATGGCGACCCGATTCTCGTTGTTTTTCACTTCTGCGGGAATACCTACGCGCATCGCTTTCTCCTGTCGTCAGTGGCACGAATAAGAAAAGTCTGGAGATCATTCGTTTCGACAGCATTAACTCCGAAGATTGTGACTCCGGATGCCTAGAATCGCCCTTAATATTCTGTACAGTCGGCAAGATGGACGCTTTTCCGAAGAATGTGCGGCCCGTCGGCGACCTCGATGACGTTGATCGGCGCATCCTCGACATCGTGCGGAGCGACGGCCGCATCTCGAATGCCGCACTCGCCGACGCGGTGGGCATCGCGCCATCGACGGCCCACGTGCGCCTGAAGGCACTCGTCGATCGCGGGGTCATCACCCAGTTCATGGCGAGCATCGACCAGCGCAGTCTCGGCCTGTCGCTGCAAGCAATCGTCGGGGTGACGCTTCGGCCGGGCTCCCGGCAGGAGAGCATCGTGAAGTTCTCCGAAGAGGTTCGCAACCTGCCGCAGGTGCTTCAGGTCTTCTTTCTCGGCGGCTCTGACGACTTCATCGTGCACATCGCGGTGCGCGACAGTTCGGCGATTCGGGAGTTCGTGGTCGAACACCTTTCGGCCCAGCCGAGTGTCGCGTCGACCCGCACGAGCATCGTGTTCGACTACCACCGCAATGGTGTTGCCGGGTCGTTCCAGTAACCGTTCAGGCTGACAGTGCGTGCCGGGTCGGCTGTTCTAGGCTTCAATAACCCGAACGGAACGAACCGAGGAATCACATGCTCACCGTCAACGCCATTGCGGCCACCTCCGCTACCGCGCCTCTCACGAAGACCACGATCGAACGCCGTGATCTCGGTGCCAACGACGTGCTCATCGAGGTCAAGTACTCCGGTGTGTGTCACTCCGACATCCACACGGTTCGCGAAGACTGGGGCCCGGTGACCTACCCGCAGGTGGTCGGCCACGAGATCGTCGGCATTGTCGCCGAGGTCGGCTCCGACGTCAGTCGCCACCGGGTCGGAGACCGCGTTGGCGTCGGCTGCATGGTCAACTCGTGCCGCGAGTGCGAGAACTGCCTCGCCGGCGAAGAGCAGTACTGTCTCAAAGGCAACATCGGCACCTACGCCGCGGTCGACCGCGACGGCACCATCACCCAGGGCGGCTACTCGACTCACGTCGTCGTCACAGAGGACTTTGTACTCCGGGTTCCCGAGGCGATCCCGTTCGAGAAGGCAGCGCCGCTGCTGTGCGCTGGCATCACGACGTACTCACCGCTCAAGCACTGGAACGCCGGCCCCGGCAAGAAGGTTGCCGTCGTCGGCATGGGTGGCCTTGGCCACATGGCCGTCAAGCTCGCCGTTGCGCTCGGCGCAGAGGTCACGGTGCTCTCGCAGAGCCTGAGCAAGCAGGATGACGGCCTCGCCTTCGGTGCGGAGCACTACTACGCGACGATTGACCGGGAGACCTTCACGGCTCTCCGTGGAACGTTCGACCTCATCATCAACACGGTGAGCGCATCGATCGACATCAACGCCTACCTCTCCCTGCTTCGACTCGACGGCACCCTCGTCAACGTCGGTGCGCCATCCGAACCGCTTCCCGTTCGTGCGTTCAGCCTGATCGGCGCCCGTCGTTCGTTTGCGGGATCGAACATCGGCGGCATCCGCCAGACGCAGGAAATGCTGGACTTCTGCGCCGAGCACAACATCGCACCGGAGACCGAGCTGATCTCGGCTGACTACATCAACGACGCCTACGAGCGCGTGCTGGCCTCCGACGTGCGCTACCGCTTCGTGATCGACATCGCGACGCTCGTCTAACCAGCCACGAAGGTCGTGGTGATTGGAGAAGCCATGAGAGACCTCGTTTATTACGTAGCCGCCAGTATTGACGGCTTTATCGCCGGGCCGAACGGCGAGACCGACGCCTTCCCGATCGAAGGCGATCACATGGCCGTGCTGCTCGGAGAATTCGCCGACGCGGTGCCGAGCCATGTGGCCGGCCCGCTCGGAATCGAGCAAGCCGGCGACGTGTTCGACACCGTGCTGATGGGTTGGAACACCTATCAGGTCGCGGCGTCGGTGGGGATCGCGAGCCCGTACGCCCACTTGCGGCAATACGTGTTCTCGCGTTCGGCGCGGGGCGCGACGGACGCCGTGACGATCACCGCGGAGGACCCCCGACTGGTCGTCCAGCGGCTCAAGGCTGAGCCGACCGGCAGCGCGATCTGGCTATGCGGTGGTGGTGAGCTCGCGTCGGCGCTGGTCGATGAGATCGATCGGCTCGTGATCAAGGTGAACCCGGTGCTGCTCGGGGCCGGGATACCCCTGTTCGGCCCCGCGGCGTCGGCCGTGACATCCTTCGACCTCGTGCGAAGCCGCGCATTCGGCTCGGGCGTCGTGGTCAACGAATACCGCCGCCAGCCCGCGTAACCCTTCCTCCCCGTCGGAAATTCAGGACATCCCGACGAGATCGGCGCTCAGAGCGGCGAAACCCCGTCGGCAGAGCGGTAAGTCCTGAATTTCCGACATGGGGTGACGGGATTGTGGCGGGGTTCCGCTTACCCGAGGAAGGCGAGCACGCGGCGGGTGAGCAGCGCGGCCGCCTCGGCGTCGTAGTCCGCGAGCGAGGAGTCGGCGAAGAGGTGTTTGTCGCCCGGGTAGACGAAGAGCTCGGCATCCGGGGTGGACGCGACGAGCTCCCGCGCTGCGTCGATATCGCCTTCGTCTGCAAACGAGGGGTCGGCATCCATTCCGTGAATCTGCACGGGCACACCTGCCGGCCAGGCCTCGCCGAACTCTGAGACCGGAAGGCAGGAGTAAATGAGAAGGGCACCGGCGGCTCCGGGGCGAGTCTGGGCGAGCTGCTGTGCCGGTACGACGCCGAGCGAGAAGCCGGCGTAGACGAGTTCGGCCGGAAGATCCTTCACGGCGTCCACGCCGCGCTGGCCGATGACGTCGAAGCCGGTCTGCCTCGCGAAGTTCACGCCGTCTTCGAGGGTCTCGAAAGTGTGACCCTCGTAGAGATCGGGCAAGTGCACGGTGTGACCGGCACCTCTCAGCGTCTCGGCGAACGCCTTCACTCCCGCGGTGAGTCCCTGCGCGTGGTGGAACAAAACGATCTCAGCCATGGTGGCCTCCGTTCGGTTGACGACTTTGTCCTATCCACTATTGCGATGGATCGGGTGCGGTGCCACCTCTCACCCCGAAAGTTAATTTTGCACTTGGACTATTTGGGTGCAAGATTGCACTTATGGAAATCAGTGCACCGACGACGCTCCGCGAGCGCAAGATGCGGGAGACTGCCGCGCGTCTGACGTCCGCCTGCCGGCGCCTGACCGCCGAGCGCGGCCTCAGCGGGTTCACCGTCGAGGAAGTCTGCGAAGAAGTAGACATCTCCCGTCGCACGTTCTTCAACTATTTCCCGACCAAGGAAGATGCCGTCATCGGGCTGGACCCCGAAGAGGAACTACAAAAGTTCGCCGCCGATTTTCTGGCGCGAGGCTCGCACGGCTGGGACCGGGTCATCGACGACTTCGTTGACCTCGTCGTCGAGCACTTCGAAGCAGCGGGAATCAACCCGGCAGACCACGCCGAGCTGGTGGCCGCGATCGAACGCGAACCAAAACTACTGACCAAGTTCATGGGTGTTTCGCGAGCGCGAGACAAGCAGGCAGCCGAGCTCATCGCCGAGCGCGAGGGAGTCGACCTGGACGATGCACGCGTTGTGGCGTGCGTCAAT
>Ga0247817_10001332_pt1 | contig 12990 bp, 11 predicted proteins | sample UWRJL212509R1_FD_178010 | JGI IMG/M metagenome (GOLD analysis project Ga0247817, IMG submission 178010) | Plant litter microbial communities from Arlington Agricultural Research Station in Wisconsin, United States - UWRJ-L212-509R-1 | ecosystem: Environmental > Terrestrial > Plant litter >... | reverse complement strand
ATTTTACAATCCTAAGACCTTCATCATTCACGCGGCATGGCTGCGTCAGGCTTTCGCCCATTGCGCAAGATTCCCCACTGCTGCCTCCCGTAGGAGTTTGGGCCGTGTCTCAGTCCCAATGTGGCTGGTCATCCTCTCAGACCAGCTACTGATCGTCGCCTTGGTGAGCCTTTACCTCACCAACTAGCTAATCAGACGCGGGCCGCTCTAATGGCGATAAATCTTTCCCCCGAAGGGCACATTCGGCATTACCACCCGTTTCCAGGAGCTATTCCGAACCAAAAGGCACGTTCCCACGTGTTACTCACCCGTCCGCCACTAACCCCGAAGGGCCCGTTCGACTTGCATGTGTTAGGCCTGCCGCCAGCGTTCGCTCTGAGCCAGGATCAAACTCTCAGGTTGAGTTGACTATCTGACTAAAGCAGATCCGATCGAAACCGGATTGGCATTAGTTCTACGTATTCTTGACGAGAACCACTCCATCCACTCCGAAGAGCAAATGGCATGGTATCTTCAAAAAAGACCGCAGCTTCAGTATAATCGTGGTGGTCTTTAACCACCGCAAGAACACCGCCGCCTGCGTTTCTCTTTCCAAATCAACGATTTCAAAGACCAACTCCAGGAAAACCCGGAGACACTGTTTTGCGCCGGTGTCCGGCGGAGGCGGCGATTTAGTCGCCTCGGAAGTCTGTGTCAAGAACTTCTTTTACAAGAACTTCTCGAAGCCAAACCGATCCGGAGATCGGCGGAGGCGGCTTCCTAAGGAAGGCCGATCTCCGTGTCAACCGGGCTTTTCAGCCATTCCGCGGAGATGAAAACCGGAGCTTTCAGGCCGCAAAAAACCGTCAGGAGAAGCGAGAGGCTTCCCTCTGATTTCGTTTCCGAGCGATTCGATTGGAGCGCGGAGACTATGTCGATCGCCTGTCAGAAGCAAGAAGTTTTTAGCTTCCTGATTTCCGTGAAGCTGGAAGACCGTGGTCTTCGTGGCTCCGGCGGCCGACCCGTCTCCGGGCGAGGCGGCGATATACGAACCGCTCCCTGAGTCCGCAAGCGGCATTTTCAGGGCAGCCGCTCTTTCTCACCGACCCGCGATCACCGGCGGCCGTCAGCCGGCGGCGATATAGGTCCGCAGGCTCTCGGCTTCCTGCGTCGCCTCGGCGATCTGGCACTTCACCACATCCCCGATCGAGATCACCCCGGCCAGACGATCGTCGCGCAGCACCGGCAGATGCCGGATCCGCCGATCGGTCATCCGCTCCATCACGACGGCCAACGTCTCCGCGGGCTGGGCGAAGATCACATTGGCGGACATGTATCCGGACACCGGGCGATCCAGAGCCGTCGCCCCCTCGACCGCTACGGCCTGAACCACGTCGCGTTCGGAGAAAACTCCGACCACTCTGTCGCCCTCGCAGACGATCAGGGCGCCCACGCGTCTGGAGTGCAGCTCCGCGCAGGCTTGGGCGACGGTCAGGGTCGGCGGGATGGCGAACACCGCCTCCCCCTTGGTCTTGAGAATACCGGAGACAAGCATCGGAGCGTTCCTCTCTCTATCTGTGTAGAGAACGGCTCCGGACAGGCCTGATATCGGGCCTGTGGTCGGGCCGCTTCAACCGCGAGGATCGCCCAGTCCGGGCGGAGACGCAAATCCCGTGTCGCGTCGGCCGAACACGCGGGCCAACGGGCCGATCAGCAGAATGCCCGCCAGGAAGCCGAAGGCATGGGCCTCCCACGCCACCTGCGCCCCATCGACTCCGGGTGCGAAGCCGATCAGGCCCGTGGCGGCGTTCAGGATTATGACGACGGCCGCCATCCCGACCACCCGCCGGTCAGTGAGGGGCCTGAGGCTCTGCCGGACTCCGTCGCCGGCCCCGATCAGACGGATCGCCCCGCCCAGCAGCCCGGTCACCGCGCCGGACGCCCCGACCATGGGCGCATCGCTGCCTATATGGACCAGTCCATAGCCCACCGTTCCGGCCAGTCCGCAGACTATATAATAGCCGAGAAAAACCACGCCGCCTTTCAGGCCCGGAAACAGCCGGGCGATCGGAGGTCCGAAGGCCAGGGCGAAGCCGGCGTTCACGGCCGCGTGCGCCCACCCGCCGTGCAACGCCATACTGGTCAGTACACCGGGCCACCACCCTCCGTTCGCCAGCGACGAGGGATAGAAGGCCCACCTCAGCCCCTGATCCGGCAAACGCTCCTGAAAGAAGAACAGGGCGGGAATCGACAGGGCCAGCAGAACGGGCAGCAGCGGCGCGTTGAGAAGCTTCTCGCGCGGCGGCTTGTCGAACGCAGTGTGTCCGAATCGGTCCTGAACGGGGTCCATCCGCTTCAAATGCGCAGCGACCCACGCAATCTCAAGCGCTTATTAACGTCCGTATCCCACTTTGGCACGTGGGTTGGTTTGCGGCCCGTCAACCAAGTTTGCGCGCGGAGCCCCGCCATGACCCGTTTCCGGATGATGCAGGCGGCCCTCGCGGGGTCGGCGTTGCTGATCCTCTGCGCGCCGGCGGCGCAGGCCCAGTCGAGCGGATCGGCGGGCGCGGGCGCCTTCCAGGCCGGCTACGGTGGATCGCGATACACGACCCAGCAGGCCCAGACCGGCTCGACGCGCGACGCCAACGGCAATCGGCTGATCGTCGACGGAATCATCCAGAGCGGCGCCAGCAGCTACGCCAGCTCCAGCGCCGGCGTCTCCTCCAGCTATTCCGGCGCGGGCTCGTCGTCGACAGGCGGCACGATCATCGGCGGCGCGACCGCGATCGGCAACAGCTTGAACGTCGTGGTTCAGGGCAACCACAACACCGTCATCGTCAACTCACGGCAAACCAACAACGGCAACATCAACGCCGGCACAGTGCTGAACGGGACACTCGACCTCGATGACTGATCGCACCCTTTCGCGACGTACGCGCGCGGTCGGCTTGGCCTGCGCCATGGCCGCCCTGCTGGCCGGCTGCGTCAGCCCGACGGCGGGACCCAACGGTCTGTACGCCACGCCCATCGGCAACGCGCCGGTGACGGCGAACCCGACCCCCTATTCCACGGCCCTGTACTGCCTCGCCGACTATGCGCGACGCTACAACCTGCCCTCGCCGCGCATCGCGGTCGGTCGGATCAGCGACTACACCGGCTCGGTCTCGGCCGACGGCGGTCGCCAGATCACCCAGGGCGCCTCGTTGATGGCCTACTCCGCTCTCGGCAAGTCCGGTGCGCGGATGGTCGAGCGCTACGACACCTCGATCTCCGAGCTTGAGCTTCGCTACGCCAACAACAAGCTGATCGGCGACGAGGGCCACGCCCCTGAGGATCCCGCCTATCGCCGCATCCTCGCCGGACAGGTGCCGGGCTCCGACTTCTATCTGGTCGGCGGCGTGACCGAGGTGAACTACAACATCCGCTCGTCGGGCATCGACGCCGCCATGGGCGAGGTCGACTCCACCCGCGGCGGCTCGGGCATCATCCAGGGCAAGATCTTCGTGATGAACGTCGCGATCGACCTGCGCCTGGTCCAGACGACCTCGATGGAGGTGGTCGACGTCATTTCCTACCAGAAACAGATCGTCGGCCGCGAGATCAGCGCCGGCGTGTTCGACTTCCTGAACGGCAACGTCTTCGACGTCTCGGCTGGCACGGGCGGGTTCGAGCCGGTCCAGCTGGCGGTCCGCTCGCTGATCGAGCGCGGCACGCTGGAGATCATGGCCAACCTTTACGGCGCGCCCGGCCCGCAGGTTTGCCTCGACTCCGCCAACGACCCCTTGGGCACAGTGGGCCCCACCGGCGGCTTCTATCCCGCCTACGCCAACACGGACACCAACAATGGCCAGACCCGCGCTGAACCGAATCGCTGGCATGATCGCCGCGACGGCGATGTGCGCCGCAGCCGCTACTGAGGCTGCCGCACAGGACGGGTCGGCGGGCTGCACGCCCGACGACGCCAGGCTCTGCAACACGCAGACCTATCAGGGCGACGTCATCGCCTCGCTGAACCTCAACGTCACCGTCGACAACGTCACGGTCGAGGTCGTGCCGACCGACGGCGGATCTTACGAAGTCACCGACGGCCAGATCACCGCGTCCGCCTCGGCCGCGGGCAATACGCTTCTGACGGGCGTCCAGAACGGCGCCCTCACCGTCCGTTCGACCCAGACCCTGTCCGGAAACGTCGGCGCTTCCACGACGATGATCCTGAACGGCGAAACCCAGGGCGCGGTCAACGCCACGACCCAGGCGAACGGAAACTATGTGGCCGGCGTCGCCGAGAACGGCGAAATCGATGTCGACCTGATCCAGACCGTGACGGGCGGCGAGATCACCGCCTCGTCCAGCATTCCGGGCGGCACGGCGCGCCTGCTGCAGGGCGCCGTCGTCGGGGTCTCAGCCTCGGCCAACACCACGGCCCTCGGCGGAACCGGTTCCAGCCTCACCGGCGTCGTCACCCAGACCTCCGACGCTTCGGTCCGCGCCGGCAACCTGGCGGAGACCCAGTATCTTCCGGCCACCTCGGTGTTCGACAGCCAGGCCCTGGGCAACGCCGTAGCGGTCAACAGCGACGCCGCGTCCAACCAGAACCTCGCGATCGTCCAGCGGTCCACCGGCGACGTGGTCGAGGCCACCACCAGCGCCAATGCGGGCAACGCCTGGGATCTGGCGGGACGGGCCACCGCCGCCGGCAACCAGGCGGTCATGGTGAACCAGGGCGGCTCCGTCGTGGTCGGCACGAACCAGAATAACGCCTCACAGATCAACTCGACCGCGATCGTCACCGCCTATGACTTCGGAGCCGTCTCGGCGGCCGCGCAAGGGTCCGGCAACGCCGTCTCCGCCGGCAACAACGACCGCTATCTCGAGATCGACAACTCCCAGATCAACTCGGGCGGGGTCGAGGTCCAGGCGAGCTTCTCGGGCACGAACGGCTATGACGCCTATGTCTCGGCCGACGCCGTGGGCAACTCGGTCACCGGCTACGCTTGTTCGACCTGCGAGGGCGTGCTGAACGCGACGAACGTCCAGACCAACTCGGGCAATGTCACCGCCACCGCCAACACCGCCGTCTATGGCTCCGGCCGGGCGGTGATCACGGGCGTGAACGCCGTCGGCAACGCCGCGACCTTCTACGTCTCGCGCCCCGCCCAATAGCGCTGTCGCCGGACCGCGCCGGCGAACCCGCGCCAGAAAGGGCTTGAGCGCCTCGCCCCCACTCGTCAGGGTGGGTCGTCCGCCGTCGCCTGCGCTTTGCCGGACCCTTGTCCTGTGTCCGGAGCAACCCGATGACGTCTCCCCGCCGTCTGCTTTTGCTGGCCGTATCCGCCACTGCGGTCCTCGCCGGAGCGGGTCTGCCGTCCCTGACGATCGCCCAGACGGCCGGCGCCACGGCCCCTGCGGCGTTGGCCACGCCCTGGCCCCAGGCAATCAGCGACATTCCGGCTGACCCGGCCGTCCGCTTCGGCGTTCTGCCCAACGGAATGCGCTACGCCATCCTGCGCAACGCCACCCCGCCGGGACAGGCTGCCTTGCGCCTGCGCATAGACGCCGGGTCCCTGTCGGAACGGGACGATCAGAAGGGTCTCGCCCACTTCCTCGAGCACATGGCTTTCAACGGTTCGACCCACATTCCGGAAGGCGAGATGACCAAGCGGCTGGAGCGGCTGGGCCTGTCGTTCGGCGGCGACACCAATGCCTTCACCAGCTTCGACCAGACCGCCTACACCCTGAACCTGCCCAACACCTCCGATGAGGTGGTGACCGAAAGCCTGTTCGCCCTGCGCGAGACCGCCAGCGAACTGCTGATGGCCCAGGACGCGATCGAAAAGGAACGGGGCGTGATCGTCGGCGAGGAGCGCACGCGCGATAACCCCGCCATGCGATCGACAAAGGCCCTGCTGCCCTTCCTCGCGCCCGATCAGCGTCTGGCCGACCGCCTGCCGATCGGCGACCTGAACATCATCCGCACAGCCCCGCGTCAGCTCTTCGTCGACTTCTATACGGCCTACTACCGGCCGGAGCGCGCGACCCTGATCGCGGTCGGCGATTTCGACGTCGACAAGATCGAGGGCCAGATCCGCTCGGCCTTCGAAACCTGGACCAACCCGGCTCCGAACGGCGCCGATCCCGACCTCGGTCAGGTGAAGCCCCGCGAGGCGGAGACCGTGGTTCACGTCGAGGCAGGGGCCCAATCCACGGCCCAGATCTACTGGACCTTCCCGTATGACGACGCGCCTGACAGCGTCGCGGAACGTCGGGAGTCCCTGGTCCGTGAACTCAGCCTGGCCGTCCTGAATCGCCGCTTCGGGGAAATCGCCCGTTCCGAAAACCCTCCGTTCCTCGGCGGCGGCGCGGGCTATCAGTCGCTGTTCAACGCGCTGGACGCCGGGACCATCGTCGTCGCCTTCAACCCCGGCGGCTGGAAGCGTGCGATCGAGACCGCCGAACAGGAACAGCGCCGCCTGGTCCAGTATGGTGTGGGGCAAGGCGAACTGGACCGCGAGATTCTGGAATACCGCACCGCGCTTCAGGCCGCGGCCGCCGGCGCCGCGACGCGCCAGACCCCCGGTCTGGCCTCCAGCCTGCTGGATTCGGTCAATGACGACTATGTCTTCACAACCCCGGCCGAGGCGCTGAAGCTGTTCGATGACGCCGTGGCGACCGTGACGGTGGACGAGGTCAACGCGGCAGCACGCGCCACCTTCTCTGGCAACGGCCCCTTGGCCTTCGTCACAACGCCCGTCGCCATCGAAGGCGGCGACACGGCCGTGACCGCCGCTCTGGAAGCCTCGCGTCAGGTCGCCGTCACCGCGCCCGTCGTCGCCGAGGCCGCGACCTGGCCCTATGCCGACTTCGGCCCCGCCGCCACGCCGTCCAGCCAGACCGAGGTGGCCGACCTCGGCCTGACACTTGTGACCTTCCCCAATGGCGTGAAGCTGACGATCAAACCGACCGCCTTCAGCGACGACCAGATTCTGGTTTCGGTGCGCGCCGGCAAGGGCGTGCTGGATCAACCGCTCGACCGCCCGGCGCCGATCTGGGCGGCAGGATCCGAAGTGACCGAGGGCGGACTGGGAAAACTGACACGGACCCAGCTCGAACAGGTGACGGCCGCCAACGTCGTGGGGGTCAGCTTCGGCTCCGATCCCAACGCCTATCAGTTCAGCGGCGGCACCCGCCCCGCCGACCTGGCCCTTCAGCTTCAGCTCATGGCCGCCTATTTCACCGACGCCGCCTGGCGCCCGGAGCCGTTCGCGCTCGTGAAGGGGCAGTTCGGCCAACAGCTGGAACAGATCACGGCGACGCCGGGCGGGGCCTTCGCCCGCTATGCCTCCGGCCTTCTGGCCAGCGGCGACCCCCGCTTCGGCCTGCCCACGATCGCACAGATCGACGCCGCCCAGCTGTCGGACCTCAAGTCCCTGGTCAGCGATTCTATCGCTAAAGGGCCTGTCGAGGTCGTCATCGTCGGCGACGTGACCGTAGCCGACGCTATCGCCGCCACGGCCGCGACCTTCGGCGCCCTGCCCGCCCGGTCAGCTCCGGTCGCGCCGTCGGCGGAGGCCCTGCGCGTCGCCTTCCCCGCCGCTACGACCGAACCCGTCCAGATCTATCACACCGGTCTGGCCAGTCAGGCCCTTGGCTATGTAGCCTGGCCCACGGTCGATTCCATCGGCGACCGCCGCGAAGCCCGAACGGTCAACCTGCTGTCCCGCGTGCTGCAACTGCGCGTCACCGACGAGTTGCGTGAGAAACAGGGCGTCGCCTATTCGCCGGGCGCAGCCGCGACCTCGTCCACGGTCTTCCCCGACTACGGCTATGTCTATGTGCAGATCGAGACCCCGCCCGAAGCCTTGACGGGCTTCTTCACCAGCGTCGACGAGATCGCCAGAGGCCTGCGTGACGAACCGGTCAGCGTGGATGAACTGAACCGCGCCCGCCTCCCGTCAGTCGAGGCCATCCAGCGCGCCAAGGCCACCAACGGCTACTGGCTGGGGGCGCTGGAAGACGTCCAGTACGACCCCCAACTGCTGGACTCGATCCGCTCGGTCGTCCCCGACTTGCAGGCCATCACCCCGGCCGAGTTGCAGCAGGCCGCGAAGACCTGGCTGACGCCGGACCGCGCCTGGCGCGCCCAGGTCACGGCGCAGCCGGCGGCGGCCCCCGCGTCCTGATCAGAAAAAGGCCCCGGCGCTTTCGCGTCGGGGCCAGTCTCACTCAGGATGTCGGCGATGACCGACGATGTCACTCTGGGCCCGCGCACATGTCTCGCGGCTGAACGTCGTGTTCAGAACACGCGGCCGCCGACGCCGCCGTCCAGTGTCAGGCTGGAGCCCATGACCGCCACGCCGGCCGCTTGGACCGTTTCCTCACGATATTCGGTGTAGGTTTCCTCGCGCCACATCGTCAGCACCTTCACGCCCGCGCCATAGCGGCGCAGCAGCGAACGTTCGTTGCAATCGCGTTCCGGCTTCTGGGGCCGGCATTCCAGCACGCCGCCGGCCAGCGGACCGCCCGGTCCGGGCTGACCGCCCGCATAGGCTTCGGCGTTTTCGGCGGCATAGGCCGAGGCCGCCCCCCCGGGACCGCCCTTGCCGTACCAGAGGCTCTCGCCCTTTCGGCAGCTCATCGTCTGGCCGTGGTCGAAATTGATCTGGTCCAGGAAGTCGGCGTAGGTGAACTGCAGCCGCGTGCCGGCGATGCAGCGGTACAGTTCGCCATCATAGCCGTCGTGGATGTCGCGCCCGGGCTGGACCTGGGACGCGGGGTGCGGCACGTCACGGTCGTCGATGCAGAAGGCCTGGATTACGACCCGTTTGGCCGACCAGCGCGAAGCCGAATAGGGCACGCGAATGACCTGGGCCATGGCGGCGGCCTCGACGTTCAAACCCTGGATGACGGTCGGATACGGCTGCTCAACGCTGAAATAGGCGCCGCCGCCACCGCCGACATAGACGTCGCCGCGGCCGCGGGCGTTGATCGCGCCGCGCGCGCCGGCGTTCGCACTGGCGTTGGCGTTGGCGCCGGCGTTGACGTTCACATTGACGTTGAAGTTTCCGCCGCCCGGATATCCCGGAGGCGCAGGCGGCTGGCAGCAGGGGGCCGGCGGCGGCGGCGGCGGAGGCGGCGAACAGCAGGGCGGAGGCGGCGGGACGCAGCCGGAGTTGCACTGGGCCGAGGCCTCGCCGGCGACGGCGCCGAAGGCCAGCAGGCCGACGATCGCCGGCAACCAGGTCTTGATCCGCACCCGCATGCAGGGCTCCTGAATTCGTTTCGCGTACGCAATCCACGAGATGCGGACCGGTCCAGCGTCGCATTGGAGGGGAAAAGCCTTTCGTTTCCGTTAGCCAAGTCCGGCTTTTGCCACGCGGGGCACAGCGGAACGCCCCTTGCGAGGCTCGCCCCGAAAGGCGAAGCCATGTTCCATTCCGGCTCACAGACCCTGATCGACCTGTGGTCCGCCCTGCCTCACGCGGGGCGCATCCCCGCACGCGCCGCCTTCCAGCCCCTCAGCCTTGGCGTCCTCACGCCCCAGCTGTTCAGCGCCGACCGGACCGAGGATGGCGCACGCCTGCGTCTGGCAGGCGGCTGGATTGAACGGTTGCACGGCGAACCGCTGAAGGGCCGCGACTGGCTCAGCCTTTGGCGGGGCGACAGTCGTCCGCTGGTCGCCAGCTCCGTCGCCCAAGCCCTGCGCGAGGCCCGCCCCGTGGTCCTGGCCGCAGACGCCGCTGGTCTCGACGGCGTGCTGGAAATCGTGATCGTACCCTTCCGTGACGCGACAGGCGCGGCCGACCGGATCGTGGGACTGTATCAGCCCGTGGCGCCGCGCGACCGCGACGCCGACTCCGTCGGCCCGCTCAGCGCCCGTCTGTCGATCGCCGTCGGCCGGACCACACGCGCGCCCCTGACGCTGGCCGCCATCGACGGCCGCCGGATCGCCTAGAGCGGCCTCAGGTCGATCGCGAACCGCTTCCAGTTCTGGACATAGTGAGTCGCCGACATCTCCAGCGCGGCGATCTGGCCCGGCTCGAGCGCCTTCACCACCTTGCCCGGCTGACCCATGACCAGCGATCCATCCGGGATGACCTTGCCCTCGGTGATCAGGGCGTTGGCGCCGATCAGGCAGTTCTTCCCGATCACCGCCCCGTTCAGAACCACCGCCCCGATGCCGATCAGGCTGTTGTCGCCGATGGTGCAGCCGTGAAGCATGACCTTGTGCCCCACGGTGACGTTGCGCCCGATCGTCAGCGGCACGCCCGCGTCCGCATGCAGGATGCTACCGTCCTGTATGTTGCTGTTTTCACCCACCGTCAGGGTATCCGTATCCCCACGGAGCACCGCGTTGAACCAGATACTGGCGCCCCGATGAAGAATCACATCCCCTAGGACCACAGCATTCGGCGCCACCCAGTATTCTCCCTCGGGCGGAAGCTGCGGTTTCTTGTCGCCGAGCGAATACACCGTCATCACAGCACCGTCATATCTGAATGAAATGAGCCCTTTAAGGTCTCGTAAACCACGTTAGCATCAATCTGTTGAAGCGATTCGAGGCCGCCATCTCGGCCCCGCATCCGAAACCGGATCAAGCCCGGTCCGGTCATAGCCCAGGGGACGTCGGTGACACGTTCGGTTCGGCGGCGAGGATACTCGCCGAAGATTGGCTCCTCATCCGACCCCGCCCCTGATTCTGGCGGCCATGTCGCCGCTTCCCTTCTCCTCCCCACCGTCGTTCGAGGCGATGCTTTCGCAGCATCGCCTTTTTTCATGCCTTGGAGGCAACCATGACCAAGCGTGCAGCCGTGAAGCGCCAGACTCGTGAAGGCGTGTTCGATTCCCGCCAGTTCTCCGAGGACTCGAAAGTCCGCCGCCTGCCGACATCGCACGGCAATCACGGCTCGGGCTGGTCGCCGCACCCCTCGAACGACGACCGGGACCAGAGCTATCTGAAGACGCTGAAGCCCAAGTCCGAGGGCCAGGCCGAACTGCTGAACGCCATCGACGCCTCCAACATGACCCTTGCTCTCGGACCGGCAGGCACCGGCAAGACCTATCTGGCCGTGGCCAAGGCGGTCGAGGCGCTGGAAGCCGGAAAGGTCGGCCGCATCGTGCTGAGCCGCCCCGCCGTCGAGGCCGGGGAATCGATCGGCTTCCTGCCCGGGGCCATGGAAGACAAGTTGGCCCCCTATCTGCGCCCCCTCTACGACGCCCTGTCGGATCGCCTGTCGATGAAGCGGGTCGGAGCCCTGATGGCCGAGGGGCTGATCGAGATCGCCCCCGTCGGCTACATGCGCGGCCGCACCCTGAACAACGCCTTCATAGTCATCGACGAGGCGCAGAACTGCACCTACGTCCAGTTGAAGATGCTGCTGACACGGCTGGGCTGGCACTCGACCATGGTGGTCACGGGCGACCCCGGCCAGACCGACCTCCTGCCCTCGCTGTCGGGCCTCGCCGACATCGCCAACCGGCTGGAAGCGGTGCCCGAAATCTCGGTCGTCCGCCTGGCCGAGCAGGACATCGTCCGCCACCCGCTGGTCGCCAGCATGATCGGGGTGCTCTGACCCCTCTGGACTAGACGGGCTTCGGCTCGGGATCGGGGGCGGTCGGGTCGGGGATTTCCTTGACCTGATCGCCCTTCGCCATGTCCGGGGTCGAGTTGGGCGTGGCGGTGCTGTCGATGGCCTTGTTTTCGGCCTTGGCCAGACGGCGCGGATCGGGCGCGGCGCCCATCCGGTCGATCAGCTTGAACACGAACGGGTTGATCGAGATCGACAGCAGGGCGCCGGCCAGGATCAGGGCGTATGTTTCCTGCGTCATCGCTCCCAGTTGCAGGCCGATGGCCGCGAGGATGAACGAGAACTCGCCGATCTGGGCCAGGGCCGCGGCGACCGTCAGGCTGGTCTTGCGATCCAGCTTGAAGGCGGTGGTGATGATCAAGGCCGCGATCGACTTGCCGACGATGATGATGCCCAGGACGCCCAGCACGGCCCATGGCTCGCGCCACAGGATGGTCGGGTCGAAAAGCATGCCGACGGAGACGAAGAACAGCACCGCGAAGGCGTCGCGCAGCGGCAGCGACCGCTCCGCCGCATTGTGCCCCAGCGGCGTCCCGTTCAGCACCAGACCGGCGACGAAGGCTCCCAGTGCGAACGAAGCGCCGAAGACCTCATAGGCGATCCAGGCGATGCCCAACGCGATGGCCAGCACGCCCAGGGTGAACAGCTCGCGCGACTTGGTATGGGCGATCCGCACCAGCAACCACGGCAGGACCTTGCCGCCCACCACCAGCATCAGCCCGACGAAAACGGCGACCTTGACCAGGGTCCAGCCGATGCTCAGCGCCAGACCGCCCGGATCGACCTCGGTCCCGGCGGGCACCAGGATCAGCGGCAGCATGACCAGTGCGATGACGATCACCAGGTCCTCGACGATCAGCCAGCCGACTGCGATCCGGCCGATGTCGCCCTTGGCCTGTTTCCGCTCTTCCAGCGCGCGGATCAGCACGACGGTCGAGGCGACGGACAGGGCGAACCCCATCAGCAACGCCTGGGCGTCGTTCATGTCGAGGACGAACCGGCCCAACGCCCAGCCCAGAGCTGTAGCGACGCCGATCTGGACCAACGCGCCGGGGATGGCGATTTTGCGGACCTTCATCAGGTCGGCCGGCGAGAAATGCAGCCCGACCCCGAACATCAGCAAGATGACGCCGATCTCGGCCAGCTGCGGGGCCAGTTCGGTATCGGCGGTCCAGCCGCCCGTATAGGGTCCCACCACGATCCCGGCGACGAGGTAGCCGACAAGCGGCGATAGCTTCAGCCGGTTGGCCAACATGCCGAACACGAAGGCCAGCACGAAGCCGCCGACCAGGGTGAGAATCAGGCTGTCGGCATGCGGCATCGGCGCTCCTGCGGGGTGCGGGTGGTGTCCTGGTCAGGTTGGAACGCGATATGTGGGGTTCTGTGCCCCAACGGCAAGGCTTGGACCTGCGACTAATTCCCGCTT
>Ga0247817_10001331_pt1 | contig 12996 bp, 4 predicted proteins | sample UWRJL212509R1_FD_178010 | JGI IMG/M metagenome (GOLD analysis project Ga0247817, IMG submission 178010) | Plant litter microbial communities from Arlington Agricultural Research Station in Wisconsin, United States - UWRJ-L212-509R-1 | ecosystem: Environmental > Terrestrial > Plant litter >... | reverse complement strand
ATAACCACCACCCTCCCAACATCCTGGGGCTACGAGACCCCGGACAACCGCAAAAAGATAGATCCGCGCGAGCACTTTTCCCGTCTCTTCAACAAAGTCTCGACGACGGACAACACACCGTACTGCTGCATCCCTTTGGCGCTCAAATTCAGATTGGAAGTTTGCGGCGGCGAGGACAAGATCCTCGATTATTGCCAGGACATTGCACGTCGAGGCGGAGCGAAAATGGCCGAGATTCTGCGCACCGAGGTCCTTGGAGGGGGGGAAAGTTCGTTTCAGAGGTGTTGTTTTACGAATGTGCGGCTGCCTCTGACACTGAAAGAGCTCGGTGTTGATGAGGACGGCGGAAGAAAGGTGGCAAAGTGGATGCAGGAACTTACACCAGCCGAGCATGAGACGTACATCCCGATCAAGATGTATGACGGGCAGTTTTGGTGCAGGATCAGCGGGCAGGTGTACTTGACGCTGGAGGATTTTGAGTGGGCTGCGGGGACTTTGCTTCAGCTTTGTGGACGGGCGAAGAGGGGCGAATGGAGATGAACTCGGCGGCCTCGAGCATGAGTTGAAAAATGCTGGTCTTTGGGCACGAAAGCGTCTTGAATTGGATGAAGGGTTGGAAATGGTCCCGCAAATCGCAGTCGCAACTACAAAGAGTTACCATTCATCATCGCGAGAACACCAGCGTTTGGAAATACCCTCAACACGAGACCCGCTGTCCCTATTTTGGAATAAAGGCATTGTGACCCTGGACGCCAATCGCCATTTCCTCAGCAACCCCCAGAAGTCGGGGGACTCAGCCGACGAAATTTCTCCCAGCACCCTTCCTTCTTGACATCGTACGAAACGTCACGGCACCAACAAATGTCCGACACAATCAAACATTACGTCCTTCCCGCCCGGAACACGAGATCCGGGAGCTTATGACGATCATGTGCATATGTACTCCATCGTCAACAACAATAACAACATCCACGGGACATCCAGTGTCTCAGTGTCGTGCAACGGACTCGGCTAGAACCTCAGCTCCAGCTCCAACACGACGAAGACCACCCACAATGGGGTTTCCGTACCAACTTAGAGCCGGAATCATGTCACTGTCAATGGCCATATCATATCCATCTCCAACGTTCCGCCTCCCCAAAGCATGAAGCGCAAGGCGGTGGAGGAGCGCCTTGGTAAAACAACAGACCTATGTTGTACCCTAAAGTTGCCCTCAGCAATTTTTATGTTTGTGTGTGATCCTGAGCCGCTCCTGAGCTGGGGTGAGCTATGGGTGAGCTAGCCTGCACAGCCGTGTGACCCAATTTTGGACCCTCGACTAAAGTTACCATTCGGAGGTTAGACGGAGTTGATCCAACGACGCGACAAAAGCTTAGCGAGGAGAGCATTATTTGGCCCATAGCATATCTATCGTCTTCGAGATATATCTAGACTTACGAAATAACCTTTTCGTACCTCGCCCGTATAACGTTGCTCAGCCTAGCTCAGCCTTAGCTTAGTCTTTACACAGGGTCGCTTACTTTTACTTACCCTAATTACCATTTTCGTTACGCCGAAATTTTAATAATAGTTTTATCAAATAACCAGGACGTAGCGGAATGTATCGATAATCGATGTCGGAGTCTGAGATGCCTAAAGAGACGTGCTTATCCTTGCTAGTCCATTTCGAGCTTCCAGCTTAAACTTATTTATATATACTAATATTACCCAGCAGACCTTAATAAGCGTAACAGAGAAGCCTAATCGTATCAACCTTTACGGTAATACGGTCCGTTAGGCCTAACCACCTAATACTATTCGGGCCTTTACTTAGGGATACTTATCTAAGCGTACGATGGATATTATAAAAGCTAGGTATAGGCTGGTACCGACCCGATTTATAGGTACTAAGCCGAGGGTATAGCGATATCAGCTATAGGTAGTAGTATTATCTATCCACTCCATATTTAGAAAAGCGCTTATTATAAAGTAGGACCTATACCTAGTCTAAAGGTTTTACCTTTACTTATAACAGCGGAAAGATCTTTCTCCTAATAATAAGCTTATAATAGTAAGTCAGGGTGCAGGGTGCACCCTGTATAGCGTTCCCGCCCCTGGGCAGTAGATGTGGCGTTTTGGCCGGCTAAGCCACTAACGCGGTGGTGTATCATTCGTTTCTCGCGCCTCGATAGTTTTAGTTTAGACATTAATACCACTCCTCTCTTACGTGCCACAGCAGTCTATATAACGTAATTACGTGTAATTAAACTTGTCGGGCCCTCTAAGTATGGTAAGAAAAGTGAGATAGTTAATTTAATTTGTATCTTTTGCCATCTTTACGGCCGAACCTTTAACTTGTACGTCCTACTGTATACGCGTCGAACTACCTACTTTAGTAACGACGACCTATATATACTAATTAAAGTGGGTGTAGGGTATTTGTTTAAGGGTATAGAAACCTTTATTTAATAGGTATAGCTTCTTTAAAGGGATAAAGATATTATAGATATTAGAGATAAGTCTCCGTATATCTTAGCTTCGACGATTTATCCTAAACGTAAAAGCGATACTAAATCGTCCTCTTTTAACTTCCCTATTATTTAGTATAGCTTTAACTATTTTATTATTAATATAGTCCGGTTATATACCGCTATGCTTTAAATTATTTACTACTTAAGCTACCTAGCTAGCTAAGTCCGAGGCAGGCAGTTAGGAAGGAAGCGGAAAAACCTCCTTGCTCGGTTATTTCTATATCTTCCACTATCTAATCTAGGATATATACCTATTACAACCTATACTCTAAGAGTTAGACTATAAGGCGGTACGCCGTTAAGGTTCTAGGTACTAAGGGTAAATAAAGATTATGTAAGGTTTAGGCAGTTATATTATCGTCTTTAATAGGATATTCTATAAAGAGCTTAAAGAAGGTACTTATAAGATTGTAGACGAGAATATATATTATTTACGTAAGGAATAAGAATTAGTTCCTTATATAAGGGCTTATCTACTAGTCTTTTTATACTAATCTACCTAGGTATTAAGGAGTAGTATAAAAGAACCGACGCTTTTAATCCCGAGCCCGGGTTAAAAGGCGTCGGCCCTTAGCTAATTAGCCGTATAGGAGGACCTAACATAAACTATCCCGACGTTAAGTTAAAATATATCGGCTCCTAGCTAATTAGCTAAGTTAATTAGCTAGCCCCTTCCTATTAGATTGTTATAACGGCCTTAGGCCTCCTTAGTCCTATAGTCCTAGTTATCCCGTCTTAGGATTAGGTTATAATACGATTCCCCTTCTTCCAGATTCTTTTTCTATAAAGAATAGTAAGTATTTTCCTCCCCTTTTATTTTTTAACTATACCTACTAATAGTATCTCGAAGCGTTCCTAACGCGCTTTTAAAAGGGTTTCCTTTAAGGTCGCTTTATCTACTTATATCGATCTTTACGGTATTTTATCTCTTATACCTTATTTTAATTATTTTCGTACCTAACGCCCTTATATTACCACCCTAGGTACTAACCGTTACCAGGGCTATATAAAGCGTAAGGTTTTTTATAATAGGGTCGATTTTACGTCGGCTCTCTTTTAAAGCGTAAAGGACTTACGCGTTCTTCGGAAGAAACGTAAGGAGTTATATCGTTTAACAGAATAGTTCTGTTCTAAAAAAAAGTATGCTCTACCCTGTACTTAACTCTGTAAAAAAAAATACTCCCGACGTAAATCGAACTCGTTACCTCTCGCCTCTATATCGCTGTTACTACCTTACCGGTACTGCGAAACCCTTATCGGCAGTGCCGAACCTTAATTACGGGCGGGGATAAAAAGCTGGCCGTAGGAGCTCGCTCCCACTGCTCTTCCTTCCTCCATCGCACCAATTATTCTGTCCGGCACCTTAAAATTACCACCTATCACATCGCCTATATAAGCATCGTAGGTATCTCCTAATTACTACCAGTCTTTACTACTAACCAATAACCTTCGACTAGATGCCTAAAGCAAGAGCTCCGGTTTATGGCGAAATTATAACTACTACGGTAAAGCGGCTTGTCCTTTCGAAAGAATAGGCCTAGGTAATTCGGCATTACCTTTAAGGAGGCGTAAGGAGTTATAAAAATCTATCCTAATAAATATAGAGTTTTTATACTCTTAAATAAATACCCTATACTTACTTTAATTAGTATATACGGGTCGTCGTTGCTAAAGTAGGCGGTTCGGTGCGGATACGGTAGAATATACAAGTTAGGGGTTCGGCCGTAAAGATAGTAAAAGATGTAAATTAAATTAACTATCTTACTCTTCTTGCCGTACTTAAAGGGCCCGATAAGTTTAATTACACGTAATTACATTACGTAAACTACTATAGTACGTAAGAGAGGAGTAGTATAATTCTTTAAACTAAAACTATCGAGGCGTAAGAAACGAATAATATACTACCGCGTTGGTAACTTAGCCGGCCAAAACGCTACATCCACTACCCAGGGGCGGGAACGCTATATAGGGTGTACTTTGTACCCTGACTTACTAATAACTTAGTAAGCTCTTCTTTTTATAATATAGTAAAAGAAGTCCACTTAATATCGTACTAATAAGTTATTTCGTTAAGGTATTATAATTATTAATACGGAGCTAGAGGCGCCTTTTAAATCGGCTTTATCTTATCCGTTAGGTCCAGAGGAAGGTACTTCGCTAAGCGTTTTAATCTCTAACCTTAAATTCCTTCCTTTCGATTAGGTTATACTTAACTCGGTCGATCCGGGTTTTAACGGTAAAACTACTAAAGTATCTCCGGGTAGTTTAAATATTCGAGTAACTCTTACGAGTTAAATTCTAGTTCGTAGTTTATTTATTTAATTAAATACTTAAGTTTCCCTTTACTAACTTAAAAGTCTAGTATAGTTTTAACTTCGAATTCTTCTTTATAGTCTTCTACTTTTACGTTATCGTTAACCTTAACGTTTTTAAATACTAGTTTAAAAAGGGATATATAAAAAATATTTATTTTAAGTTATATAGTTTTTAGTAACGCGAGTTCGTAGTTTAATATTAAGATCTTTTTTACAATTTTAAACGGTCCGATCTTTTTAAAGTCCAGCTTCTTACTAGGTCGTTTAGTTTTAAGGTTTAGTATTTTTAAAAATACTTTATCCCCCTTCTTTAAGCGAGGACCCTCGAGCTTTTTCTTATCGTAATATTCTCGTATTCTTTCGCGGACGAACTTAAGTATATCCCGAAGTATACTTTATATTTCGTATAGTTTATCTACTTTAATTACCGTTTATAGGACATTCGTTAGTAGTCCTTAGCGTAGTTTTAGCTCGTATTTATAGTTTACGAAAAACGGCGAGGTCTTTATTATATTAGTTTTAAATACGTTATAGGCTATTTATACCGTTAGTAGGAGGCTTACCTAGTTATTTTATTCGAAGTTAATATAACTCCGAAGGTATTATTCGATAACTTAGTTAAGCCGTTTTATTTATTTATTTATCTAAGGGTAGTAGCTTATTAATAGTTTTAACTTAATATCGAGTCGCGTTATAAGAGCTTATTAAAATTTAAAGGTAAATAGTTTATCTTTATTTAATATAATATCGTTAGGTAATCCGTAGTAGCTAACGATATTCCTTTCGAATAAGTACGTTAGTTATTTTACCGTTATTTTTTCTCTCTAAAGTAGGAAATATACCTATTTCGTAAGCCTATTTACTATTACCTAGATAACATTATACTTAATATTAGTACCGTTAGGTACGGTTAACGGTAGAAGCTTAGTAATAAAGTTTATAAATATCGATCCCTAGGTACGTTTTACCGTTAGTAGGGGTTTAAGTAGTTTATAGAGTTTATATTAGGATACCTTAGTTTTAACGTATATTTCGTATTATTTAACGACTTCCTTTACTTTAGCTTTAATACCTGGGAATACGTAGTATTACTATACTCGCTCTCTTATTTTCTTAATACTGGGGTATCCTCCTAAGGCTATTTCGTATAGTTCCTTAATAATAACTTCTTATTACGATAGTAGGATAAAGGCTTTACTATTATACTATAGGGGGTCTTAGGCTTTTAAGCCCTTTATAACTCCGTAGTTTTCCTAGTTATACTTAAGTCGGAGCTAGTATTATCTTACTTAGTACTTAAATTCCTCTTATTCTATATAGTAGGTTTTTATATAGTCTTCTTATATTTATAGTAAGTATTTTAAGGTTTTATCTATTTCGGTAAATAGTAGTATTAATTCCAAATCTTCGTTTCCTTTATAGTCCGGCTTCCGGTTTAGTATATCGTCGTTTAATAAAATGGTTCTATTCTAAAAAAAAGTATACTCTACTCTATACTTAACTCTGTAAAAAAAAATACTCCTAACGTAAATCGAACTCGCTACCTCTCGCCTCTATATCGCTGTTACTACCTTACCGGTACTACGAAACCCTTATTAGTAGTACCGAACCTTAATTACGGGCGGGGATAAAAAGCTGGCCGTAGGAGCTGCTCGCTCCTACTACTCTTCCTTCCTCTATCGTACCAATCATTCTGTCCGGTACCTTAAAATTACTACCTATCATATCACCTACGTAAGTATCGTAAGTATCTCCTAATTACTATTAGTGAGTCAGGGTGCAGGGTGCACCCTGTGTGGCGTTCCCGCCCCTGGGCAGTGGATGTGGCGTTTTGGCCGGCTAAGCCACCAACGCGGTGGTGTATTATTCGTTTCTCGCGCCTCGATAGTTTTAGTTTAATCATTAACACCACTCCTCTCTTGCGCGCCACAGCAGCCCACGCAACTCAATTGCGTGCAATTGAGCTTGTCGGGCCCTCTGAGCATGGCAAGAAGAGTGAGATAGTCAATTCAATTTGCATCTTTTGCCATCTTTACGGCCGAACCCCTGACTTGTACATCCCACTGTGTGCGCGTCGAACCGCCTGCTTTAGTAACGACGACCCGCATATACCGATTGGAGTGGGTGTAGGGTATTTGTTTGAGGGTGTGGAAACCCCTATTTATTAGTCTTTACTACTAACCAATAACCTTTAACTAGATACCTAAAATAAAAGCTCCGGTTTATAACGAAACTATAACTACTACAGTAAAACGGCCTATCTTTTCGAAAGAATAAGCCTAGGTAATTCGGTATTACTTTTAAGGAGGCCTAAATATGCCTGTAAAGCTCCTTGATAACGAGGAACTTTTAGCTGTCGTCGAGGACGGCTATATCTTATCTAGGATAAAGGGTAATAGACTAAAGTAGGGATTCTTAAAGGAGGTAAGACGCCTTTACGAGGTAGATAATACTATAAAAGTCTAGATCGACTAGGTAATTCGGATAAGGAAGTTTGTAGAGAAGTGTTAATTAAACCCGCTTTACGTCGATAAGTATATTACTGTATTAAAGGATACTTAATATAATACCTAATTATACTATACTTAATTATATTATACCTAATTATACTATACCTGATTATATTATGCCCGGTTATACTATACTTGATTATATTATACTCCGATTATCCCCTTGTTTTTGTAAAGCCTTATATTGGCCGGTTTAGTATATTTACTTAGGTATTATCCTTCCCTTTAATGTAATAAACTTTAAAATTAAATAAGTTAAGGAATTCTACTTAACGGATCTGCCGAGGGGATAATTCCTTTATTATAAAATACTTAAAGTTTTTATAATCGGTATAAACGTCGACTAGTTCCTTTATTTTATTTAAGTAAGGTCTTTATTTTTCGAATATTTCGATAATTACTATAAGTTCCTTATCGTATACTAGGTAATTAAGTACAGGTTTTAAGATTTTCTTTAAGAAAAAGGTTACAGAGTATCGTTTATCTTCGTACTTCTAGTATAACTTAACTCTTATTATAAAATCGGAAGTATTAGTCTTAATATAAAAGGGCTTACTAAAGTCTAGTATCTGTAGTATTAGTTCCTTACTAACTACTTTACGTAGTTTATCGAATACTTTTTACTATATATTGGTTTATTTAAAAGTTTTTCCTTTCTCTGTAAGCTTATAAAAAAGTTTCGTAATACCGCTAAATCCTTTAATAAAGGATCTATAAAAGTTAATAAATTTTATAAATATCCTTACTTCTTTCCTATTCTTAGGTATCGACTAGTCCTTAACTACTTTTATTTTCTTAAATTTTATCCTAATTTCCTTTAAAGCAATTTTAAATCCTAAAAAGGTTATCTTTTAGATATAAAATTCGCCTAATATAAGGCTTTACAGAAACAATTAGGATAATCAAGGTATAATATAATCGGGTATAATATAATCAGGTATAGTATAATTAGGTATAATACAATTAGGTACAGTATAATTAGATATTATACTAGGTATCCTTTAATACAGATACAGCAATATATTTATCGACGCGAAGGATTTAATTATCTAATTAATACGTCTCTATAAACTTCCTTATTCGGATTACCTAGTCGATCCAGACCTTTACAACATTATCTACCTCGTAGAAACGTCTTACATCCTCTAAAAATCCCTTCTTTAGTTTCTTCCTCTCTATCCCAGATAAAATATAGCCGTCCTTAACGATAGCCAAGAGTTCCTCGTTATTAAGGAGCTTAACGGATATATTCGGGCCTTCTAGAAGGTAATACCGAATTACTAAGGCTTATTCTTTCGAAAGAACTAGCTATTTTACTATAATAGTTATTATAATATCGCTATAAACTAGGGCTTTTACTTCGGGTATCTTATTAAAGGTAGTTAGTAGTAAAGATTAATAGTAATTAAGAGATACTTATGATATTTAGTAGTATAGGTAATATAATAGGTAGTAATTTTAAGGTACTGGATAGAATAGCTAGTACGATAGAGGAAGGAAGAGTAGTAGGAGCGAGTAGCTTTTACGGCTAGCTTTTTATCCCTGTTTATAATTAAGGTTTAGTACTATTAATAAAGGTTTCGTAGTTCGGTTTACTCTAGTAGGCTGGTAAGGTAATAATAGCGATATAAAAGTAAGAGGTAGTAAGTTCGATTTACGTTAGAAGTATTTTTTTATAAAGCTAAGTATAGGGTAGAGTATACTTTTTTTTAGAATAGAACCATTTTGTTAAACGATATAAAATTCGTTTTTACTAAGGTATATAAATAAGTTAGCTTTTACTAATTTTTATAATACTTAGTATACGTATCGTTAGTATTTTTTAAAGGTTTTTAAATAAATTAAAATATCGTTAATATATATAAAGACGAATTAGTTTAAGAAGGGTCGTAGGGTATAGTCGATTATATTTTAAAATATTACAGAGGCGTTAGTAAGTCCTATAGGTATAATTTAGTATTTAAAGTATTTATAACGAGTTCGAAAAGCTGTTTTTTATTTATCTCCCTTCCTAACTTAGATATACCTAAGTCCTTAAAGGAGATCGAGCTTAGTAAACTATTATACTCCTACTAATTAATCCTTTATTTCCCTAATAAAAGGTAATAGGTAATAGTTTTTAATTATATCGTCGTTTAGTCGTTAGTAGTTTATTATAAGCTGTAACCTAGTATAAAGCTTTACAGAAACAATTAAGATAATCGAGATATAATATAATTAAGTATAATATAATCGGGTATAGTATAATCGGGTATAATATAATTAAGTATAGTATAATCAGGTATTATATTAAGTATCCTTTAATATAATAATATACTTATCGACGTAAAGTCTTAATAAGATTTAATTATCTAATTAATACGTCTTTACGAACTTCTTTGTTCGGATTACCTAGTCGATCCAGACCTTTACAGTATTATCTACCTCGTAGAAACATCTTACATCCTTTAAAAATCCCTTCTTTAGTTCCTTTCTCTTTATCCTAGATAAGATATAGCCGTCCTTAACGATAATTAAGAGTTCCTCGTTATCGAGGAGCTCGATAGGTATATTTAGGCCTTTTAGGAGGTAATACCGAATTACTAGGGCTTATTCTTTTAAAAGAACTAGCCGCTTTACTATAATAGTTATTATAATATCGCTATAAACTAAGGCTTTTACTTTAGGTATCTTGTTAAAGGTAGTTAGCGGTAAAGATTGGTAGTAATTAGGAGATGTTTATAATGCTTGGTGATGTAATAAGTAGTAATTTTAAGGTACTGGATAGAATAGCTAATGTAACGGAGGAAGGAAGAGTAGTAGGAGCGAGTAGCTTTTACGGCCAGCCTTTTATCCCTGCTTGTAATTAAGGTTTGGTACTGCTGATAAAGGTTTCGTAGTACTAGTAAGGTAGTAATAGCGATATAAAGGCGAGAGGTAGCGAGTTTAATTTACGTCGGGAGTATTTTTTTATAAAGCTAAGTATAGGGTAGAGTATACTTTTTTTTAGAATAGAACTATTTTATTAAACGATATAAGCCGTAACTTAATCGTTCCCTTTTTTAGAATAAATAGGATTAGGAATATAATAGGTAATTATAATTCCTTAATAAATCCCTTAGGCTAGTTTTCCTAAATATATTCTTAAAGAGCTTCGTCTTATTAGGGTCCGAGATAATAGGCTTTGTAATATTTAGGCTTCGCTTTTTCCTTAAGCTCGATTTTGTAATTAAAAGAAGTCCGTTCGGGAAGCTTATTAATAATCTTTTTTCTAAATATTAAATATATATAGTATTTTAAGAGTACTCTTTCAAGGTCTTTTTACCATTTTTTAAGTTCCTCGGGATAGTTTCCTTTATTTATCCTAATATATATAACTATTTTATATAGTTTATTATTAAGTATTATCGCTTTATTATAGGTTGATCGATTACTTTATTCGTAGGGATTTTATATCCTTTAAACGTTCGGAAGCTTTATCCCTTCGGCCTTTTTAGATTAGGATTTAAAGTAGTTACTTTCCTAATTTATTTATAAATTATACTTTTTTAACTATAGGAATCTTAAAATAATATCGTATTTTAATCTTATTAGTAGGATATCGAGAGTTATTTCCTAAGAGTTTTTACTTATTATAATTAAAAGTATTAATTTCCTTTAACTTCGTCCTTTATCGTATAAGGCTTTATTTCCTTCGTAGGTCTTTATATTATATAATACTTTCTTTTATAACTAAAAAAGTCGTAACTAGTTTATAAACTTAAAGTTAATAATATTAATAAAACTTCCTAAGTCTATTAACGTTATTACTATTATTAGTAACCCGTTCCGAGTTTAGTATTATATTTCTAAATATAACGTATCGTTTCGTACTACATTAGCGTAGGCTACTACCTTATTTATAAAAGGCCCTAAAGGTTTTTCTAAGGGCTTAGCTCGCTATTTTTAGTTACGAGTTTTAACTTAAGCTTTACTTTTTAGTACTATTTATTAAAGGTATATAAACCCCTTTAGTCTTTTCCTAATTTCTCGGAAATATCGATAACCGTACCTCGTTAAAACTTCTTCCATTATTAGTATACCACGTCTCTTTATTCTTTTTCTTATCTTTTTTTTTCTTCGTATTCCTTACGTTCCGCTTTAAACTTGTACTAATCTTATACTTTACTATACTAGTAGTATATATCGTCGTTTAATAGAATAGTTCTGTTTTAAAAAAAAGTATACTTTACCCTATACTTAGCTTTATAAAAAAATACTCCCAATATAAATCGAACTTACTACCTCTTACTTTTATATCGCTATTACTACCTTACTAACCTACTAAAGTAGACCGAACTACGAAACCCTTATTAGTAGTACTAAACTTTAATTATAAATAAGGATAAAAAGCTAGCTATAAAAGCTACTTACTCCTACTACTCTTCCTTTCTTTATTATACTAGCCATTTTATCTAGTACTTTAAAATTACTACCTATTACATCACCTACTAAGTATCGTAAGTATCTCCTAATTACTACTAATCTTTACTACTAACTACCTTTAATAAGATACCTAAAGTAAAAGCCCTGGTTTATAGCGATACTATAATAACCATTATAATAAAGCGGCTAGTTTTTTCGAAAGAATAAGCCTTAACAATTCGGTATTACCTCTTAAAAAGCTTAAATATACCCGTTAAGCTTCTCGATAATAAGGAACTTTTAGTTATCGTTAAGGACGGCTATATCTTATCTAGGATAGAGAGGAAGGAACTAAAGAAGGGATTCTTAAAGGATGTAAGACGTTTCTATAAGGTAGATAATATTATAAAGGTTTAGATCGATTAGGTAATCCGAATAAGGAAGTTCGTAGAGATATATTAATTAGATAATTAAATCTAACCTAGAGAACCTTTTAGAATAGTAAAGGGTATAAAGGATACGTATACCTTCGCGTCGATAAGTATATTACTATATTTATATTAAAGGATACTTAGTATAATACCCGATTATACTATACTTAATTATATTATACCTAATTATACTATGCCCGATTACATTATACCTAATTATATTATACCTCGATTATCCTGATTATTTCTATAAAGCTCTATACTAGACTAGTAGTATATATATCTAATATTAAAGTATATACAGTAGGAGTTTCGTTCTCGGATATAGTTATTTAAAGTTATTACCTTAGTTTCGATAATACAAAAGTTAATATATATTTTAAAGTTTTCTTCCTACAAGTATAATTCTCGTATTTTAATATCCTATTCCTTATCGTTATTAAAGTTGTAGATTTTAATAATAAATTCGTAAATATTTTTAACGAAGTTTATATAATACTAAAGCTTTTACTATTTATAGTTTAGATATAATTAATACATCTCTATAAACTTCCTTATTTAGATTACCTAGTCGATCTAAACCTTTATAGTATTATCTACCTCGTAAAAACGTCTTACATCCTTTAAGAATCCCTTCTTTAATTCCTTCCTCTTTATCCTAGATAAGATATAGCCGTCCTTAACGATAGCTAAAAGTTCCTTATTATTAAGGAGCTTAACAGGTATATTCGGGCCTTCTAAGAGGTAATACCGAATTACTAAGGCTTATTCTTTCGAAAAAACCGGCCGTTTTACTATAATAGTTATTATAATATCGCTATAAACTAAGGCTCTTACTTCGGGTATT
>Ga0247817_10001330_pt1 | contig 12998 bp, 14 predicted proteins | sample UWRJL212509R1_FD_178010 | JGI IMG/M metagenome (GOLD analysis project Ga0247817, IMG submission 178010) | Plant litter microbial communities from Arlington Agricultural Research Station in Wisconsin, United States - UWRJ-L212-509R-1 | ecosystem: Environmental > Terrestrial > Plant litter >... | reverse complement strand
ACAAACAAGGTTTTGTTTTTAAATAATAACCTCTTATCTTTGCCATTCGAAAATTTATTGACGAGAATAATAGAATTTAGATACTAACATGGCAAATCATAAGTCAGCTTTAAAAAGAATCCGTGCGAACAGAGCGAAATATCTGAGAAACCGCTACCAAATGAAAACTACACGTACTTTCGTGAAGAGACTAAGAGCAGCAACTGCTAAAGCTGATGCTACTGAGTTATACAAGAAAGTATCTGGTATGCTGGACAAATTGGCTAAGAGAAACATCATTCATAAAAACAATGCTGCTAACAAAAAATCTAAGTTGGCTAAATTTGTTAATAAATTAGCTGCTTAATTTCGGCTGAATTGATATTAAAAAGTCTCCCGATAACTATCGGGAGACTTTTTTTATGCCTTTGTACAACCAGATTCCCAGGAGCTTCATTATATGAAAATCTATTCTAAAGTACTTACTTCAGCCCTATTGGCAAGTAACATCTTTGCTTTTTCATGTTATTATAATAAAGCGGAAGTTAATCCTGCAACTGCTGAATGCAAGGAAGTAATCCCCACCGTATCTTTTTCAAAGGATATAAATCCGATATTAACTGCAAACTGTGCGAACACAAGCTGCCACGCAGGCAACAATCCAGAAGGAAACCTTAATCTTGAATCTTCTAAAGCCTATGCGTCTTTATTAAAAAAAGGAAGCGGATATGTTGATACCATTCACCCCAAATCATGTGTTCTTTATAGTTCATTAACCTCCATTACAAATCCAATGCCACCCAAAGGTGCGCTTAGTGCCTGCGACTTAAAGCGTATTGAAATCTGGATGAAACAAGGTGCAAAGAATAATTAGTTTGCTGCTTCTGATTGACAGTAATAACCCCGGCAGTACTTTTTAACCGTAATAATCCTGATCTGAAATTATTCACCCGATAGTCGTTCCAGTAAAATAATAATTTCAATAACAGATAAAATTTATACTTTTACATAAAATATAATATCAAATCATGAAGAAAATAGCTATCCTAACCATCCTTTCAGCGTTCTTTCTTTTTACTAATTGTCAAAAGGACTCTGAGGATCCAAAACCAGTAGATAATATACCTCCTATAACCGGAGATTCTATATTTGTAAATTCAAGCGGCATCTTATTCAATGGTGTAAAAACAAATGTTATAACCCAAGCATATGTAACCGGAAGCTTTTTTACCATTTCCGGAACAGCAACTTCAGGACCATCTCAAGTAATATCTGCTGTGTTTAGTGATGGAATACCTACGAGTACTTCAACAGTAAACCTTGCGACATCAACTGAATTTAAGCTTTATTATACTTCACCAAGCTTAGAAGCGGTATCTGTGGGTGGTACAGCCAAAATCACAGTAAATGACACTGCAATTGTTGTAAACTTTAGAGATGCATCATTTAAGAATCAATATGCAAGTCCTATATATACATTCAGCGGACAGCTGATTTACGTATACAAACCTGGCGGCGGTACTACCACTCCTCCTGCTACAACAAATGGGTATTATATCATTAGCAGCGTAAAAACAGATTTAACAGTTACTTCAAGCAAAACTTCAGGCTTGTATGCTATTACAGGATATAATTCATCACTGAATACATATGTTAGTCTCGGTATTGTTGGTGGTATAAAACCAACAGCTTCTACAACAGTAGATTTTTCTGAACCATTCAGCGGCACGTATCTTACGTATGTTATAGGAAGTAACACGTTTGATGCCGAATCCGGAACAGCTGACATTACCGTTAATGGATCTGAAATTACGATTTCATATACAGATGTTGTATTTACGAGTTCTCAAACCTCAACATCCGTTACCGTATCAGGCAATATGTATACATCAAAATAAGGTCTACAACATTCAACAATCATAAAATGACTAAAGGAAATCCTTTAGTCATTTTTTTTTGATTTTGAACAGAATCTAAAGCCAAATTAAAACACTCATAATTAATATGTTGTAGTAAAAATAAAAAAATTATTATGTCAAAACATTTAAAAATAATTTTAACATAAGATAAAATCACTACTTTTATAGAAAAATTAATACCAACTCCCCACTTATGAAAAAAATTATTCTTTTAACAATCCTTTCTACTGCAATTGCTTTTACAAGCTGTAAAAAGAAATCCGATGAGCCAACACCTGCATCATCTAACAACACTACCGGTAATCCTTCTACCGGAGGCGGCGGAACAACTACCCCTGCAACTACTAGCGGATCATTAACGATTGGAAGTGGATCAGCTACAAATCTTACCGTTCAGACTGTGAGTATGGGAGCTTATGTATTAATGGGAACTACATCTTCAGGAACAACGGCTTTAAGTGCTAGCTTTTTTACAAAACCAACGGCTTCTTCAACTATAAATTTATCTGAAACAACCACATTCTTACTTTCCTATACATCGGGAAGCAATTCTTATTTAGCTTCTTCAGGAACAGCAAACGTTACAGTATCAGGAACTGCAACTACAGTTTCATTTACGAATGTTGTATTTACGAATGTTTCAAATTCTTCTACAGTTACTTTAAGCGGCAGCTTATATACTTCTAAGTAATTTTTAATAGAATACTGATTAAGACTAAAAGACTAAAGTATTCCTTTAGTCTTTTAGTCTTTAATAAAAAACAAATTTTCGGGTAATCAATCGTCATACATTTTTGATTTTATAAAATAAATTTCAATTGACTTTTAAATAATAATACATATTCCGCCTTATGAAAAAAATCATTCTTTTAACAATCATTTCTACTGCATTGATTTTCACAAATTGCAAAAAGAAATCCGATGAGCCGGCTCCCAATAACTCAACTACCCCAGCAACAATTAAACGTGAAAATATTTTAATCCAAAATGGTACGACCCTACAACTCGATACGAAATTGTATAAGGTCATGGGTTATCAAATAGTCGGCTATGCAAAGACAGGAAATTATCAATCAATTTTAGTTCATTCTGTTACAGCAGCAGCTTTCAAAACAACTACAAACGTAGATTTTTCAAATACATCCGTTCTTCAGCTTTCATATACAAATTCCTCAGGTGTATACTATGCGTATAAAGGCACCGGAAAAGTTATTGTAAGTGATACTTCAACATATATCATATTTACGGATGCTACATTTAAGAAAAATGGCGGAACAGAGGAAGTAACATATAGCGGCCAGTTAAGCATCAATGCGAATACACCTGAACTTGCCATCAGTGATCCTACAGCCATTACATCCGGTTTTGTTTATTGGGATAACACCAAGGAGACTCTTAAAGTTAGTGGGAATACCAATCCCAATGTCTATAACTTAACTGGTAACTATGCTAATGGTACCGTAACATTAAGTGCTACTTTTTTTCCAGAGAGACCAAAAACATCTCAAACAATAGATTTATCAAACGCTGCTCCGGGACTAATACTTGACTATAGCATCAATACTACTTCCTATAAAGCTACCTCGGGCACTGCAACCATAACAGTTAATGGTACTGCCGTTTCTATTGAATTCACAAATGCTGTTTTTAAACAAAATAATTCAACATCTACTCTAACTGTTAAGGGCGGATCTTTATCTATTTCTAAATAAAAAAAGCCCAATGGGAAAATTTGAATCTTTCTTGAAATAACTCGACCGTTTAAATAAAAATACCAGCCATCAAAAATGGCTGGTATTTTTATTATTGACAATTAAATATCAATTCATTTCGAGTTACCAAGGAAGATGAAAATTACTGCAGCAGCTTTCGTTACACCTACACGATAGCATAAAAACGATACAGCTGCATACAATGAGCATCCCAAACCATAGTATATATTTTTTCAAATAGTAAAATCTATTCATGCACCTCAATGTGTTTTAATTCATAATTCATAATTCATAATTCATAATTCATAATTCATAATTCATAATTCATAATTCATAATTCATAATTCATAATTAACTAAGGTTTATCCCTTCCTACAAACCGTTCCTTCCCTAATAAAAAATTAATTGCACGAAGTACATTCCGATCAATGCTTTCTTCTGTTTTCAAATGAGAGATATAACGCACGATCTCTACTTGTAAGGAAGGACGCAAACCATCAAAAACATTTTTAGCAGCCTTATTTCCTGCAAGGGCTTTTTTAAGCTTGGGATGCATGGCTATTACTCTAGAAACCGGATCATGTACAATCTCAAAGACTGCAGTATCTCCTACGTCCTTCTTTGCTGCCTTACGCATAGGAGTATTTAAATACAAGCGCCATGCACCGCTATATTTTATAAGGGTTTGCGTAAACTCATGTCCATCGATTTTCATCTTAACAGGTATCTTACCTTTGTCTTTTCCTGCCTGCTCAAAAACACGTGCTAACGCAGACTCCGGTAAATACACAAACGGATTGATCCCGATGATCTCAATAGTAGCGGAGAAAGAATGAGTATTTTTTTTAGTCACGATTTATGTAATTATGAATTATAAATTATGAGTTATGAATTGAAAGTAGTTCTAAGCGCCAAGCTTTAACAATTTACTATAGGGTTATTACGACAAAAAAATATATCAAATGAATAATTTATAAGTGGTTAATGAGGAATAATTATAACGTTTGTGCTTGCATTTGTTGTAGGCATTGAAAGCGCCAAGATTTCCTCAACAGCAAACCCGCACAACCTTTTACAATTAATCATTTCGTGCCGACTAGAAAGAACCGCTATAGATATTATCAAAGAAGCCTACAATAAATGCTACCTGTTGTTAGCAACTACTTTTATTTCCAATTAAGAGTATCTCGTAAAACAAAGAGCTGGTGATATAAATTTTCAAGTCCGAACGTACCTATCCCACCGTAATCATTAATTATCTTTACCTGCCCACTGTTATATATAATTTCAAGAGTTACAGTTTCGTCATCTGTCCAATTAACTTCGTATTTATCTTTAAGTGAGGGAAGTTTAATATAATTAATTGTTTGTAAAATATTATTGTAAGAATTTTTGTCAATTATTGCTTTGAATTTCCCACTCTTTTCATTGTATTCAATAGCTTTATAGGCCACATTTCCATTTGGAAGAATTGAAATTTCAAAAATTGGACAACTGCCAAAGCAGCCAGAAGTTGAAAATTTTATTTTTTCAATTTTTAAGTTATCAGGCATTGAATTGAACTCAATAAAATCACCAAATTTAAAAATTAGTGTGTCAACATTTGAATTATTAGTTGTGTCCTTATATTTAAAATAATTTTTCATTAAAAGTAAAGGAGCATTATCTTTGTAAATAATATTAATCAATGTGTAGTTAGAAAGTGTGATTTTTCCTCTCTCAATGAAGGAACTTTCGTAATGTCCGTTTCCGATATCAGTAACCACAAAGAAATACTTTCCATTTATTATAAGGTCTGTAAGCCCGTTATTATCAACATCAAGTTTTAAAAATTTCTCTTTATTGTAAATTGATGTATATTTTTTTTTACTGGTATTAAAGACATCGTATTTCTCACACTTTGAGTTTATTTTAATAAGAAATTTTTCAACATCTTCTTTAGTCATTAAACTGTCAATGTCATTTGCAAATCCGAGTTTAACTGTCAGAAATAGAACTAATATGGTTGTATATGTCTTCATGAAGTTGTTGCTAACGGTTGTGGTTGCATTTGTTGTAGGTCTTGAAGCGCCAAGATTTCCTTAACACTAAACCCGCACAACCTTTTAAAATTAATTATTTCGTGCGGACTTGAAAGCACCGCTATTAATATTATCAAAGAAGCCTACAATAAATGCTACCTGTTGTTAGCGGCTCGGCTCTATTTTGAAGTTAAATATTCTTTTGCCACTTCAGATATTCTAATTAAATAATCCATTTTAATATTCATACTTAATTGTCTTGTATTAACTAATACTCGTTTATCATTTCTGAATATTTTTAATTTCTCATTAGGATTTGAAATATTCAACTCAAATTTTACGTCAAAAATTTCTTCTATTTGCGAATCTGTTAAATAATCGCCGCAAGCACATATAATAACATTAAAGGATCTAAAATATTCATTCATTAAAAAATTAATTCTTTCAATGTTATTGAATTTTTTAATTTTACTTAATCTTGATGGGAGAAAATTAATTTCGCTTATGAATGTATAGTTTAGAAATTCATTCTCGTCTTTTTTAATTTGTGGGTATATATTTTTAAGTAACGTATGGTATTTATTCCAAGTATGACCGCCTTTCATTTTACTAAAATATGGGCGAAAAGCATTTATATAATATTCTGAATTGCCATACTTTAATTTATTTAACTCAACTTGATTATCTATATAATATTTCCATTCATTTGGATTTTCAATACTTTCATATTGCAATTGTTCTGAATTTTTCTCACAAAATCCTTTTTCTTTCCCCATAATTAAAATTTCTGAATTTGGATTTCCAAACCCAATAAAATATGGATTAGCTGTATTTAAGTTTAATTCGTTTGAATAGTATTCTTTACTTTTCTGAACCGCAAAACTTACAAAATTTTTAAAATTTTTATCAAACATTACAAAGTCCTAATAAGTGAACCACTTTCTTTACGAAGTTCAGTTTTTCCATTAGTTAGGCTAATTAAAAGATCTTCGCCATTAAATTTTGCCCCCTTTGCTCCGCTACTTGTTATAGTCCTAATTAAGGAACCACTTTCTTTTCTCAATTCAACTTTCCCTTTATCTGTTGTGATAATAACCAAAGTTGCATCGCTATTTAAGGATGCATCAATTACACCACTGCTTACAAGAGTTCTAATTAATGAGCCATTGTCTTTTTTTAATTCTAATTTCCCATTTGTTAACTTTAAAATGTTCATATGTTATGTTTAAATATTGTTTCTATGTGTCCCAACGAGCTGACCGCTAACGTCGATGATTGCATTTGTTGTAGACCTTGAAAGCACCAAGATTTCCTTAGCGTCAAACCGCACACATTTAAAATTTAATTAATTTGTGCGGAGTTAAAACCACTGCCATTAATATTATCAAAGAAGCCTACAATAAATACAACCTATTGTTGTGTGTAGTTAATTTATCCAAATTTTTAAGTCTAAAGTATTTCCAGTTCTTCTTCTATAATTAGCATGCGCAATTGCTATTCCTACACTAGAGAGCTCTAATTTATTAAACCTAGAACTGCTCCAAATCTCAAATACTTGTTTAAGACTTGGATTAATTTTCAATAAAAATAACTTCACCTCTTCAGCACTCATAGTTGATTGATTAAAAATTTGTTGATACTTAGGCTTAAGTTCATCAGTAACATTTAATTCCCTCATCACTTCTTCTAAAATGTTGTCATCCATCACTGAAATTTGTAACAAACTACTATCATGCAGGCATTCTATTAGTAGCGACGGATATTTATTTTCTTCTCCAAGAATTTTATCAATCTCATCTTTTGATAAACCTTTTGAAAATAAACCTTTGTACATTTTACTCCAATTAACTTCTAAATTACCATAACTGCCAGTTCTAGTTAGCCCACATCTGTGAAATTCCAAATAATTATACTGATTATCCTCTGATAACATATTATTTATAAAGGGTTCAATATCCCTTTGTATCATTTTTGATAATCCATCTAAGTCAACAATGCTTGTAGACTTTGTCCTCATCAATAAAAAATTTAAACTTAATGTATCTAATTGCTCAATAGTTAATGAAGGTGCAATCTTCAATGATTCATCAAGAACAAGTTGAAGCATATTTCTTGTTTTTGTTTGGGCTCTATCTACTAGTATATCTACTAATAGATCTCCTAAATCTTGATCTCCAGATTTAGCAAATTCTTTTTGTGTTTTAAAAAGAGCATCTTGCATAGCTGGTTCTTTAAATTGAGCGATTGAATCAGGACTTTTAGTGTTTAACTTATCTAAAAATTTCGCTGTTATTTCTTCTGCTCTAGCCTGAGCAATATCAGCAGCCTCATATTTAAGCTCCAAAAAATTTGTTTTAAATAAATCATTAAATATTTCTTTAGCATCAGAATATGAAATGCCATTATATATATTTACATTTTGGCCCTGTAGATTTGTAGATTTATCTCCACCTTCTTGCTTTAAATTTTTGTCATTAATCATATCACTTGTTTATTGTTATATCACCAGATGATTGATAATTATTTGATTTTTTTCCTCCCTTTTGTTTCATATTAATGTCCCTTTTGGAATTTTTATTAGAATAAATCAATGTTATGAAACTACCAATAAATCCTAGAAATGCTATTAATGGTTCCCATGATTTATCAACTATTAGCCAAATTAATGATCCTATTAGGCAGGCAATATTAATTACAATTAATCCAATTTTCATGATTTAAGTTATTGTTATAATATGTTTTTTTATATACACAACGTTTTGCAGCTACCCGAAGGGCGGGACTTTTACCACAAAACTTGATTTGAAAACTGATGTTTGATTAAACAAAAAACAGTCTTTGGAACACTAAACCCCGCCTTTTGGGTAGGTGCTGTTATGGGCTGCTCTTTTCATTCTGTCACTATGATTTGTCCTGTTAAAAATATTGTGTGCCAAGTTGCAAATGTCAAAACGAACTTGTCAATATGCGATTGGTTTTTATTATTGTCGTAGCTCGTGTCCATTTGAACTTTATACATCTGGTTAGAAGTCGCCAATCTTGTTTTCCAACATTCAATAATTTTGTCGGCAACTTCTCTTGGTTGCAATTTTTTGTTAACGAGTTTGCACTTCACCAACATCATACATTCCAAATTGCCCGTCATTTCAAATTCGATGTCATCAATTATTTCTGTCTCGGGCAAGTATCCTTCAAAGTCAATACGAAAACCGAGTAGGTCGTCACTGTCGGAATAAGGTTTAATATTTTTGTCAAGCGATTTCAGAAAGGTCGAACCGTCCCAATAATTGAAGTCGGGGCGTAATATTTTTGTGATTTTACCTTTACCAACTGTCTTCCCACCTTCTCTTGTTTCAAATTCGTGTCCTACATAAAATTGCCCAACGTGAAAGTCAGTGCTTAATGTTTGCAAATAAACTTTTACTGTCTTGCCAGGATTACATATTTCCTTGTCCAAGAATTGTTGTGGTGCGTCCCAGTCTTTTCCGTTATAGTAAAACTGTCCACGATAACCATTTCCCACAGCAGTCTTTCGTCCACCTTCTTGTTCTGTCAAGTAGTAGATGTCAGCTTCAAGTTCTGGCTGTCGAAGTTTATGTTTATCTGTGTCGTCCATAGAGTTGCCCATAACTAGTCAATACACGCACCTACTTGCATGTATATTTCATTTGTTGATTGCTTACCCGTCTCACGAAACGGATATATCCGGTTATAATCGGACACCGAATTTTGAATTTCAAAAAAACTAAAAAGTATTTATCCTTCCAAAAATCACTTAAAGCACCAATATCCACTCTTTTGCTTTAAAAACCAATAACGTAAAAAAGTTTTATTATGCCTTAAAACAAACAAGTCGCCAAACCACAAAAAAGTGGTCAGACGACTGTGCATCTATTTGCGGCATTACCTGTCCCGCTTTGGGCGGGATTCCAGCCTTTTGTTATTTGTCTTTTGGTATTTGGAATTTCTTAGTAAAGTGCTGCTACAATCCTCTTCAGCTGACGTACGTGGCGTATGGTATGCATGGTCATAAACTGTACCCACTCTACACCTGTTAGTGTTCCCATATTCGGCAATTGAAAATCCAGATACGTAACACTAAGATCGTCGGTGTTTGTAATATAGTCTTTAACAAAATTGATCCGTTTGGCAAGTCCGGTTAGCAATATTGTTTTATCAAAATGACCGCTACCCGGTACAATAAATTCCGGCGACTGCATACGGATATCAAAATTCAAAAAGACTCCTTTTATACCTTCTACCTTTTCGTCTACCGGACGTGTAGTAGCTTCTGTCTTACCATTCAGAACTGTTGCAATCCCATAAGACTTATATAAATGATCGCCCAATTGTGCTGCCGTCCAGCTGCCTTCAAACGGCACTGTATTTAATTTGTCTTCAGACAAAGGTGAAAGCAGATCCATAAGCTCACCTGTTGTATCTGCGAATGCATTAAAAAGTTCTGTGTGTGTCATATGCTGATGAATGTTTATATAAAAATAACAATTCTATCCACAAATGCTAGAGGCTGATCATGTCATTATGCAGGGGCAATTGAGACAAAGACAGCTATTGCAAAAAAACCGAATTAGGACATGTATTAAGATTAATCATTTGCTGTATAGCTATTTTAGTGCCGGATAAAGCACAAAATAAGTATAGAATCACCATGTCTGGAGCATGCATAAAGACTGGTACTAGCATAGATGTACCGGGTATGTTCCGGGTATGTCTCAGGTATGTCTTGGATATGTTCCGGAGTATATTCTGGATAGGGATGACTGATTCGTATAATAATCAAAAATAAAAACCAGTAATTAAAGCTAAAAAAGATATTCAAAGATCAATTACAGACTGCAAAGTTCTAAAAAAGAATTCAAATTTACTATAAATAAACAAGTCGTCGGACCACGAAAAAAGCGGTCTGACGACTCTGATATTAGATACGACATGACCTGTCCCGCTTTTGGGCGGGATTTCATCCGTTTGGAATTTGTTTCTTGTTATTTGGAATTTATACTACCTGTTATTTGGAATTTCTACTCGAATCAATTTCATTCAGTCGAACACTAACCGCATTCTTATGCGCGTCCAGCATCTCAGCAGCAGCCATGGTCTCGATCACCGGACCAATAACTTGCAGACCTTCTTTACTGATCTTCTGAAATGTTACTTTACGAATAAACGAATCCAAGGAGACGCCTGCATACGCTGTGGCATAGCCATTCGTTGGCAAGGTGTGATTCGTACCCGATGCGTAATCACCTGCAGATTCAGGTGTATACGGACCGATAAACACAGAACCTGCATTCACTACTTTAGAAACCAAAGCGTCTAAATTTTCTACCTGCAAGATCAAGTGTTCGGGTGCATAGAGATTACTCATTTCCATGGCTTCATTCAGATCTTTTACTAAAAAAGCTTTGCTGTTATCCAATGCTTTTGCAGCAAGATCCTTGCGTGAAAGCTTAGCCAACTGTGCGGCAACTTCTGCCTGCACACGATTAATTAGATCTTCACTATCACTTACCAATACAACCTGGCTATCGGCGCCGTGCTCTGCTTGCGACAACAAATCGGCAGCAACAAAAGCTGCATTCGCTGCTTTGTCTGCTATAACAGCAACTTCCGACGGACCGGCAGGCATGTCAATCGCCACACCATATTTCGTTACCAATTGTTTGGCAGTTGTTACATATTGATTCCCCGGACCAAAGATCTTATATACCTTCGGAACAGAAGCTGTACCAAATGCCATTGCTGCGATACCTTGCGCACCACCTGCTTTAACAATCGTTTTAATACCCAATAAATTCGCTGTATATAAAATTGCCGGGTGTATCTTTCCTTCTTTGTTCGGCGGTGTACACAACACCAATTGCTTACAACCCGCTATAGTAGCAGGTACACCCAACATTAAAATGGTTGAGAACAAAGGCGCTGTTCCGCCCGGAATATACAAGCCTACTTTTTCAATCGGCAAACTTTTTCTCCAGCAATTCACACCCGGCATCGTCTCTACATGAATCTCCGCCTCCTTCTGTGCCGCATGGAATTTTTCAATATTCGTTTTCGCAACCTGAATCGCTGCTTTTAATTCTTCAGAAACCAAACCCTTTGCTTCTGCGATCTCTGCATCCGTCGCTAACAAAGATTCCGGTGCTGCACCATCAAACTTCAATGCAAAATCAATCAAGGCTGCATCTCCGCGCTCCTGCACTTCTTTCAAAATAGCAAGCACACGTCCCTCCAGCTCCAATGCTTCCATTACAGGGCGTTTGAGAAGGCTTGACCAATCAGATGTTGCAGGATATTTATAGACTTTCATCTTTAAGTAATAAGTTCTAAGTAATACGTTTTAAGAATGCTTGCCTTAAGTTTAACATGTTAATTGCATGTTTCGTTCTCACTGGCGCCAGTCTTCAGACTGGTGTCTATCATTCCGTAGTCTTTGACTACATTTATTTACAATTAAGAATCGCAGTCAAAGACTGCAAAATAAGAGACACAAGTCCCGCTGCGCTAAGACTTGCGCCAGAGCGTTCTTAATAAAATTCGAATCAATTGATTTTAAACAGTAAAGTGTAAACCGTAATGATGAAACGGCTTACACTTTACACTTTTACTGACCACTGACAACTGTCTACTGACCACTAATTTTTACTGACCACTGTCTACTGACAACTGACCACTACTTAACGATCTTCTCGATCGGCAGCACTAGAATTCCTTCTGCACCTGCTTCTTTTAATTTGCTTAATATTTCCCAGAAATCACTTTCTCTTACTACTGAATGTAACGAGCTCCAGCCTTTTTCTGCCAATGGCATTACCGTAGGACTTTTAACACCTGGTAATAAAGATGTAACTGTCTTAATTGCGTGATCGGGAACGTTCAACATGATATACTTCGTTTTCTCTGCGTTTTTAACTGCAGCGATACGGAACATCAATTCATCTAAGATGACTTTCTTTTCAGCACTCAACTGCGGACAAGCAGCTAAGATCGCTTCCGATCGGAAAACAACTTCTGTTTCTTTCAGACCATTGCTGATCAACGTACTTCCAGAGCTTACGATATCACAGATCGCATCTGCCAAACCAATACCCGGTGCAATTTCTACCGAGCCACTGATCTCATGAATGCTGGCTTTAATATTATTTTCAAACAAATAATCTGATAAGATATTCGGATACGATGTTGCAATGCGCATACCGTTCAGACTTTCTTTGCTGGTAAACTCCATCCCTTTCGGAACACCAATAGATAAACGACATTTAGAGAAACCTAACTGACGTACTGTATCCATTTTCTTGCGTGTTTCAACCGCAACGTTTTCTCCAACAATACCTATATCTGCAACTCCG